>Ga0335078_10000107_pt1 | contig 145093 bp, 121 predicted proteins | sample Lox_Sample_32_FD_206711 | JGI IMG/M metagenome (GOLD analysis project Ga0335078, IMG submission 206711) | Soil microbial communities from Loxahatchee National Wildlife Refuge, Florida, United States - Lox_Sample_3.2 | ecosystem: Environmental > Terrestrial > Soil > Wetlands | place: USA... | reverse complement strand
ACTAGCACGCGATCATTCACAGTAACTTCACCGATGGCGACTTCCACCCAGGCGCCGTTCTTCTGAACCGTTGCGTTCGCGGGCAAGAGCTTCACCAGGTGTTCGATCGCCTTCCGGCCTCTGCCGACGGTAAGACCTTCGAGGATTTCGGCGACAAGAACAAAAAGGGTGATCACAAGCGCGGTAAATACTTCGCGAATGCACAATGCGGCGACGATGGCAATGACCATGGAGAGCTCCATGGTCATTCGGCGCTGCTTCAGGTTCTCGTACGCCTCGTGGAAAATTGGGAACCCGCCGGCGAATGTACAGACCGCGCCCGCCAATGCGATTCGTAAACTCGCCGGCTTGCCCAGGAACCAAACGACACATGCCGCCGCGGCAACAAAAGCCACTCTTGCCAGCTCTTGCCACGCGAGTGGATTGGCCGTCCCGTGCTCTGCGCCCTCGGTTTCAATTTTGCTGATATCTTTGTTTACTGTGGTGCTTGAAACCGACCTTGCGTCCATCTCCTCGGAGCCTTCCTGGATCATGGCAAACCCACCTCAATTGAAGGTTTCGAACTATTTCAAATACGTTCGCACCACTTCGATCAACTCCGCCGCCGCCTTGCGCTGCGGAGAGTCCTCTTCAAGACCCGGAGCGAGCACGTGAAATTTCACGTGGCCTTCCACGACCTCAGCCATCAAACCATTCAGCGCTCCGCGGCACGCGGCCATCAGTTGCAAGACGCTGAAGCACTCTTGCTCACTGTCGATCGCCCTCTCGATGGCCTCGACCTGTCCTCGAATCCGCCGAACGCGAACCAACAGCTTGTCTTTGTCTTTCGTTGTGTGCGCCATTTCGCGAGTATACTATACACGGTTATAGTATAAAAGAGAGTGCGAAGTGCCAAGGTCCGGTTTGCAGGGGCGGTTTACAGGTTCAACTTCACGACGGGGAGCCGTCTGGGGACGATGGTGGTCGCAATTCCACCACCACCGCGCTCTCGCTTCAGTCGGCCTTTTCGCTTTACTGTTGGTTCTTCTGTTGCTCTTTTATCTCGCGGTTACGTCTCGCTACTTCGATTAGTCTGCCGGCGCAGAGCGATCGGCGCCTTCCCTTGTTTGCATACCAGTAACTTATGTGCGTTCATATGCGGACTCGGCGGATTCCTGCCCCTTGGGGCACTTGTGCCCAGATAATTGCGCGCGGATTCAGGCTTTTTGAGTATAATGGCCGCCTGTTGATTGGAGGGTGAATCGCGACAGCCATGAACGGGCATGGACCACACAGAACTCGTCGCGTCTCTTTGCTGCTGGTCACCGCGGTTTTCGCGTTGATTTTTGCAGCGGGAGCAACGGGGATCTGGCACACGCACAGTAGCGCGGCAGAAGCAGCCTCTTGCGCGGTCTGCCACGTCAGTGCAACTCCGACCCTACAAACTGCGGTCCCTATACTTCCGCAACCTGCACCGGATGTGGAATCCGAAGTCAGGCTTCCCAGCACCACCCTGCACGCCGCCCCGGTCTTCAGTTCGAAGTCCCCGCGCGCACCTCCTACCTGCGCATAATTTTCTAGCCGGAAACTGAAAAAGGCCGAAGTGTCTCGCGCCGCTCCTCACATGGAGGGCTGCACAGACATTTTTCCATCCAACCACAAATTGGCCTACTCGGGCGCTCCTAGGAGGAGACGAAAATGGTGTTTAGATCAAAGTCATGGGGTGTATTAGCACTTTTCGGAATGATTTTAGGTTTGGTGTTGGCTCCTCGTTCGCAGGCTCAGGTGGGAAATTCATCCACCATTATGGGGACGGTGCTGGATCAATCGAACGCGGCTATCGCGAACGCGACAGTTGAAATCCAGAACCCAGTCAGCGGCCTCGATCGCACCGCCTTAACCGACAGCGCGGGCAACTTTACCTTTTCCAATGTCCCATTCAACCCTTATCACCTGAGTGTCACAGCAAAGGGCTTCGATACATTTACGCAGGACGTTGATCTCCGCTCTACGGTGGCTGTGAGCCTGAAAATCAGCCTGAAGGTCGCCGGCACCACGGTGAATGTGACCGTGGAAAGTAAAGGCGGCGACCTGGTCGAAAACGATCCCACTATGCATACCGACGTGGATCGTGGCCTGTTCGACAAGCTCCCGCTGGAAAGTCAGTCTTCCTCGCTGAGCTCACTCATCACGCTTTCCACGCCCGGAATATCCGCGGACTCGAATGGCCTTTTCCATTCCTTCGGTGATCACGCCGAAAACTCCTTCTCGCTGGACGGCCAGCCAATCACCGACCAGCAAAGCAAGGTTTTCTCGAACCAGATTCCACTGGACGCGGTTCAGTCCATGGAAGTGATCGCCGGCGCGCCCCCGGCCCAATATGGAGACAAGACGAGCCTCATCATTGACGTAACGACGCGCTCGGGCCTTGGCTACACAACTCCGCATGGCTCGATAACGTCCTCTTATGGCAGTTTCGGCACGGATAACAGCGGCTTCAATCTGAGCTGGGGCAACAACAAGGTGGGAAATTTTATCGCAGCGAACGGCCTGGATAGCGGGCGGTTCCTCGATCCACCGGAATTTGCCGTGATGCACGACAAGGGCAACGAGGAAAACGTGTTTGATCGCGTTGACTATCAGATTGCCAAAAACGACACGCTTCACATAAACATCGGCTTCACGCGCTCCTGGTTTCAGACTCCCAATACCTACGACGAGCAGGATCATTTCTGCGATGGAGGCGTGGAGGACTGCAATACAGCAGGTACATTCGTCATCAACAATGTGACGGGACAACCCCTCGGGCCGACAGATCAGCGCTCGCAGATTCGCACGTTTAATCTGGCGCCGACCTGGACGCACACGATCGGTTCAGCCGCCGTGCTCACGGTAGGGGCGTTCGCACGGCATGACGAGTATCAATACTTCCCCAGCTCAGACCCGCTGAACGACTTTTCGCCGATCAACCAGGGCGAGTCAATCAGCCAGCTCCGCTTCCTGACCAGCACCGGCGCACACTCCGACATTTCGTACCTGCACGGAATCCACAACATCAAGGCGGGAGTGGTGTATGAGCAGACGTTCCTGACCGAGAACGACCGCTTCGGCATCGTGGATCCCTCGATAAACCCCGTCTGCTTCAATGCAGACGGCTCGGCAAATGCAAACCCAGCCGTGACCAATGCGAGCCAGTGCGGCGGCCCGCTTGATCTGGGGGGGACGGCAAATGACAATTTCTCCACAGCGCTCGCCTGCCTCGATTTCACACGGCCAACCCCGTCGCCCTCAGATGGCTGTACAAGCACGACGAGCCAGCCGTATCTTTTTCGCGGACACACAGACGTGAAGGAGCTTGCCCTCTACGTGCAGGATACGATGACGGTAAGAAACTGGACGTTTAACGTCGGTATTCGCGGAGACTTTTACAATGGCCTTGCCGTCGCGCGGCAAGCCGAACCTCGCGTCGGGATCGCATATAACCTCAAGAAGACCAACACGGTCCTGCGGATTTCCTATGCGAGAACCCTCGAAACTCCGTTCAATGAAAACCTTGTGCTCTCCAGCACAGGTTGCACCGGCGCTGTAATCCCGGCGCTGATTCCGTGCGTGCCCGCCACGCTCGCTCCCGGCTTCCGAAATGAATTCCACACCGGATTCGAGCAGGCCTTCTCGAAGTATCTCGTCGTTAGCGGCGAATACATCTGGAAGTACACTCACAACGCGTATGACTTCAGCGTGTTGGGCAGCACGCCCATCACGTTCCCGATTGAATGGAACAACTCAAAGATCCCTGGCTGGGCATTGCGAGCCAGCGTTCCAACCACCCACGGCTTTAGCGCTCAGGTGGTGATGTCCAGCGTTGCGGCGCGATTCTTTACACCGCAAATCGGTGGCCTGGGAACAACCATTAACACCTCCGGCACGTTTACGCCGTTCCGGATTGACCACGATGAACTGTACAACATGACGTTTCATGCTCAGTATCAGCCGTGGAAGCGCGGGCCATGGTTCGGCTTCAATTGGAGGTATGACAGCGGGCTTGTCGCCGGAGCCGTGCCTTGCTACGGCATAGGTCCGGAGAATGATTGTCCGCAGTCAACCACGTTGGGTGGGCAACCGGCCATCAACATGACCGACCCATTCGGCAATCCGTTGACCGGTGATCTGGAGTATGAGGCCGGATTCTACTGCGGGACGCAACACGCAACTCCGACGACCCCGCTGCCGTTTACGTGCCTGGCGTCCGAGTTCGGTTCCACGCTGGTGAAAGTTCCGGCGCCCGGCACGGAGAACGACGACAAGAATCCGCCGCGAATTTCTCCCCGCAGCTTGTTCGACGCGGCGGTGGGAGACGACAACCTCTTCCACGGTGACCGCTACAAATGGAGTCTGCGGTTCACCGCCATCAATATGACCAACAAGTATGCGCTGTACAACTTCCTGTCAACGTTCAGCGGCACGCACTATGTCACTCCGCGAACGTTTACAGGAGAGCTCGGCTTCCACTTCTAAACCAGTAGTGAACAGCTCCGCGCGGGCCTGGCGAATCATTCATTCGTCAGGCCCGCGTTTTTATGGCGTGGTCTGCTTGTGCATCGCTGAGGAATCTGTTCCTTCCAGACGGAATCGCAGAAATCCGTAAACCGCGATGGGGTGTTCGCCGTAGTACGGCTGGATCGCGTCCGGCAGTCGGTACAGTGTGAAGTTTCCGCCGATTCCGGTGATCAAACGCGGCAGCAAATGCACGTCGCGCGTATAGCCAGCCGTGAATGCACCTACGCGAAATGTTGTACCGGTTGTTTCCACAAGCTGTTCTTCGATTTCCGGCTGATTGACGAATAATTCGTCTCGGTCCACCAGCTCTGCGCGGCCCGTGACGTAATTCGCGCGGCGAAAGCGCACCACGGATTCCAGCAGATAGGAATTCAGATTTCGCTGTGTGGCCGTTTCGTGATTGCGGCCCCAGATTACGCTCGTGGCCCAATCGCCGCGATCGAACGGACGGTTGTAACTCACGGACGCCGTCGAGCGAATAATGTCCCCCGGTTGAAATGCTTCGGGGTTGTGCAGCCGGCCGGCGGAAATTTGCACGCTCCAATTCTGCGTCGGCGTCCAATCCAGGCGGCCTGACCAGGAATCCGGCGCGCCTTGCTGAATGATCCAGCGATTCTCACCCGGCTCCGCGCCGTGAAACGCGGACGCTTCCGCGCCCCAGTGCGTCCGGTGCAACAGCACGGTGATCACGTCGTCCGCAATGTGTGTGGAATCTTGCAAGTGATGCCCCAGCGGCGCTTGCGGAAGCTCCGAAGCTGATTCACGGTGCGGAAATGCCACCGGCCCCAGCGCTGGATCGCCGACCGGCGCAAAATAGATTTCCATCGTTGTGTGTTCGTTCAGCGTCCGCGCGTACGCCAGCGCCAGTTCCATGAAAAAATTGTGCGGATGCTGCCCGTCAACCAGTGGAATGCCGAATGCCGTCTCGCCGGTCTGAAAAAGTTCCGGGTAATAGCGGCCGGTAATCGTCGCCGGCTCCAGACTGAACATCGCACGAATCATAAATGTGCCGCGCCCGGCTTTGCGTTCGGCCACGCCCATGAACCAGTTCGTCGACAAAAATTTGTCGGCGCCGCGCGGCCCGGTCTGCTGCACGTCGCTGATGAATCCCTGCCCGTGAAACATCAAATCCCATCCGTGCTGAGTGGTGTTGATCATGTTCATCGGCGCGGAACCGGGATTCGCGCCCGTCCCGGACGTCTGCTGCATCAGGAACATCCCGGCGGCATTCATCTGCGGCGCCGCGGGCATCGGCATGGTCATCCCAGGCATAGTGTCCTGCTGGGGAGGCGCTTGCTGCGCCGAATCCTGAGCCGGCACTCCGTACGCCGCAAAAAGCAGTAATGGCGTCACAAGAATTAGTCTACGGGCTTGCATAAAGACACCTCTCGTCAATCCACCTGCGATAATGGCCGTTCCCTCCGGCAATTTGCCGGTGCGTGAAAATGCCAGCCTGTTTGGAACGAGTATCTAGATGCGCAGTGCGACTGAGGCAAAAACGGTGGGGGTGATAACTGGAGGTGAATCAGCGTGGGTGAGAGCGCCGACGCGAGCGCTTCCGAAATTCAACGTGGGCACGGCAAAAATCAACTGTTCTGCATGAATTAAGCAAACTCCGACGCGCAAAGCTGAGCTGCCCGCAGTAGCTACAAACGCACTATGAGTGTGGGCCGCGCTTCGGTTCTGGTTACCAGGAGTGTTCTCGCCGCCACAATTGCGCTGGCGTTGCCGCGCTTCATCGTGGCAGTGCATCGGCATGGCATTCCCAGCCGCAACAGAAGGCCCATTACCGCTGCGGCTGGGCGCAAGTTCGCCGCACCTCATCTCGCAGAGTATTGTTCCTGCACCGGCGACGACGACTGCAATTGCCAGCAGCAAACTAACAGCACGAAACATGAGGTTATTCTACTTCAACTTCGGCGTCGTAACATCGGTTGTATCTCCCGTTTGATGGTCCTGAATCTGAAAGATCAGGAACTTGTGAATGGCCGCCAGCGCTTCTTTGTTTGCGCTTGTGATTCCTATTCGCCCGCCCCGCGGCGTTTCGTCAAATTTGTAGGCGATTTGACTGCGGAGCCGTGTCATCACATCTGCACCAGGCGGGTTCTGTTGGTGAATCAACATCGGGATCGAAAAGTTTCCGTCCGAAAACATCTTGGTGATGTGCGTGAAGTGCATGCGAATCTGATCGCGTGTCGTTGTGTCGGCTGGGTCGTTCGCATTCACTTCTATCGCTCCGCCGTCGGGATACAGATAAAAGTGGTGCGTGGCTTTGTCTTGCGAAAACCCCATTGCCTGGTCGCCGCGCTCATTCACACCTTGATGATGTGTGTCTTGCGATTGCGTGCCTGAGTTTCCCTGTTGCTGCAAAACAACTGGGACGATGAAAAGCAAAATTACCGCGATTGTCGTTTTCATCTTGTTCTATGGCCTCGTTTCAGTGGATTTTTTCTTGAGGCCATGAGCGCCAAGGCGTCGGGCAAGGATTCCAGCAGTTTTGCCCGCTCGGTGCTAGCCGTACGCGCGAGCCGCCGCTTCCAGTCTCGAAGCGCCCTCTTCAGTTGTGCGCGCAGCGAGAGAAGTTCCTTCAGTTTGTGCTCGACTTCAACCAGCTTCGCCTTGCCAAGCTTGTGTGCCGCACGGCAAGGCCTGCCGCCTTCGTCTCTTACGCGCAAGACGCTTGCGAGCTCCGCCAGCGAAAATCCAAAGGCCAGCGCGCGCCGAACCATCTTTACGCGCTCCAGCGTTTCCACCGGATAAACGCGGTAGTTGCCCGCGGTTCGTTCGGGAGCCGGCAGCACACCGATCAGCTCATAGTGCCGAAGCGTGTCGCTGCTTACTCCGGCCAGTCGCGCGAGCTCGGCTGACCGCATTGCCTTCCTGGTTCGTGCCGCGGTTCTCATGGCGCATTCATCCTTGCCTGTGGAGTCCGTTCGGGAGTCAAGCTATAAATTTCTCACTCCTTCATGATGCCACCGACGGCGATAATCATTCGGAATCTCTTCCATGCCGCCTCGTTTGCCCGCTCCCAACGTGCGGGCTACAATGTCTCCGGAGCCGGCCTACCGAGTGCGTGATGGCGCGTTGGCTGTTTGAACCAATGTGAATCTCCAGGGAGCTCCTTTAAACCCGCCGTGTGCATGCCCCGCGCCCTCGCAAGGGGGTCCGGGGAAGCCTGACGCGGGTGCGGAGATCCCGTCTTTGAATCGAGGTTCATGGCCCAGCGTCACACGGCTTACGTGGACCGCTCCAATTTTTGTGAACGCCGGGCAAAAAGCTCCCCGGTGTTGCGCCGTCTGCCCTGAAGATAGAAAAGCCAGTTCATGCGCATACTTTTTATCGGAGATATTGTCGGCTCGCCCGGCCGCGACATTGTTTCACAACAGCTGCCTCATCTTGTCGCGCAGCACAAGCCGGATCTGGTTATCGCTAACGGTGAAAACGCGGCGGCCGGATTCGGAATCACGCCGAAGATTGCGGATGAAATTTTCGCGGCGGGTGTGGATGTGATCACCGGCGGGAATCATAGCTGGGACCGCAAAGAAATCTTCGATTACATCCCGGGCCAACCGCGCCTGCTGCGCCCGGCAAATTTTCCAGCCAGCCCCGGGCGGGGACTTTACCTGGGCAAATCGCGCACCGGCGTTCCCTACGCCGTGTTTAATCTTCAGGGCCGCGTATTTATGACTCCGCTGGACTGTCCTTTCCGCACGGCTGATGCGGAGCTGGCGCGCGTTCCGGCGGACGTGAAAGTGATCTTCGTGGATATGCACGCGGAGGCGACGAGCGAAAAACAAGCCATGGGGTGGTATCTGGATGGCCGCGTATCCGTCGTCGTTGGCACGCACACCCATGTGGCCACAGCTGACGAGCGCGTGCTGCCAAACGGCACGGCCTTTATCTCCGATGTCGGCATGACTGGCCCGCACGAATCCGTGATCGGCATGGACCGCGCGGCGATGGTGAAGCGTTTTCTGGACGCCATGCCGGTGAAGTTTGAAGTCGCGGTGGGCGATGTGCGTTTGAATGGATTAGTGGCGGATGTTGACGAGTCCACCGGCCGTGCGCGTTCGATTGTGCGAGTGCGCATCCCAGCATAGCCGCTTGGCATCCCCGCGGCCCATTTTCACATCTGCATGGTGTGTGGCGCCTTCTATGAGAAATCTTCGGTCGTTTCATCTAAGTTGGATTGTGTTGTGCGCGTTGTGCGCTTCCGCAGTGGCGGGCACGGCCGGCGCTCAGACGAACGAAAATTTGAACGCCGCAAAGCGAATTTTTCCGGAGGCCGGCCCGGGTGTGTTCGCTGTTCGTCGCGGACCGGCGAATCAGTATTACGTGTTGGTTTCCCGTGCGATTCTTATTTTTGACGCCACGGGCAAGAAAATCGCGCAGATTCCGCCCGCTGGTCAGCAGAAATCCGGTTCGCCGCTTCTATCCTACGGAGTTGCGATGGACGTCGATTCCACCGGCCGGATCTTTGTTGCGGATCGCGGCGCAAACGCCCTGCGAATTATTTCGCCGGCAGGCGCCTTAGAGAAGAGCATTCCCTTTTCGGCTCCCACGGGCATCGTTGCTCTGTCCGGAGGCGAAATCGCCGCGACGAGCGCTTCCGGCTCACACTTGATCACTATCTTCGACGCGCAAGGCCGCGTGCTTCGCGACTTCGGTGATCCCGTGGACATTCTCGACGATCCAGCACAGGCAAGCATCAATCGCTTCATGAACACTGGACACCTGACGACAGACGCCACGGGCAACCTCTACTATTCGTTCGACTACATACCCGAGCCGACGTTTCGTAAATATGACCGCGCGGGCTACGCGTCCGTGGATTTTTCACTCGACGTGATCGAAGTTGCGCCGCAGTCGCAAGCGCTGCGCCGCGAACTCAAACGAGAAATTGATCGCGGCTCCGTGCCGGAGCTTCAGCAGCGCATCACCTGCTTCGCGGTCGATCCCGAAACCCAAAAAATATGGATGGGGCTCGGAGATGAACTGATTTTGCTCGATCCGGACGGCCGCGAGCTCGCGGAATACCGCGTTCATACGCCGGATGGCGGCCGACTGAATCCGAATTCACTTTTAATCGAACCGAATCGTCTGTTGATCACGTCCGATCCGCTCGGAGTCTTCGAATTTCCGCGGCCGGACAAGACTTCCGCACCTTCCACTGCGGCGCCGAAACAATTTTGATCTGAATTTTGCCGAAAAATCCTCTGTGGAAATGCTGTGCAAACCCTGTGGGCGGCGGTGCAAGCCTTCGCCGATTTTTCTCTTGCTGTCCTCGCACTCTTGCGTGACAATCGCGCTCACGCTTTCCCCCACTCCGCGCGCTTTGTCGGTTTCGTTTCCGCAAAGATTGCCGCGCGATGATCGGGAACGCGGATCTCCGGCGTTTTGGAACGTGCGCCGAAGTTGACGGGTCTCCGAGAATCTGACACTGTTCCGGCACGGGCGGAAGAAAGCGGAGAGTGGGAGCGTTCCTTTCAGTTTGGAATCAAGTCACGTAGCAGCATTTTAGCTTCCACAGGTTATCCACAGACGGGGGTAACCGCAGTGGCGTTTTTTCGTCGTTCGTAAGGCGGCTGAGTGGGCACTGCAACAGCACAAGCGACTTCTTGGGACAAGATCCTCCAGCATATGGAGAGGCGGGTGAATCCCCACAGCTTCACCACGTGGTTCCGTCCAACACGCCAGCAAGGTGTTGAAAATGGGAAGCTTCTGATCCGTGTGCCCAACCGGATGTTCCGCAAGAAGCTTTCGGAAACCTATGGTGCGCTCATCGAAGCCGTCCTGAGCGAGGTCGGCATGTCCGATACGCGCGTTGAGTTTTTGTGCGATGAGCCGACGGCGCCAGCTCCTCCCAGTCCGTTGGTCCGGCAAGCGCGCCTGGATTTTGAAAACACTGATCATCAACTGAATCCGCGCTACACGTTCGATACCTTCGTCGTCGGCAACTCCAATCAATTTGCGCATGCAGCGGCGCAAGCCGTCGCGGATCAGCCTTCGAAGGCTTACAACCCGCTGTATCTGTACGGCGGCGTGGGGATGGGCAAAACGCACTTGATGCATGCCATCGGGCACACGCTGAAGAAGCGGAATCCCTCGCTGCGCCTCACCTACGTCAGCGCCGAGAAATTCACGAATGAAGTGATCACCTCGCTGCGCTTTGACCGCATGATCGGTTTCCGCGACCGCTATCGCAACGTGGATGTGCTGCTGGTCGACGATATTCAGTTCATCGCCGGCAAAGAACGCACGGTTGAGGAGTTCTTCCACACCTTCAACGCGCTGTATGAAGTGCGCAAGCAGATCGTCCTGTCGTCGGATTGCCCGCCGAAGGAGATTTCCGCGATTGAAGAGCGGCTGCGCTCACGGTTTGAATGGGGTTTGATCGCGGATATTCAACCGCCGGACCTGGAAACGAAGATCGCCATTCTGCAGAAGAAAGCGGAATCAGAGCGCGTGCAAGTGCCTGACGACGTGGCGGAATTCATCGCGCGAAGCATCAAGTCCAACGTGCGCGAGCTGGAAGGCGCTCTGACGCGGCTGCTGGCCTACGCTTCGCTGACGAATGCGTCGCTGAACCTTTCCACGGCGCAACAAGTGCTGAAGAACATCATCGCCACACAGGAAAAGAAGGTCACCATCGAGCTGATTCAAAAACGCGTTGGCGAACAGTATGGCCTGCGCGACGCCGACCTGAAGGTCCGCAGCAACACGAAAGCGATTGCCTTTCCGCGCCAAGTGGCGATGTATCTGGTGAAGCAGCTCACGTCGGCATCTCTACCGGAGATTGGCCGGCAATTCGGCGGGAAACATCACACCACGGTGCTGCACTCCATCAATAAGATCGATGCGCTCCGCCGCACCGACAAGGATTTGAACCGCACCATCAATCGCCTTCTCGATTCCTTCAATTGAAGTTTGTTTCCGCGCGCGTTCCTGTTTTTCACTCTGCGTCGCACCACAAAGCGATCTGGCGCACACACGCGCGCGTATCCCCGGGCTCCGGCCTGTGCAAATCCGTTGGACAAGCTCTGCGTGTGTTGTTGAATCACGGCCGCTTTCTGTGGATGCCTGTGCGCGTTTTCCGCGGTGGGCCGCGGTGCGTGCGGGTCTTCCTCTGTTTTCCTCTGCGGCGCTGCGCTGTTTTCCAAGCGCCAACTACTTCGTCTTCGCTGGCGTAGGAGGCTTTTCCTAATTTCCACAAGGCCTACTGCTACGACTATCTTTATACTTTCTTCTTTTTGGAGTACATTCTAGCGCCATGGGCGGAGCCACACCGAAATTACGCGAAGGAACCGAGACGATGGAATTCAGCGTCAAGAAATTTGATCTTTTGGAAGAGCTCGAAATGACGCAAGGCGTCGTCGAGCGCAAAACGACCATACCCATCCTCTCGAATCTTCTTTTCGAAGGGCAAGGCGGCAAGCTCCTGCTCACCGCGACCGATCTCGAGCTGAGCATCTGCACATCTTGCGAAGCCAAGCTCAAGAAAGAAGGCAGCGGCACGATTCCCGCTAAAAAACTCTTGGAACTTGTACGCCTGCTGCCCGACGAAGAGATCCGCTTCAAGTTTCTGGACAACCACTGGGTGCAGATCCAATCCGGACGCCGGACGTACAAGATGGTCGGCATGTCCAAGGATAATTTTCCTGCAGTGCCCGAGGCGCCGCACCCCATCGCCAAGATTCCGGCGCGCGTGTTAAGCGGCCTGATTGCGCGCACGGCGTTCGCAATCTCCGCCGAAGAATCGCGCTACACGCTGAATGGCGGCCTGCTGCTCATCAAGCCCGAAATGGCGGCCATGGTCGCCACAGACGCACACCGGCTCGCGTTCGCGGAGACCAGCCACAAATTTGCGGGGCTGAACAACGAAGTGCGCGTCCTGGTGCCGAAGAAGGCGCTGGCGGAAATTCAAAGGCTGGCCGCGAAGGCCGATGATGATGCCGAAATTGAATTCTCGCGCGACGACAGCTATCTTTTCTTTCGCATTGGTTCGCGCCGCCTGGTTTCGCGCATCCTGACGGGACAATTCCCCAATTACGAAGCTGTGATGCCGCGCGAGAACACCAAGTCCGTCGTTATGGAGCGCACGGAACTCAATAACGCGATCCGGCGCGTTTCTCAATTGGCGGATCAGCGCTCGCCTGCCGTGAAATTTTCAATTTCCGCCGAAGGCGTGGAGCTTTCCGCGCAAAGCCCGGAGTACGGCGAAGCCACGGAGACGATCGAAAAGCCTTACAAGGGCGACCCGATCACCATCGGTTTCAACGCGCAGTATCTGCTGGATTTTCTCGCCGCGGTTCCCGAAGGTCCCGTTCGTTTGGAGCTGAAAGACGATCAATCCGCGGGTCAAATTCGTCCTGAAGGCGACGACGAATTTCGCTATCGCTACGTGATCATGCCGATGCGGATTTGATTGATCCATGAGGAATTTCCCTCATCAGGTAAACGCCATTCCGAAGCTTGTTCGGGCACTCGGAGTAGCGTCCGATCTGATAGCGGGCGATCAAGACGTACTGAGCGACTCCGTCTACGGGTACGCCCTCGCACGTGCCGGCGTATACACCTTTCGCGGACTTCAAGATCCAACTCCACGCCAGCTGGAAGCCAAAATAGCGGACGAACAAACAAAGATTCCCGGAAACCAGGGCGCGCGGACATTCGCACGCGATATCAGGAGAACCCTAACCCTACTAGGCTTTATGCAGATGGAAGACGGCGGATCTTTGCAGCTGTCCGCCGCCGGAGAGCGGTTAGTTGATCTGCCGCCACAACCTGAAGGCGAGGCGCGGAACCTGTGGATCAACGCTCTTCTTGCTATTGAGATGAACGACCAGCAGGACCTTTCAAGACTACATCCCGCGCGGACGATTCTAAGAATCGTGGAGAGGTGGCCGGGAGTAGAAAAGAAGTGGCTGGCTTTTGCCTTGGACATGGAATCAGAATCAGCTGCGGAATATGACCGAGTTCTAGGACTTATCGATGCAGGCGATTTTGACCAGGCCTGTGAAGTGTCGGAGGCGTCAGTCTACGAAGCAGCGAATGCCGTCAAGGTGATCCCCGCGTTGCTTCAGCAGACAGGTTTGATGAACATCGAGGGCGGAAGCTGTGAAATCACTGCGGACGGAAGATCTTTGCTTGATGGTCGTCCGCTCGCCGCCGCGATCGCCCTGGCTGAGGCACAACCGCAAGCAAGGCAGCGTAGGGTGCCACGACGCGAATATATAGTTCGAGGAGAGCACGAAGTACCTGTGCCCGCCAGAATACCAGGGCAACCAAGAACTCCAGAGGAACAACTGCACAGCGCAGGACTCTTAACGGAAAGGACTACGGAGCACCAGGCTTTGGTGAGATTTATCGTCGGACATCTTACTCGGGTAGGGGAAATAAGATGTACGGATGATGCTTTTGATATCCTAGCGTTGCCGGTAGACCCCGCAACCATGCTTCTCTTCGAGGTTAAGACGGTCCGAAGAGATGCGCTCGCGCAGGCGAGACACGCCGTTGGGCAACTTCTGTTTTACGAATTTTTTGATGTTGCACCACGCGCGGAGGGCAGAGCAATAAGAAAGATCGTAGTTTTCGATGACGAGCCAGGCGATGATTGCAGAGGATTCTTGGCCCAGTGCAACGTTCTTTGTATTGTCGTCCTGCAGCAAGTACTCGCCAACGTCCCTGCAGAGCTAGGTCAATTCTTCCGCCCCTAGGGTTTCAAGATGATTTAAGAATTAAGAATTCATGTGTGTGCGTCCCGCCTCGATCTGTACGACCGTGGCTCTCTAGGTCGCTAGTGTCCTCTCGGACGCGGCCTGCTTCCGTAAAGCCAGATTCTTCGAACAGCGGCGCGAGGAATTCTGTCATGCTGAATTTTTTAACAAATCCAACGTGAAAAACCACTACACAACCTGGACGAGCCACACGATGTAGTTCCCGAAGAATTGAGCGAAAGCGATCCGGGTGATAGTCATGTTCTAGGAAGTCACGCTTGTGCGCTGCCTGCACGGAGTAGTCCCAGCCCAAGAACCATAGACGAATCCTGTTTTGCCTTAGGAAGTCGGTCGTTCCCAGAAATGGAGGGGACGTTATGATGGCATCCACCGACTGTTCCGCAAAGGGCAGTCGATCAGCGCTGCATTGGAGCGACTGCCCATCGATAAAGTCAGCTGACAGCGAGCTAGCGAAAACACGGGAGACCTTGTCACGGAGGGCTCCAATCACCGATTTATAGTGACGTGGGCCCTTCGGCGGTATCGGAATAATATTGTGGGAGCGTCTTGAAAGGGCGTAAGGCCTGTTGCCGTGCAAGAGGTGAACCATACAAGCAGCCAAGAAGAGGCCCGCCTCGTCTTTCTGAAACTCTGCGGTTACTTTCCGCAAGAAGCGGCGAGCAGCTAGTATCTCTGCAGCAGTCCGCTCGTGGTAAAAATCAAGGATTTCCGATTCCATCTCAGAGGGGTCGACTATCCTCCAATTTGAAGACACGGCATCTTCGAGCGCATTCAGCATTGCCCACCCAGCCTTCGAGGAGGGAGGGCAAATCTTAGCGGATGAAATGACATGGCCGAGGGTACTGATGTCGGTGGCGAGCGCGCGTCGGCCTTGCAACGCCGCCTCGAAAGGAACCGTGCCGGATCCAGAGAAAGGATCCAATACGACCCCTCCTTTCTCGGTGAAGAGACTGACGAGGGTCGCAGCGAGCGCAGGTTTCATCTTTGAGGGGAAAGAGCACACGCTATGTCTAGGATGTCCCCAACTGCGACTCGCCATGCCACCGTTCTTGTACGGAAGCGAACGAAATGTAGCTATTGCTGATTCAAGCGACAAACGATGCCCAGCGCCGAAATCAAGAGAGCGTTGATGTCTTGGGGCGCCGGAAGAGCAAGATGTACTGGTGGTGAACATTGGGCACATATGCGAATGGGTAGCCGTAAGGATACAACGCTTTGTGCGATTGATGGAGGATTGTAATGCCACAGAGGGCCAGTTTCGTCCGGTCGATTCCGTTGTACAGATCGCTGTGGAAGGGGTAGTAACGCGACCCGTGTTTGAAGTCACTGACGACAATTGCGCAGTACTTACCGGGCACTATTTTGGGGGCGAGTTTATTAAAAATATCTGTAAGTGCGTCGAGGAAGTCCTTGTAATTAGAGATATTGCCCAAATCTCGGGAGTCTGCGGAATACTTCTGTTCCAAACCACGAGATACTCTAGTCGCTTTAACTTTGTGATCCGCTTTTTTGCCCAAGATCGACCAGTACGGTGGACTTGTCACCACGAAATCGACAGAGCCATCTTTGATTTTTACTATTGCGTCGCGAATATCCATGCACCAAACTTGCTGGCCGTTTTTGCCAGGAGCTTCCTCGATCAAACGCTTTCGCGCGAGTGAGGCCCACTTCGGGGAGAGCTCGATTCCAATGCCCTGCCGATCTGACAACGCGGCGGCTTTAAGTGAGCTTCCGACTCCGACAAAAGGATCCAGAACCAACATTCCCTTTTTAGTAAAGAATTGGATGAGGCGTGCGACATCTTGGAAGCTGAATGGCGCCGGGTGCAATTTCTCAAATTTTGTGTGCGGGTGCGAGGCACCAAGGCCTTTTTGTCTCCAGACTGAAACCGTTTCTTGAATCCATTCCCGCCCACTCAGGTCATTAAGCCCATTTCTGGAATCAAAGGTCGGTTCATTCTGGGATTCTAAGATCGCTATCGAGGACTGGGATTCAAGTTTCGGCGGAGCCGAGTAGGCATAAACGGGCGCTCTGCCGCGGAGCCTTCGTGGTTTGCGAGTTTCAACTATTTCCGTTGCGATATTTTGCATAATAGGTACTAGGTCTCCACAATATCAAGAAGCACGGCGAGTTCCAAACACCAATCCCTAAATCACCGCCTGCGTACCAACTTGATTCCCAGTGGCTCCAATTCGCTTCGATTTCCCAAGAGCCAGCGACGAAGTAAAAAACTCGCAACTTCCGTGTCGTTTTTTCCGTAGAGACCGATGGCCGCGATCTCTCTCAACACCCGCATCGTTTGAGGATCGAGCGACAGCTGCAATCTCTTTGTGGCGACTTGGTTCCGTTTTTTCATTGAGGCAAATACACCCTAACTATACTCTAATAACAGCGACCTTAAGCCGTAAGGGTCTACAAGTCAAGCGGCTTCATGGGCAACCTATAAGCGAGATATCGTGGCGCGGATGCCTAGCGGGCGGAAGGCAGCGCAACCGTGGTCCAGTGACGGAAAGCGCTCCGCAAACAACGGAAAACACAGCAGTTATCAGAGAACCAACCCCTCGGAAGTGTGTTGCGGCGAAGGCCAATTTCCGGTTATAATTTCTTTGTTGTCGGACGTTATTCTCCTCCAGTTCGACACGTCGGCCAGACCTTCTGATTGAGTCGCGGTGCCCGCAGCGCCGGGAGGCTCGCTTGGTCTGGAAGAAAGAAAGACTTCGCCATGTCCGCGCGATGCGGACGGGATGAAGCGGAAAACCCTACGAGTCTTCGCCGCCCGGCGGCGGGGATCACAGGGTAAGGCGACGGTCGGCTCTTCGTTGAGCCCCTTCCCTTTGTGGAACATAAATTTTGCTCGGGACATTTTCGTCCAGGATTTTTTGCTGAGCGGCGTCGCGCGAATTGATCGCGCCGAATCGCTGCATTCAGTCGCATCGGGGGAATCACATGGCAGAAAAAGAACCAGCAGGAAAAGTTGCTGGGCATAAGTACGACGCCACATCCATCAAGGTGCTCGGCGGATTGGAGGCGGTGCGCCTGCGGCCGGCGATGTACATCGGCTCGACGGGCGAGCTCGGCTTGCATCACCTTGTGTGGGAAGTGGTGGATAACTCGGTTGACGAGGCCATGGCCGGCTTCTGCGACGAAATCAACGTCACGGTACACGAAGACAACAGTGTGACTGTGCAGGACAATGGGCGCGGCATTCCGGTGGATATGCACGCGACGGAGAAGCGTCCCGCAGCCGAGGTCGTGCTCACCGTTCTGCACGCCGGCGGAAAATTTGATTCGGAAACTTACAAAGTTTCCGGCGGTCTCCACGGCGTCGGCGTTTCCGTGGTGAACGCGCTGGCCGATTGGCTGGAGCTGGAAATCGCGCGCGACGGCGCCGTGTGGGAGCAGAAGTACGAACGCGGCAAGCCCGTCAGCAAGTTGAAGCAGACCGGCAAGACGCGCAAGACCGGAACGAAGGTTACGTTCCACCCCGACCCGGATATTTTTACGGTGAAGGTGTTCAGTTACGACATTCTGGCGCAGCGGCTGCGCGAATTGGCATTCCTCAACAAAGGTCTGAAAATCACACTGTCTGACGAGCGCAACGACAAGGAAACGGAATTCCGGTTTACCGGCGGCATCGCGGAATTTGTGAAGCACCTGAACAAAGGCAAAGAGGTGCTGCACGATTCGCCGATCTACATGGAAGGCAAGCGCGATCAAGTGGATATGGAAATCGCCGTGCAATACAACGACGGCTATGCCGAAAATATTTTTGCCTTCGCCAACACCATCAATACAGTGGACGGCGGCACGCACCTTTCCGGTTTCCGTTCGGCGCTCACGCGCACCATCAATCACTATGCGAACTCAACCGGCATGCTCAAGGAGCAAAAGGATGAGGTGACGATCACCGGTGACGACGTCCGCGAGGGACTGGTGGCCGTGGTTTCCGTCAAGCTGCCGCAGCCGCAGTTTGAAGGCCAAACGAAAGGAAAACTCAACAGCGACATCAAGGGGCAGGTTGAGCAGCTGGTGAACGATCGCCTCGGCGAATATTTTGACAAGCACAGCACCGTGGCGCGGCGCATCATCGGCAAATGTATTGACGCAGCCCGCGCACGCGAAGCGGCTCGCAAGGCGCGCGAACTCACGCGGCGCAAATCGGCGCTGGATTCCAGCGGCTTGCCCGGCAAACTCGCCGACTGCCAGGAACGCGACCCGGCGCACTGCGAGTTGTTCATTGTCGAAGGAGAATCGGCCGGCGGCTCCGCGAAACAGGGCCGCGACCGGAAGAATCAGGCCATCCTGCCGCTCAAGGGAAAAATCCTCAACGTTGAAAAAGCGCGCTACGACAAGATGCTGGGCCACGAGGAAATCCGCACCATCATTACCGCGCTCGGCACCGGCATTGGCAAGGACGATTTCGATCCCGCGAAGCTCCGCTATCACAAAATTATTCTGATGACCGACGCGGACGTAGACGGCAGCCACATCCGCACGCTGCTGCTCACATTTTTCTTCAGGCACATGCAGCCACTGATCGAGCGCGGGCACATCTACATCGCGCAGCCGCCGCTTTACCGCCTGCGGCGGGGAAAAATGGACCGCTACATCCGCGACGATCGTGACTTCATGGGCGAAATGATGCGGCGCGCGACCGAAGACCATCGCGTGAAACCCAAGGAAGGCGCGGCACTGGAAGGCACCGGCCTCACGTCTTTTCTCTTGAACATTCAAGAATACGGACAGGTCTTGAAGCGGCTTTCGCGCCGCTTGCGCGTCGCAGGCATAGCCGAATTACTGGCTGAGAGCGACCTGGAAAAGAAGACGGACTTTGAGGACAAGAAGAAGCTGGAAAAACTCGAACGCGCCATCGAAAAAGCCAAAATCGAAGTAGAGACAAAGATTTCGTACGACGAAGAGCACAGTTTGTACGAAATGGATCTGAAATCTGGCACGAAAGAGCGTCCGGTTGCGGGGAAGATAAGCTGGGCGCTCGCCTCCACGCCGGAATATAAGCGCGTGCGGGCTCTCTATCGTTTGGTGGAACCGCTGGATCATCCGCCGTTTCAGATCAGTCGCAACGGCGACAAAATCTCAAAAGAAAAGGCTGCGGACGTGCTGGCCTACGTGCTGGCCGATGCCCAGAAGGAATTCACCATCACCCGGTTTAAGGGCTTGGGCGAAATGAATCCCGAGCAGCTTTGGCAGACCACGATGAACGGCGAATCGCGGACGCTGCTGCAAGTCCGAATGGAAGACGTGGTAGAAGCCGAAAATATTTTCACCACACTGATGGGCGAAAGCGTCGTGGATCGCCGGAAGTTTATCGAAGACAACGCCCTCGACGTCGTGAACTTGGATATTTGAGCGCGCAACCGTGTACTACCAGCTGAGCTGGACGACATTGCCGGGTCTGCGCGGACTTAGCTGCAGCGACTTTCGCGCCACGGCAACCGCGGCTCCAGATAACGAGCACGGTCTAGCCGTGGAATTCGCGGGCGAAGCGGAGCGGGACGAATTTGTGCAAAAGTTGGCAGCGCATTTTGCCGCGCGGCGATTCACGAACACAGCCGACGCATTCGATACGGTAAAGGCGTATGTGGTGGAGCATTTGTCGCAGAGATAGAAAGGGCTGAGGAGAAGAAATGGCCGACGAAATCATACACGCGCAAACCTTGCCGATAGACATTGAAGTGGAGATGAAGCGGTCGTACCTCGATTACGCCATGAGCGTGATCGTGGCGCGCGCCATCCCGGAAGTTCGCGACGGCCTCAAGCCCGTCCAGCGCCGCATCCTGATCGCCATGAACGACCTGGGCCTCGCCTCCAACCGAGGCTTCCGCAAATGCGCCAAAATCTGCGGAGACACTTCCGGCAACTACCATCCGCACGGCGAAGCCGTGATTTATCCCACCCTGGTTCGCCTGGCGCAGAACTTCAACATGCGCTACATGCTCGTGGATGGACAGGGAAATTTCGGCTCCGTCGATGGCGATCCTCCCGCCGCCATGCGGTACACCGAAGCGCGGCTGTCTCGGGTTGCGGAAGAGCTCCTCGCCGACCTTGAAAAAGAAACCGTCGATTTCGTGCCGAACTTCGACCAGACGCGCGAAGAGCCAACCGTGCTGCCGGCGAAGACGCCGAATCTTTTGGTGAACGGCGCATCGGGCATCGCGGTCGGCATGGCCACCAACATCCCGCCGCACAATATGCGCGAGGTGATCGAAGCCACCGTGATGTTGATCGAAAAGCCGGACGTGACACTGAAGGAAGTGATGAAGGTGATGCCGGGGCCGGACTTTCCGACCGGAGGCTACATCGCCGGGCGTGACGGCATCCTGCAGGCCTACAAGACCGGGCGCGGCACGTTCACGATGCGCGCCAAGGCCGCCATCGAACAGGTCGGCAAAGACCGCGAGAGCATCATCATCACGGAAATTCCGTTTCAGGTGAACAAGGCAAAGCTCATTGAGCGCATCGCGGAGCTGGTACAGACAAAGAAAATCGAAGGGATCGCGGATGTGCGCGATGAATCCGACCGCGAGGGCATGCGCATCGTTGTGGAAGTGAAGCGCGGCGAAGAAAGCCAGCTCATCCTGAATCACCTTTTCAAGCTCACACAGATGCAGGAATCCTTCGGCGTCATCCTGCTGAGCATTGTGAAAGGCCAGCCGCGCGAACTGCCCATCCTGGACATGCTGCGGCTGTTCATCGAACACCGCGTGGATGTTGTGCGGCGCCGCACGCAATTCGATCTGAAAAAAGCGGAAGACCGCGAGCATATCCTGCTCGGATTCAAGAAAGCGCTCGACCATCTGGACGAAATCATCAAGCTCATCCGCAAATCCAAATCGCCGGCTGAAGCCAAGGCCGGCTTGATGGAGCGCTGGGATTTCTCCGACCGGCAGGCGCAAGCCATCCTCGATCTGCAACTGCACCGCCTTACGCAGATGGAGCGCGAAAAAATTCTCAACGAGCTGAAGGAAATTCAGGCGCTCATCGCGGAGCTTCGCTCGATTCTGGCCAGCGACAAAAAATTGAAGGGCGTCATCATCACCGAGTTGCGCGAAGTGCAGAAGGCGTTTGGCGACGACCGCCGCACGCAGATTGTGGACAAGGTCGAAGAGATCAAGCTGGAAGATTTGATCGCCGATACGGACATGGCCATCACCGTAAGCCACGCGGGATACATGAAGCGCACGTCCGTGGATGTTTATCGCCACCAATCGCGCGGCGGCAAGGGGCGCATCGGAGCGAAAACACGCGACGAAGACTTCGTCGAGCACCTCTTCATCGCGTCGGCGCACAGCTACATTCTGCTGTTCACATCAAAAGGCCGCGTGTACTGGCTGAAAGTTTACGAAATTCCCGAAGCCGCCGCGGCCACGCGCGGGCGGGCGATCACTTCGCTGGTGAAATTCCAGGAAGGAGAAAAACTGACGGCTCTGGTTTCATCGCAGAACCTGGAAGAAGAAGGCCGCTACGTTTTCCTGGCTACAAAGTACGGCACAGTGAAGAAGACGCCCATTGTGGATTTCTCCAATCCACGCTCGGCCGGCATCATCGCCATCAACCTGGAAAAAGATGACGAACTGATCGGCGCTAAACTCACCGACGGCAAGCAGATGATCTTTCTTGCCAGCCACGAAGGCCAGGCCATTTTGTTCCGCGAAACCGAAGTGCGGCCCATGGGACGCAACGCGGGCGGAGTGAACGGCATGGATCTCGCCAAGAACGATTACGTCGTGAGCATGGACGCCGTGCAGCCCGATTTCGAAATCATCAGGAAGGAACACAAGAAAACCACCGAGAACCTGGAAGATCTCGACGGCGAAGTCATCAAGGACTCTCTCACCACTTTGATGCTGACCGTTTCCGAGAAGGGCTTTGGCAAGCGCACGCCGCTGGCGGAATACCGCATTACGTCGCGCGGCGGCAAAGGCGTCATCAATCTGAAGACCACCGAGCGCAACGGCTCTGTCGTCTCGGCACTGCAGGTCAGCGAAGAATCCGACGTGATGATCATCACGTCGCAGGGCAAGGTGATCCGCGTGCATTCGAATGAAATCCGCGAAGCGGGACGCTCCACACAGGGCGTGCGCCTGCTGCGCGCGGAACAAGGCGACAAAGTCGCGGCCGCCGCGGCCATTTTGGAAGAGGAAGAAGAAGGCAAGGAAGGCGAAAAGAGCTAGCCGTAAAAGCCGTAGCCTAAAGAACCACTACTGGCCTTCGCGGTCCGGCGCGGCCAGAAAATATCCCGGCCGAGCGCGCACGCTCATCTGAGGACGATCCACCACCACTTTGATCGTGTGGTATCCCGGCAAGGTGTCGTCGCTTGGCCGATAACTCAGCACGTATTCCGTTCGCAGCTCATCGCCGATGCGATCCAGCTGCGGCTCCAGACTTCGATCGCGAAATGCCGGCAGATGCGCGCCGCCCGTCGCCGCTGCGGTCGCTTCCAGCGCGTGTGCTTTCACTTCATCTTTCGGGTGCTGCACCAGCCACGCGCCCAGAGTCAGAAAATCCAGCTGCCCGGCCATCAAATCCGGCAAGGTGTTCCGCATGGCCTGCGCCGTGCTCGAAAGCCCCACCGTGTAGATGGTGATGTTCGCAAGCTGTGCTCTGCGCAGCACTTCACCCAGCTTCGTCGCGCTGCCGCGATCGGTCGCTTCACTGATCGCGATGATCACACGCCGCTTTCCCGTTCCATCCGGTCCCAGCAGGTCTTCCGCCTGCGCTAAGGCGTCGTACAACTTGTTCCTCGACGTGCCGTCGTGCTCGAGCTCCGTGATCGCGCTCTCAATTTTGTCGTGGTCGCTGGTCATTTCCTGTTCGACGTTTACAACGCCGCTGGATTTCACCACCGCGCCTTCGCCGGTATCACCCAGCACAGCCTGCGTCAGAACAATTCCAGACTTGCGAATCGCCGGCATCACGTCGTCCACGCGGTCGTTGCACTCCACGACCAGCACCACCGAAAGTGGATCTTCTGCCACGTCGAAATGTTCGATTTTTTGCTCGATGCCGTTGTCGTAGACGCGGAAATCCTTCTGCTCCAGATCCCGCACCATTTCCCCGGAAGCGTCGCGCACAATCACCGGCGCCGTCACCAGGTTCACCTTCACCTGAATCGTATTTCGATCGGAGGATTTCTGATTTGCCTGGCTCTGCGCCGATGCGCGCGCAGTCATCCAGCACAGCAGCACGACCGCCACCGCTACAGATACCCTGCCCGCATTTGTGCTGCGAATCTTCATGTGGAATTCCCTGCCGCGCCCCGCCTACCCCGCAAGAAGTCTAACGGATTGGAAGCTGCGGAGACAGTTGGCGTTGGCTGAACGGAAACGCGCGGGGCGGCGCAAAATGGCTACGGCGGTGCGAAGCTGTACAATGTCACGTCGTCACCACTCGGGTGTGGTCTCATTCGGGGGAATTCATGCCGTCAAAACGAAGTGAAAAGGTAAAGCTCGCATATCTGGACCCGGTCTTCATGGACAGCCCGACCGGGCGCCCGGTGCGGATTCTTTCCGAATACTTGGATCCCATGGTGCGGCTGCGCCGAGAAGGCGTGGCGGACACGATCGTGATATTCGGCTCGGCGCGGATCCTCCCGCGAGACCGCGCTGAATACCGCCTGAAGCTTGCCAAGAAAGCGGTCGCAAAGCACCGCACGCCCGCCACACTCGATCGTTTGCGGCTTTCGCGTTACGCGCTGGACATGTCTCACTATTACGAAGATGCCCGCGAGCTGGCGCGGCTCATCACGGCTTGGTCCATGAGTTTCGGCGAGCGGCCGCGACGCTTCGTTGTCTGCTCCGGCGGAGGGCCAGGCATCATGGAAGCCGCCAACCGCGGCGCAGCGGACGCAGGAGGAAAATCCGTCGGGCTCAGCATCGAATTGCCGCATGAGCAGGCGCCGAATCCCTACATCAGCCGCGAACTCAGCTTCAATTTTCACTACTTCTTTATGCGTAAATTGTGGTTCGCACAGATCGCCAAGGCGCTCATCGTTTTCCCCGGAGGCTTCGGCACCATGGACGAGCTGTGGGAAATGCTCACGCTCATGCAGACGGGAAAACTGCCGCAGCACAATTTGGTGCTCATCTACGGCAGACGCTACTGGGACCGCGTGCTCAATTGGAAGGCCATGCTGCGCGGAGGCACGATCAGTCAACGCGAATATTCGCTGCTGCGATTTGCAGACACGGTCGAGGACGCGTTTGACCAGGTCCGCGCCGTTCTCGAGGAATATCACATGAAGATTGAGTCGGACTATCTCTGACCGCTCTCGCAGCCATCCTCCGCTCCCCGCTTGCCGGTACTTTCGTACTGTAAGAAATGAACCTCACAGTCCATAGCCGTCGCAACGCCCGGTACGCATACTTACAACTGTCTCGAGGTTGAGAGAGCCGCTCCCCCGCTGCTGGTTGGTCCTGAGCCCGGCTGGCAGAAATTGCGGCCCCTTCTTCGGGCTGATGTACCCTCCGATAGTTGCCCCCGAGCGGCCGGCTCCCCCTCCGGCCGCTCTCTTCTTTTCCACGCATGTTGGATCGTTGCAGGAAGGCGCCGCGGGGACGAGTCTGCGGCTCAAGATTCTTCACGTGAGTACGCGGCGAAGCTGGCATAGCAGCCGCGCGTAATATTGCGCCGTTTATCGCCGCGGGAACGGGCGGTAGGAACTCAACACGCGCGGGCGCATGCGCATCCGCGGACCCAGCGGTGGCGGAACGCGATGCAGCGGCGCTCCGCAGCTGGCGCAGAATTCCGATTGCACCTGGTCCGCACGGAGCCACTGCCCCCGCGCCAAACATTCGACGTTGATGCACTGAACGGTCCAGCCGGGAAGATACTGCACGAGTTCCCCCTCAACTTTTCCGTCTCCCCTGGAAAAGTTGGGCGGATTCTGCGGCAACGTTCTTGTTGTGTCAAGAAGAAACCCACAATTAGTAGTGGGCGCGTTGCGAATGGTTACTGGGCAGGCGTGAACTGCGCACGCGTGCGGTCGGATGAGGGAAGGTTCTGTAGAAAAACTCTGCGGAGAACCGGCTTGGATCGTCTTGAACTTCAGTTTCCGGAGCCGGAACCGCCCGGATTTTCGGCGGTCGGTGTCGCTGGCGCGGTTTTCTTCATCTCGTCCAACTTGGCTTGCAACTCCGCGATGTGTGCCGTGGCCTTATCCACTTCCGCCTGCATGGCGTCGATCTGCTTTTGCGCCTCCGCAAGCTGAGCTTGGCCGGCCTGGTCCTGATTTGCCATGGGGTTGGTGTAAAACGCCTGCTGCTGAAGCACAAAATCACGCTTGGCGAGGTCCAGTTCCTTCGATTGCAGATCGAGATCTTTCTGCGCCTGCGCCAGGTCGGCCTCTAATTCCGCCAAAGTCTTTGGCTTGGCGGGAGCGGCGCCTGCCACTTCTCCGGTTTTCGCGGCCGCATCCGAAGCCGCCTTCGCATCGGCCGGAGCTACGGGGGCCGGCGCGGGTTGTCCGACAACGCTCACACCCTTGGACGACTTCGGAATAGTGTCATTCGTGTAGACCTTAGCCTTGGTTGGCGATTGCTGCTGCGCCGCGCGCGTCTGGCGCGCGATATCGGCCACCGAAGGAGGATTCTGCTGTTGCGTGCTCTGCTGCGCGCGGGCCGCCGGAGCAATCACCAGCGTGCCCGCGGACATCGCCGCAAACGCAAGGATTCGAAGGATTCGGGAAGAGGCGGTTTCGGCAGTTCGTCGCATGAAGCCTCCCTCAGCCAGACTTCTGATTATGCTAGCCCTGCGAAGTGGCCTGGCGCAACTGGACTAACGGCCAGTGTTCCTCACCCTGCACGCGCCGCCGCGATCCGCCGCCCTGAATTCGCCCAGTTGCGCCCTTTTTGTCTCTAGGGAATACTGTCTTGCCGTGGAATCGATTTCTGTTCAGGAATTGCAGCAGTTCCCAGTCCGGCGTCGGAATCTCCTGCGGCTGTGCCTGATGCGATGGATTATTTTGAGCGCGGCGCTCGCGTGCTGCGGTTTCGTCTGCAGGTCCGTGCACGCGAGTTCTTCGGACGCGCGGCAAGTGACCGCGCGCGAAGCCGCCGCACCCGTTACGCACTACACGCTGCCGCCCGATAAGCTACAGAAGGCCGTCGCGCTCGCGCGAACGGGCCGGAGGATTTATTTCGGCGAATACTTCACGGTGTTGATCGTGCTTCTGGTCATCTTGCGCGTGGGTTGGGCCGCCAAGCTCAGCGACTGGGCCACGCGTGCCATCTCGCTCCGCATCGTGCAGGCGCTTATTTTCTGTCCGGCGCTCCTGCTCACGATCGATCTGGCGCAATTTCCATTTCGCGTGTGGGGCCACGCGGCGCTACGCGCTTACGGCCTTTCTGTGCAGGGCTGGCTTTCTTGGTTGGGCGATTGGGCCAAAGAAGAAGCGATCACGCTCGTCATCGCGACGTTCGTTGGCTGGTTGCTGTATCTCCTCATCCGCCGCAGTCCGCGCCGCTGGTGGATGGCCGCCTGGGGAGCGGCGATGATTTTCATCGTCGCCGGATTTTATTTTGAACCGCTAGTGGTTGATCCCATGTTTTATGACTACCGCCCACTGGCCGAAACGCACCCACAACTCGTGACGAGCGTTGAAGAAGCCATCTCACGCGTCGGCGTGACGGTGCCCGAAAGCTGCATCTACGAAATGCTGGCCAGCAAAAAAGTGAACGAGCTCAACGCCTACGTCGCGGGAGTCGGTGGCACAAAGCGGATCGTCTTCTGGGATACGCTGTTGGAAAGCATGGGCGAACCGCAGACGCTTTCCGTTTTCGGCCACGAGCTGGGCCACTATGTTTTGGGCCACGCCTGGAAGACGATCGCAGCCAGCGCGCTTGGCCTGGGGATTTCGCTGCCGATACTCGCCTGGTTTTTCAACGGAATTCTGCGCAAATGGGAAAGCCTGTGGTACGTCCGCGAACCGCGGGATTGGACCGCGCTGGCCGTGCTGCTCCTCTTGATTTTCGTTTTTCAATTCGTCGCAACGCCCATCGACAACGCCTTCAGCCGGTACATTGAGCACCAAGCCGACGTTTTCGGGCTGGAAGTGATTCACGGAATTGTGCCGGATTCACCGCAGGTCGCCGCGCAGGCATTGCAAACTCTTGGGGAAACAAATCTCGAAGAGCCGGATCCTTCACCGGCCGTCGTTTTCTGGTTCTACACGCATCCGCCCATCGCCGATCGCATCAACTTCGCGCTTTCCTATGATCCGTGGAAAAACGGCGGCTCACCGGAATTCGTTCACTAGCTGAAGAGGAACTCCTTAATGATGCACGTCGTGGCCGCCGCCGTGCGCGTGCGAAACGTCAGAGATCGGCGCGGGTTCAGCTTCCACCGGGCGCTTCACCAGATCAGCTGTGGCCATCAAATAAATCGTGTATGTGACGCTGTAGGCTAGAAACGTATACAGCACGGGCAGCACCCATCTCGCCTCGCCGCCCATGTTCCGCGTATATGACCACACCAGCCATCCAACGCCCAGCGCGATGAAACCGCCGATCACGCGGCTTGGCAAACTCACCGCCAGTGGAGTGTTGCAGTGCGGGCACACAAGCTTATCCGAATAGCCCACCACGGGCCCCGGTGAAACTTTCTTCAAGCAATGAGGGCAAACACGAATCGCCACCTTTCACCTCGTGCAATCCTCCGACGAACCGTCAGTTACGCCCCTGTATCAAAACGTTGCGGCAAAGATATAGCAATGGCCTTACGGATGGAAACACGTTTGGGAGAAGAGTGTTGCGGAAGTTACGGCATCGACGTGTGAGGAGGAATAGAGGGTTCAATCCTCCGCCAACTTGCGCGGCGCAACGCCTCGCGCTCCGTGTGCTACAATTCATTGTTGTCGTTTCCCCAGACCTCATATTTGCAACAGGTTTTGTGCGTGCTTCAGCCAGGAGGAGCGCATGAAATTCGGCGTCGTGGTTTTTCCCGGCTCCAATTGCGATGACGATACCTACCACGTCATCAGCAAGGTGCTTGGCAAGCCCGTGGAATTCATCTGGCATCAATCCGCCGGCTTGAACGGCGTTGACTCCGTCATCCTTCCCGGAGGATTCGCTTTCGGCGACTATCTTCGCACCGGAGCCATCGCTCGATTTTCTCCGGTGATGCGCGCTGTGGAAAAATTTGCGAGCGCCGGAGGCCCAGTCCTGGGCATTTGCAACGGATTCCAAATTCTTCTCGAAGCCGGACTTCTTCCCGGTGCCATGCTGCGCAACGCGGGCCTGCGTTTTCGATGCCTGCCGGTGCACATCCGAGTGGAAGCCACGGACACGCCCTTCACCTGCGCCGCGCATCGGGGTGACGTACTGAAAGTGCCCATCGCCCACAATGAAGGTAATTATTTTTGTGACGCCGCGACGCTTGCCGCGCTCGAAAAAAATAACCAGATCGTTTTTCGCTACACCACTGCCGAAGGCCGCGAAGACCCCGCCGCGAATCCCAATGGCGCGCTCGCGAACATCGCCGGCATCTGCAATCGCGGGCGCAACGTGCTGGGCTTGATGCCGCATCCCGAGCGCGCTTCGGAAAAAGAACTCGGCTCCACGGACGGTTTCGTGGTGTTTCGCTCTTTGGCGCAGTGGCTTTCGCAGCGCGAGGCGCCGGAACCCGTGGCCGCCGGACATGCGGCTGCGCTTCGTTCCTGACTTACAGTCTGCCGCGCCGGGGTCTTCCGGAATTGATGCTCGAAACCGAAATCAAAGTCACCGCAGAAATTGCCGCCGAACACGGCCTCACGCCAGAAGAATACTTACGCGTTCTGCAAATCCTTGGCCGCGAACCCAGCATCACCGAGCTTGGAATTTTCAGCGTGATGTGGAGCGAGCACTGCTCCTACAAATCCAGCCGCGTGCATCTGCGCCGTCTGCCGACGAAAGCCAAACAAGTGATTCAGGGCCCGGGCGAAAATGCGGGAGTCGTGGATATCGGCGACGGACTCTGCGCCGCGTTCAAAATCGAATCGCACAATCATCCCAGTTACGTTGAGCCGTTCCAGGGTGCGGCGACCGGCGTCGGCGGAATTCTGCGCGACGTTTTCACCATGGGCGCGCGGCCGATCGCGGTGCTCGATGGGCTTCGCTTCGGTCCAATTGAAAAAAGCCCCGCGTCGCAAAACGTGCCGCCCGAAATCATCGCGAAGAATAAACGCATCCTTGATGGAGTCGTTGGGGGCATCGCGTTTTACGGCAATTGCTTCGGTGTGCCCACCGTCGGCGGAGACGTTTCCTTTGCGCCCTGTTATTCGGGCAATCCGCTGGTGAACGCGCTCGCACTCGGCATCGCCCGCCGCGAAGAATTATTTTTCGCCCGCGCGCGCGGCGAAGGAAATCCGGTGCTGTACGTCGGGGCGAAAACCGGCCGCGATGGCATTCACGGCGCGTCCCTGCTTGCCTCCGCTGAATTCACCGAAGAATCGCAGCAAAAGCGGCCGAACGTGCAAGTCGGTGATCCATTTTTGGAAAAATTGCTTCTCGAAGCGTGCCTGGAAGCCATGCACACCGGCGCGATCGTCGCGATTCAGGACATGGGCGCCGCGGGCCTCACCAGCACGAGCTGCGAAATGGCGTCGCGCGGCGGCGTGGGCATCGAGCTGAATCTGGATCTTGTGCCACAGCGCGAAACCGGCATGACGCCGTACGAAATGATGCTCAGCGAATCACAGGAGCGCATGCTGCTCGTCGCGCAGCGTGGCCGGGAGCGCGAGGTCGTTGAGATATTCGCGAAATGGGAACTCGACGCCGTGGAAGTCGGCCGCGTCACGGCGGACGGTAAGCTGCGCGTCATGTGCCACGGCCGCGTTGCCGCGGAAATTCCCGCGAAGGCGCTCGCGGATGAAGCGCCCGTGTATCAGCGCCCGCTCGCCGCTCCAGCCAAACCGCGTGGCGCGGGCCCGCTTGTGCAATTCGCGCCGGAAGGAACCAACCTCACCGCGAATTTTCTGAAGCTGCTCGCGTGGCCGGCCATCGCCTCCAAGCGCTGGGTCTTTGAGCAGTACGATCACATGGTGCGCACGAATACGCTGGTCGCGCCCGGCGCGGGTGATGCGGCCGTGCTACGCGTGAAGGGAACTTTGCGCGGACTCGCGCTGAAGGTGGATGGCAACGGCCGTTGGTGCTGGCTCGCTCCGCGCGAAGGAGCGAAAGCCGCCGTCGCCGAAGCCGCGCGCAACGTCGCGTGTTCCGGCGCGCGTCCGTGGGCCGCCACAAATTGCCTGAATTTCGGCAATCCCGAAAAACCGGAAGTGATGTGGGAATTCAGCGAATGCGTGGACGGAATCGCCGAAGCGTGCACCACACTCGCCATTCCGATTACCGGCGGCAACGTCAGTTTTTACAATGACACGCTCGGCCAGTCCATTTATCCCACGCCCGTGCTCGGCGTGCTCGGTTTGCTCGAAGATGCGTCCTGCGCGCTCGGCATGGGTTTCCGCGCGGAAGGCGACGTCATCGTGTTGCTGGACGGCCGCTCCGGCGCGCCACCCGCCGCCGATCCGCATCGCGAATTTTCCTCCTCAGAATATGCGTCGGCGATTCACGGCATCGCTGCCGGTGCGCCGCCGCCGGTTGATTTGGCCGCCGAAAAGCGTCTCATCGAAGCGCTGGTCGCCCTCGCCTCGCAAAAATTGATTCGCTCCGCGCACGACGTCGGCGAAGGCGGCTTGGCCGTCACGCTTGCCGAATGTTGCTTCGCATCGAACCATCTCAGCGCGGAGATTTCTCTCGCATCCAGCGAGCCTGCGGAATCCGCGCTTTTCGGTGAGCGCGGCGCACGCGCCATCGTATCGGTCGCGCCCGAAGCCCTTGCCCGCCTCCGTGAGGTTGCGAGACAATGTGATGTGAGCGTCCACGAAGCCGGACGCGTCACGCACGGAGATTTTCGCATCACACTGAATGGACGCGAAACCATCGCCGCAGCGTGCGGCCGTTTACGCCAGGAATGGGCCGAATCGCTTCAGACTTTGCTGGCCGTCTGACCGCAAGACGCATCGAGTTCTGCGCTGGACTTCCGGCGACACTGGGACAGGCGTTCTTTTCAAAAGACATGAGCATCGCGGAAAAATTCGGCCGCTGGTTTGTCTTCGGACTCTGGATTCTCGCGGGAAGCTACTGCCTGCTCAACGCGGCGATTAACGTAAAACTTGAGCGAGATTTTCAGCTCACCCGCATCTTCGATTTGCAGGACGCGGAATACGCCGCCGCGGGCGTCGCGTTTTTGGCTGCAGCGTTTCTGCTTGCGCGGCGTCACCGCTGGGCGCGGCCGGTTTCTCTAGCGCTCTGAGCCATTTTCGGCTACTGGGATTTCGGCGCCATCGGAACATTTTCCGATGTCCGCTGGTTCCCACTCTTCGGATTCGGTATGCTGTTGCTCGCACTTTTCTGGCTGATCTCATCGGCGTCACGCGAAGGGACGGCCGCCAGTTCATGAACTCCGTTTCCAAAGCGGTGCGCCGCGTCGAACTCGCCGACGATCATTTTCACGATCACTGCGGCGTCTTCGGAGTTTTCGGACACACCGAAGCGGCCAAGCTCGCCTACCTCGGCCTTTACGCCTTGCAACATCGCGGACAGGAAGCCGCCGGCATTTGTTCCTCCGACGGCGTCGAACTGCGCGCCGCCAAAGGCATGGGCTTGGTGCAGGATATTTTCGATCCCAAGCGCCTTGCGACATTGCCGGGTGACGCCGCCATCGGCCACACGCGCTATTCCACCGCCGGTGACATCACACTCACCAACGCGCAACCGATTTTGATCGATTGCGGCAAGGGCAAACTCGCGCTCGCACACAACGGCAACCTCACCAACGCCGCCGACTGGCGCCGCAAGCTCGAGCATCGCGGCTCCATCTTCCAGACCACCAGCGACACGGAAGTCATCGTTCATCTGATTGCGCGCAGCGCGGGCCGCAATCTTTCATCTTCCATCGCCGAAGCGCTCAATCAGGTCGAAGGCGCGTATTCGCTCATCCTGCTCACGCGCGACGAACTTTACGCCATCCGCGATCCGCGCGGCTTCCGCCCGCTTTGCCTCGGCAGGCTCGCGGACACTTATATGGTCGCCAGCGAAACGTGCGCGTTTGATTTGCTCGACGCACAGTACATCCGCGATATCGAACCCGGAGAAATGCTGCGCATCTCGCGCGCGGGCCTGGAATCCATCCGCTTCGCGCCGCCCAAGCCGCATCAGTACTGCATTTTTGAGCACGTCTACTTCGCCCGGCCAGACAGCCTGGTTTTCGGCCGCAGCGTGCATCACAGCCGCGAAACCCTCGGCAAGCTGCTTGCCCGCGAACATCCCGTGCCTGCGGACGTCGTCGTTCCGGTTCCCGATTCCGGCGTGCCCGCGGCGATTGGATATTCGCTCGAATCCGGCATTCCTTTTCGCATGGGACTGATCCGCAATCACTACATCGGCCGCACGTTCATTCAGCCCGTGCAGGCCATTCGCGATTTTGGAGTGAAGTTAAAACTCAATCCCGTGCGCGGGCTGCTGGAAGGCAAGCGAGTCATTCTGGTGGACGACAGCATCGTGCGCGGCACCACCAGCCGCAAAATCGTCCGCCTGGTGCGCGAGGCCGGTGCGCGCGAAGTCCACGTGCGCATCAGCTCGCCGCCCACAATTTCACCCTGCTACTACGGTATTGATACGCCCACGCATCAGGAGCTGATCGCCAGTGCCGAATCGGCGGTTCGTCCGCGCATGCCGGATCCGGCCTCCACCATTCCGCGCGAAGTCGGCGAGCCGGCCGGCGCGGCGCCTTCGTCTCACACCATCGAGGAAATTCGCCGCTTCCTGGAAGCCGATTCCCTCGGCTATCTTTCACTCGAAAATTTGCGCGACAGCGTGCAGGATCAAGACAATCGGTTTTGCACTTCCTGTTTCACTGGAATTTATCCGACTCCGCCGGTGCAACTTGAAGTTCAATCGAACTCGCGTCACATAGCAGACGCCGCTTCGCAAGAATCCCAGTCCACGGTGACTCGTGAAACCTGACGCCTCCGAAAAAACAGACCACAGCGAAGAACATCTCAGCTTCGGCAAGCGCGCCGAGCGCGAAGCCATTGCCTGGCTTTGGATCATCCTCGCCTTTCTTTTCATTTATTCCTGCATCGGCCAGGCTCGCGTGATTCCCTCCGAGTCCATGGAAAATACTTTGCTCGTCGGCGATCACCTCATCATGAGCCGCTTCGGCTATGATGCCGGCCCGCCGTTCACCGATTGGCACATTTCGCTGTGGCGCAATCCGAAGCGCCAACAAATCGTCATCATTCGCGCGCCGGAGCTTCCCGGAGCGCCGGATCTGATCAAGCGCGTCATCGGTCTGCCGGGCGACACCGTGGAAATTCGCGATGGGCATGTTTACGTCAACGGCCAGCAGTTGAACGAGCCCTACGTAAAGGATGCGGACAGCACTGAGCCGGGAACGAACGGGCAGACCGAATGGCATGTCCCACCCGGACATTATTTTCTGATGGGAGATAATCGCCTGGACTCCAATGACAGCCGCTACTGGGGCTTCGCTTCCCGCTCGGATCTCATTGGCGTTCCGGTGATGATTTATCTTTCGATCGCCGCGCCGGAAGCGCCGGGCGAATTGCGCACCGAGGCTTGGGAGCCGGGCCACCTGAGCGAACGTTTTGAAGCCTACGCGTACGCGCTGATCCATCCCAGCCACATCCGCTGGCGCCGGCTCTTTCACTTTTTTTAGTAATTTCCGTTCGGGTGTAGGGGGCGCTGCTTGCTGCGCCCTGATTTGAAATCCACCTGAGGTCCACGCAATGCGCTACGCCGATGCAGGCGTGAACATCGCCCTCGCCGATCAGGCCAAACAAAAAATCGCGCGCCTGGCGTCCCGCACATTCACTCCCGGAGTCGTCGGCGGCATCGGCGCGTTCGGCGCCCTTTTCGCGCTGGACCGCAAACGCTGGCGCGATCCCTTCCTGGTCTCCAGCGCCGACGGCGTCGGCACAAAACTGAAAATCGCTTTCGCCATGGGGGTGCATTCCACCGTCGGCGGCGATCTGGTCAATCACTGCGTGAATGATATTTTGACCCTCGGCGCCGAGCCGCTTTTTTTCCTCGATTACCTTGCCCTCGGACGCATGGATCCCGGCGTCGTCGAGAAAATCGTCGAAGGCATCAGCCGCGCCTGCCGCGCCGCCGGTTGCGCGCTCGTCGGCGGAGAAACCGCGCAGATGCCCGGTTTCTACGCTGACGGCGAATACGATCTCGCCGGCTTCATCGTCGGCGCCGTCGAGCGCAAATCCGTCCTCGGCCCGCATCGTGTGAAGGCAGGAGACGCGCTGATCGCTCTGCCCGGCACCGGACTGCACACCAACGGCTATTCGCTGGCGCGAAAACTTGTTTTCGATGAAAAAAAATTGAAGCCGGAAACCTACGTCGCGGAAATCGGCAATAAAATCGGCGCGGAATTGCTGCGGCCGCATCGCTGCTATCTCGGCGCCGTGAAGAATTTGGTGGCGCGTGGACGGATTTCCGCGATGGCGCATATCACCGGCGGAGGCATCCCCGGCAATCTGCCCCGCGTGCTGCCGCGCGGTGTGCGCGCGCAGATTGACCTCGGCTCGTGGCCGGTCGCGCCGATTTTCAAATATCTTGCTGCAATTGGAAAGTTGGATCGCGAAGAATTGCTTGCCACGTTCAATCTTGGCGTGGGAATGATCCTGATTGTCCCGCAAAAAAATCTGCGCGCCGTGGAAGCCGATTTAAGGCGCCGCCGCGAAAAATTCTTCCGCATCGGCGAAGTCACACGCGGCGCCGGCCCCCGCATCTCCTATTCCGGCCAGCTGGCGCTTTAGCTGGATGGTTTTCGTAGGGGCGGGTCTGTGACCCGCCCGGGCCGTCTTGTGTTTCGCTAGCACCGGCACTCTCTTCAAACTCATCGGTACTGCCGCGTCCGCTTGTTCAAAAGAAGATCTATCCTCGCTAGTTTTGGCCCTGGCTTCACTTGTGTAACTCCGGATCGCGCCACCTCCTTATTGTCCCTTGAGGCGACCCAGGTTTTAGCCTCCACCGAATAGTCGATTCCTTCCAACAGATTCAGATAAGCGCGGCCTTGTGCATCGGTTACGCCGTGTTCACCGACAAGCTCGCCCACATCAGCCCAGACATCTACGCCCTTTGCCGCGCTTCCATCTGGCCACTGGACCAGGAAAGAGATTCGCCGAATCGTTGCCTCTGCGGGAAGACTGAAGGGTCCAATCTGCTTATGCTCCCCTGCCTTCAGATGAATCGCTGACTGCCCGTTGTTTGACCACGTGGTCGCGGGGTACGGCGTTTTCAGATCAGGAGCGGAAGAAAGATTCACGCCGACTTGAAAATTTCCTTCAGGGAGTTTCTGAAACTCGTATTTCCCCTCCAAGTTCGACTGAATTTCCTTGTAACCGTAAAGCACAGGTTTACCATCCGCTCCCATTCGTAGAACGCTCAGCTTAATGTTGGCAGCAGGGCGTCCCGCATGGCTCAGAAGTTGACCTGCAATTACACCACTACCGATCATGTCGAAATCGGCCCAGCCACAGCTCGCACTGGTTACCTTAACCTCGATCGCTCCGCGTGTAGCTTTATAGGCGGCTATCGAAGAGCCAACGGTATAGTCGCCGGGCGGAACTTCGCCAAAGAAAAATCGTCCGTCGGCATCTGTCTTCACGCTTCGTTGAAGATCGTTCCCCGCGATTGTCACGCTCACTCCTGGGAGTCCGGGTGCGTCAAAGATCCCAAAGTTTTCGTCTTGCAGAACCCTTCCCAAAACGACGGGCTTGGCCGCTCCTTCTCTGAATTGGCGCAGATACTCGAGATCCAGTGCGACGCTTTTTTCGTTTTCCGGTGTAATCAACCGCGTTCCAGAACACTCGGGAGCCCAGTAGATTTTTGGGGGATTGTTCAGATCAAACCCCGGGGGAAGAGGCTTTTTCTTGGCTCCCCCGTTCGGAGCAACAGAAACCATCGCCGTATCCACAGGCATCGCGAAACCCTCGCGACCAAACACAAGAAGCGTCTGCCCGACGTCGTATTCCGCGTAACAAGAGGTGAAGCTCCCCGGATCAATCCAAACATCTTGCGTGCCCGGCGCAAGGCCCTTGAAAGCCTCTTCCACTTGGAAGCGCACCAGGGTTCCCTGCGTGAATCTGCCGGAACCATCGTCATTGGTGAAGACGACCCTTCCAAGGAAAATCACGTCTGCACCGCTTGCATAAACACACGCCGGACCAGCAGCGCCGCATTCACAACCAAGAATAGGTCCTGAAACCATCACTAAAATCGCGAGCATGGCAAGCAGTGGGGAGTATCGGTGCTTGTGGTTGAGCATTTTCACCCCCAGGATGGAGCGGTCACATGCGCTGTACAACAAAATTGGATGCCGAGATGGCGTAGCGTGCAACTTCGCTTTACGTCAAAAAAATCCCGTGAGACTGAAAAAAGGCGCGCAGCAACCTCGCCGCGCGCCCCAAAATTCCGCCTCGCCGTTCTTACTTCGCCGCCGGCATCACTTTCGTTGACGTTGACTCATACCCCGTCGTCCACGCCTTGCCGTCCGGAGACGTTTCCAACTTGAATGTAAATTGCGTCTTGGAAACTTCCCTGATCGTCACGCGGGCTTTCACCGGCGTGGTGCCCATCATGATGTCATCCGTCGTCCATAACCACGTGTCGCCGTTCACCGTCCCCTTCGCCGCCACGCTTTCGCCCACGTTGTTGAAGGAATGATACGTGTACGCCTTTTCCTTCGGATCGTAGCCCTGCACGTCCATCTCTTTGCTGGGCGTCGAGCCCATCATCCCGTCGGAATGCGTCACGATAAAAAATCCGCCCGGCAGCCATTCCGTTTTGTCCGTTGACGTAACCGTTTCATCGGGGCCGCCCATGCCCGTCATCTTTCCCACCGTTTTCCACGTCCCCACGAAATACGCCAGCCGCTTCACTTCCGGCCCGGGCTTTGGCGGCGCTTCGGGAGCCTGCGCCTTCATTGAAACTCCAAGCAGCAACACGCACATCGCAACCAATCCGGCGACTCGCTTCATCTGAATTCTCCTTTAATGTTTGGAACCCGCGCGCGTGTTTTGTGCCACCCGTACCGACCCGTTCGGCGCCGCGGTGATTGCCCCGCATTCTACATCCTTCCGCCGCCTTTGAACTTGTAGCCTGGGGCGCTTCATCAGCCCCGGGGCTTTTCTGACATTAACCGCGCTTTGCGCCAGCCACGATCTCTTCGGCTCGGCATGTCAGTAGCAGCGGCAATCCTGCCGGTGTGCATCCGCTTTCGCCCTGTGGCCCCGTCCGCCTCATTTCCCCGGCGCGTAATACCCATTCCTCAACAACGCCACCTTCGGGCCATGCACGCCGACCAGCTTCAGCGCCACCTTCCTGAACAGCCCGTCACGTCGCACATCCGTGCTGTAATAACCAAGCAGGTAATAGTCCGTCGAGTCCTCCTGCACCTGTCGGAATATCGGCGCGAAATCTTTCACCTCCGCGAAATATTTCCCGCCAGCTTCCTGCGCCAGACTGGTCAACAACTTGCGCGAATCTTGCAGTTCCGCGAGCTGCTTCGCGTGTGCGACGCTTTTACCCGCGTCACTGGCAACATTGAACGCGGCCGTTTCGCGCGCATCCACTTCATAAAACGAAACCGTATTCACATTCGCAGCACTAATCGCAGTCCGCAGGGCAGACTGATTTACCTCCCCGACCGCGGGAATCCCGCTCGAGAACTCAATTACGGATTTCCGGCCCGGGACCGAACCCAATATGTCGGCAAATGCCCCGACTGCATACAGTTCGTTGTCTGTGTTGAAGATTTTCGTCTCGGTCTCGTCAGGACCGATAAATGCCATGTCATCGGCAGTCGTATCGGAGGTGTTCTTCTCGGCCGGGGCATCGGATACTCTGCCTGTGATCGGCGCTAAGTCCTTGTCATAGCCCGGATGCAGTAAGGTTAGGGCCGCATGGAGCATTTCGCGGTTGTTTGTAAAACCCGAAATAATCTTAAATTGTGTACTCAACGAGACCACAGCAACCAGATCCGAGGGTGTCATTTGCTGATCGACGAATCCTCGAGCCGCATCCATTGATCTGACGACATCGGCATCCGTCATCGAAGTTAAGTCGAAAAACAGGACCATCATTCGGTGATTCAACGCAATAGGCAGAAGCTTTTCGGGATCAGGCGGGGTTGCGAGATTGACGATGATGGGCACGTCTTCCTTCTCAGCGTCCGCGCGAAAGTGGCCAAACTGGGCAATTTTCTGTAGACGTCCATTTTCCGTCAGCGCAAAATTCTCCGATTTCAACCCGTCTACCGAGTTTCCACCGCGGCCAGTGACGACCGCTTCAATCTGAATGAGCGGAACCTCGACGACCCCAAAAACCTTTGGCGGATGCGACGTCGGTTTCTGCTGGCTCTGCTCTGAGGCGCTGCCTTGCTGCTGGGCCCGCACCCCGCACAAGAATATTGGCGAAAGTGCGCCTAATACCAAAACGCGCGCCGTCCACAGATGAAATCGTCTCCACACGAGCGCACCTTCCATCCGAAATCGTCCCAAAACAATAGACGTACCGCGCTTTTGTCACGATTCGAGATTTTTGGACTCTCACCATCCCGGCGCCCTTAGTCGGGATACGGTGGCACGCCTCACGGGCCACGGTTCGCGAATCACGCCGTTTTGCCTCCGCCGCCGCGTGTGCTAACTTGCAATGGTCATGATGAAAAAGATCGCCGTGCTCCTCAGCGGGCGCGGATCAAATTTTGAGGCGCTGGCCGAAAGCGTCGCCGCGGGACGCATTTCTAACGCGGAAATCGCCGTCGTGATCAGCAACCGTGAGGATGCGCCGGGAATCGCGCGCGCCGCCGCGCGCGGTATTCCCGCGAAGGTGATTCCCAGCAAAGGACTCGAGCGCGAAGCCTACGATCGCCAGGTCGCCGCTGTCCTCTCGGAATACAAAGTGGATCTGGTTTGCCTCGCGGGCTATATGCGTTTGCTTTCGCCGTTTTTTGTTGCGGCCTATCGCGGCAGGATTCTCAATATTCATCCGTCTCTGCTGCCCAGCTTTCCGGGACTCGAAACGCAGCGCCAGGCGTTGGAGTACGGCGTGCGTTTTTCCGGTTGCACCGTGCATTTTGTGGACGAAAATCTCGACGCCGGTCCCATTATTTTACAGGCCGTCGTGCCCGTCCTGGATGACGACACGCCGGACACGCTCGCTGCGCGCATTTTGAAAGAAGAGCACCGCATTTACACCGAAGCTGTGCGACTGGTGCTGGAAGGCCGCTACCGCGTTGAAGGCCGCCGCGTGATTCATTTGCCGGCCGTAGGCGAAGCCGCGAGCTCAATCCAGCCGGGCGCAACACAAGCCAGCGCCGCGAAGGCCACACAAAAATGAAATTTCCGCCCGTTGAAGAACAACTCGCCTATTTGAAAAAAGGCGCCGCGGAGGTGATTCCTGAGGCCGACCTGAAGGCGAAACTCGAAAATTCCGCGAAGACCGGCGCGCCACTTCGCGTTTATCTCGGCGTGGACCCCACCGCCCCCGATATTCATCTGGGTCACACCGTCGTACTGCGCAAACTGAAACACTTTCAGGATCTGGGCCACACCGCAATTTTTCTGATTGGCGATTTTTCCGCGATGATCGGCGATCCCACCGGCCGTTCGGAAACCCGCCCGCCGCTTTCGCGCGAAGAAGTTGACGCCAACGCACAGACGTATCTCGCGCAAGTCTTCAAGCTGCTTGATCAGAAGAAAACCGAAGTCCGCTACAACAGCGAATGGCTCGATAAACTTTCCAGTCATGACGTTGTACGGCTTTGCGGCCACTATCGTCTGGCACGCATGTTGGAGCGCGAAGATTTTCGCTCGCGGCTCGCGAATAACCATCCGATTTCAGTCCATGAATTGCTTTATCCGCTGCTCACGGCGTATGACGCCGTCGTGCTGAAATCAGACGTTGAAATTGGCGCCACCGAGCAGAAATTCAATCTGCTGGTGCACCGCGATATTCAGCGCGAATACGGCCTGCCGAGCGAGGTCGCGTTCACCATGCCGATTCTCGTCGGCCTCGATGGCGAAAGAAAAATGTCCAAGAGCCTGGGCAACTACGTCGGCATCACCGAATCGCCGCAGGAAATGTTCGGCAAGCTGATGAGCATTTCCGACGAGCTGATGTGGTCGTACATGGAATTGCTTACCGATCGCGCGCCCGGCGATATCGCGCAGTTTAGGAAACAGGTCGCCGACGGCGCGCGACATCCCATGGAAGTGAAAATCGCCCTGGCGCAAGAAATCATCGCCGGTTTTCACGGAAAAGACGCTGCCACACACGCGGCCGACGAATTCCGCCAGGTTTTTCAGAAGCGCGGAGCGCCCAGCGACGTGCCTGAGAAAAAATTAAAAGCGGGAGCCCGGCAACTACACGCCCTACTGACCGAAACCAGCCTCGCGCCATCCCGCAGCGAAGCGGAGCGTCTGATTAAGCAGGGCGGCGTGGAAATTGATGGCGAGCGCGTGGAAGACGTGAAGCGCGAAGTGAATTTGTCGGCCGGAAAGGAAATTCTGCTGCGCGCCGGCAAAAAGAAATTCTTGAAGCTGATTGCCGAATAACCTTCGCTGCCAAGCCCCTATTGCTTTGCTGGAGTGGGAGGCACAATGAACATGCTGATATATTCTTGCAGTTTGTCGCGGTTTTTCTCGCGATATGCCGCATAGTCCTGCGCAATTCCTTCGTCGGCGCCATTGATGAGCACATAAGGCTCGATCATGCCGGCTTGATATATCTTCAGCAACAAAGCCAGGTCGGGATCGTCGGGCGTCTTCGGAGGCTTCTTGCCGTCGCCCGCGAGCGATTCTGCAGCGGCGCTGAGCGCGGCGGATTCCTCCGCAAGTGAATGGCGGTATTGTTTTTCGTTGGGGTAGTGCTTCTTGAATTCGTCCCCGTGCCACGTGGCCTGAACTATGCTGTAAATCATCCAGGCCGTGCCGCTTTGCCCTTTGCTGTTTGGGTCTATGTTGATGGTGATGTTCTTATCGTCTTTTTGGCTCACATTGTTTGGCACTTTGACGAATACACGGTTGAGCTGTACGTGGTTGGCGGTGGCCCATTGCTGCAGTCCCCGCCAGGGGGTTTGATTGTAAGGCTCTGCCACAACGGCTTGGATGGCTAATGCCCGCGCCTTTTCCATCTCGCCGTTTTTGGTGAGCATATCTGAGTAATATCGGTACGCAGTTTCTTTGTCCGGATCAATTTGCGATGCGCGGGCGTACCATTCGCCGGCACGGGCAAAATCCTTGCTCGCGAAGTAGGAATCGCCGATGAAAAGTGCGGCAGCATAGTTTTTAGGATCGAGTTCCAGGGCTTTTGAGTAGTTCTTGATGGCTTCCGTGTAGTCGTTCTTCGCGAATGCGGCTTCCGCCGCGCGCATGGCATTATCAGCTTCCGGATTTTCCGAATATGTGATTTGCCCGTTGCTGGATCCTTGCAACGACTGCAGAAGATTTTGAAGAAGATTGCTGTTGTTTCCGAGCTCCTTCGCTTTCAGGAGCATGTCTCTGGCGCGCAGGCGCTCTTTGGCGGCGGCGTCTTTGTCCTGCATGGTAGCGGAGCGAGTTATGATGCAAGCCGCGAGCCCGAGAAGCACATCGCCGTCGGAGGGATTCTGCTTCACCAGGTCGTCGAACAGCGGCAGTGCCTCGAGGTATTTATTCGCGCGGAATAATTCCAGGGCTTTCTGGCGCTCCGCCTTGTAGGCGTCGTCGCTGCCCTGCGCCGTGACCGCCGGAGCGAAAATGGCAAGCGTTATGAGAAGAGCGAGGGCAAGAGGTTGGATGACTCGGAATCGCATGCGCGCCTCCCGGCAATTGGAATGCGCGCGATGATAATACAGAAGCACGTAATACCAATGATTAATCTCGCCGGCGGAATACAATTCATCGCCGCTCGGCGTATTTGCGGAGGCGCGCGAGGTAATCGCCGTCACGGCGTTTCACGGCGTGCCGCGTCAGAAGCCAATCCGCCGCGCGACTGAAAATGTCCGGCATTCTGTATTCGCTGAGCATCGTGACGCGCGTGCCGCTCGCAGTCGGCGTGAGTTCCCAGCGTTCGATCCCGCGCACACCGTAGGAATCTTCAAACCGCCACTCGAGCAGCCGGTTCCATTCGTAGCGCGTGATCACCGCCGTATGCGACACAGCCTTCTTCCCGAGTTTGCCGCTGACGCGCACTTTCTGCGATACAGCAAAATCCGGCTCGCCGCCTGAGACCTCGAACTCGGCGGCCATTTCAGAGCCATACCAATACGGCATGCGTTGCGGAACGAAGAAGAGGAACACCTCCACGGGCGGTGCGGCGATGTCGATGCTGTCTACGATTCGCGTCATCGGAAGCAGCGCCGAGTGTAGCACTTACTGCGCGCGGACCTGCTGCGGCGTGAAGGAGATGAAGGATTGATCAGAGCTAGAACGGGATTTCGGCGGAGCCCAAGATCCGGCGCGAATGCGGATCCTGCAGGAAGACGACCACGCGGAGATTTTCACGCTTCCAATCCTTGCCGAGCTTAACCGAGGTTTGTGAATCGAAGGCGTTCTCTGGGCCAGCATTTGTCCGGCCCACGCGGACGAGCTGCCGGACAACGCCGTCATGTTCCAGTCCGCGGCCGGCATTTTCGCCTCTCCGCACATCAGAATGCAGATGGCTTTCGGTGACGGCAAGAAACACGTCGGCTGTCTTGGCTGAGGATGACTTAGCCGCGTTGATGCGCAACACGCGCGAATCGGCGGTCGCATCTCCTGCCCAAGCAAGGCGGACGAACACCTTCGCCGGCGCTGCGGCTGCGGCAATCGAGCGGCGCGCGGCGGATTCATCGCTGCCCAGCAGCTCTTTCTGGCCGTCAATAACCATCTGCGGCGTGTAGACGTCAGCATTTAGCGCAAAGGCGTAATCTTTTTGGCGGTCCGTCGCCGCTCTGGAAGCGAATGGGTCGCGCCAACCCAGATCGTCCCAATAGTCTACGTGCTGTTCCAAGATGATGATATGCGCACCCGCCACGGGTTGTTGAGTATCCAGTCGCGCCAGCAGTGCATCCGCCGGTGGGCAGCTGGAGCATCCTTCCGAGGTGAAGAGCTCGACCAAGACGGGCGGAGGCTCGCCCGTCGCTGTCGGCTGCGGGGACGGAATGGAGGCAACGGCAGCCAGAGCGACGAAAGCCACTGCAGTCCAAGCAAGTCGCCAGCTACGGAATGTCGCGTTTAGACGCATCGTACGGAGTTTGCCAGCAGAAGGGTGCAAAAGCAATTGCGTCGATTGGCTAACCTATTTATTATATATAAGAGGTTAGTCAAAGAAGCATGGCATTAACACTCCTCGGCGGACGGCTGGCAGTAGAGTTCGCAAACACTGTCTTAACGGATTCGGCCGGCGAGAACGGCGATGCCGATTGGGCTTTTTTATTGGGGTTTCTAGCTTCCAGCGGAGTGATTTCGCCGCGCAGGGCTGAAGCTCTCGCAATCTTACCTGAAGTAGCTCCAGTGGAGACCCGGCAGTTCGCGCGGAAAGCTCAAACGATGTGGAGGGCGATTCGGAAGGCCCTTTCGTCGCGAATAAACGGTACCGAACTCGAGCCCAGCGCAATTTCAGAGATCAACTCAGTACTGGCATACACTGAAGGGTACGAGCGGCTGGAGCCAGCCGAGCCTAGCAATAAGAGCGAAGCCGACTGGCAGCTGCGGCTAGCGGCCAGGTCGGAGGGAGTTGAATGGCTGCTCACGGCGATTGCGCGGTCAGCGGCGGAAATCATCGCGGAAGGCCCAATGGCGCCTGTGCGGCGATGTGCGAACCCGGCCTGCGGGCTGTATTTCTATGACGATTCGCGCACCAGCCGGAGGCGCTGGTGTTCGATGGCGACGTGCGGGAACCGCGCCAAAGTTGCGGCGCACTACGCAAGATCGAAAACCCGCTGAGGAATTGCCGCGCAATCTCACTGAATTCCGCGCTGCGGCGAGAATCTCTTGCCTGAGGCTTTCGTACTAGCGGGGCTTGTACTTTTGTACCATTGCCGCATTGTGTGAAGCGGCGCAAGCTGGCATGAATGTCGCGTTATCACGAATTGCTCGGGCGCCGCGTGGAGGTTCAATACCAGGCCGGGGACGTCATATTGCCAGCCCTCGGCGTACTAGCCGCCGATTCCGGCAAGTCTATTTTTCTGGAAGAGAAGCTCTTCCAGAAAGGCCAGGCGAAGTCCTTTCGCTGGGAAATCCCCTACGCCTGCATCCTGAGCTTAGAAGAGAGTTTCGCTCCCGCTCCAGTTGCTCCGAAAGCGGAGCCCGCCGAAGATGCGGATCGGGAGGGTGCGCGACCGAGTTTCGCGCAGCTTCGCCATCGAATCCACGAAGCATAACGTACAGATTTCAACCGCGGGCCTGCCGCACCCCTCGCCCGAATCATTTCATTTTGAATTTTTCGCACCGGAAGCCCTGCCGCTGTATATTCCTTTCTTTGAATTCGTAATCGAGATTTGCGCATAAGGGGGAAATTGTGAAACCAGTGGTTGGATTTATCGGCCTGGGCCTGATGGGCCGGCCGATGGCGAAGAATCTTTTGAAGGCGGGCAATCCAGTTGTCGTGTGGAACCGCACGCGCAGCAAGAGTGAAGAGCTTGGCAAGGAAGGAGCGCAGGTTGCGTCCAGCGCGCGGGAAGCGGCCGAGAAGGCTGACGTGCTGTTTGTGATTGTGAGCGATCCCCCGGCGCTGGAATCTGTATTGTGGGGCGAAGGCGCGCTGGAAGCTTTGCGCAAAGGAAGCGTGCTGGTGGATTCCAGCACCGTTTCACCCGCGCTCGAAAAGCGCATCGCCGAAGCGTGCGCGATACGCGGCGTGGAAAGTTTGGACGCTCCGGTAACGGGCGGCACGTGGGGCGCGGAAAAAGGCGAGCTGGTGTTCATGGTCGGCGGCGACGCGAAGACGCTTACGCGCGTGGAGCCACAGCTGGGCGCGATGGGGAAAAAGTGGTTTCACCTGGGCGGGCACGGAGCCGGACAAACGGTGAAGCTCGCGATGAATTTACTGCTTGCCCTGGAAGTCCAGGCGCTGATTGAAGCGCTGGCGCTGGTGGGCAGCGCGGGAATTCCGGGCGAAAAGCTGGTTGACGTGATGCAGGCCAGCATGGCGCGCGCCGCGGTGCTCGACGTGAAGGCTCCGATGATTTTGAAGCAAGACTACACGCCCAGTTTTCCGCTGCGCTTGATGCATAAAGACCTGGGATTGGCTCTGGATCTGGCGAATCAGACAGGTGTGCCGCTGCCCGCGTGCGCCGCGGCGCGAGAAGTCTACAGCGCGGTGAAGGGCGCTGCGAAAGAAGACGTGGATTACGCCGCCATCGCGCGCTTCTGGCAAAAGCAGCCGCACTAGCGCGCTGTTGTTTACATCGGCCTCGGCGGAAAAAACCCCATCGGCAGATCGCGGGATGTGCGCAGTCCGGCTGGCGTAGCGAGAATCGCAGGAATCGTATTTACAACAACCGCGGCTGTCGCGAGATCGCCGTGGGTGCCGCCGGGAATTGTGAGCTTCAAGCCCGGCGTGCCGGTAAGTTCGATTGTGTCGTGCGGGTCCGGCGCGCCAACGTACATTTGCAATTCCATGTAGATTTTTTCCTCGCCCGCCGACAAGCCACGCGCGATCTGGTGAACTCCAGCTGCCTGGCCGGCAGCCACCTCGATGTATTCCGTTTTCACCGCCCCTTTTGCGACCATCGGGTCAATCGTTTCCGTGATTTCATCGACGGCGAAGCCCAGCGCGTCCGCGACCATGGCGATGGACTCAGGAAGTCCGTGATGCTTGATCACTCCCGCGGCCACCTGCGCGCGAAATTCCTCGACGGACATTCCGGCGCCGATCTTTTTCTGCAGCGGAAGACGGCGCTTGCCGGCGTCCACGATGCGAATGCATTTCGCATGTTCGATGCGTTGCGAAACCGATGAGAGCGTGATGGCCAATTTATCCATGACGAAGCCCGGATTTACTCCCGTACCCACGAGGGAAACACCCCAGGTCTTCGCTTCTTCGTCGAGGCGCGCCGCCAACTCGGGATATTTCCGGAACGGATACGCAAGTTCTTCACAGGTGGAGACTATGCAGGATTCCGCGGCGAGGCATTCCACGAGTTGGTCCATCACGGCGGGCAGTGAAGAAGAAGTGGAGTGAACGACAACGTCAGCGGACTTGCCGAGCATCGCCGCGGCGTCCGCGACCACCGGCGCGCCCCACGGAGCATCCGACGCGCCGACGAGTTCGCCCAGATCGCGTCCGGCCTTTGCCGGGTCTGTATCGATCGCACCGATCACTTCGACGGCCTGTTTTTCACGCAGCAGGCGCACGATGGCCGCGCCGATGGGTCCCACACCATACTGAATTGCCCGAATTTTCTTTTTGCTCAAGGTAGCGCCTCATTTCCGCTGATTATAATTGAGGCGTTAACATAAAGGATTCGCGGCCCGCGTTCAACTGCGGTGATACTCAGGTGCATTCCCGGCTTGCGCGCGACTTGCCGCTCAGCGGTTCCAGCCGGATAATGATGGAATTGCTGCGCTGGAACTGGAGGAAGCATGAAGCCCGCGAAACTGGATAAGCACGAGGTCGAACAGAGGCTTGAAAAACTGCCGGGCTGGTCCGTGAAGGACGGTGTTTTGCATCACACATTCGAGTTTGCGGACTTCAGCCATGCGTTTGGATTTATGTGCCGCGCGGCGCTGGCAGCCGAGGCGATGAATCATCATCCTGATTGGAGCAACGTGTGGAACAAAGTTGTCGTGAATCTTTCCACACACAGCATCGGCGGCATCAGCCAACTGGACTTTGAACTCGCGGAGAAAATGCAGAAGCTTGTTTAGTCCGTCACGCCACTGACACGAATCAGCTTCGCGCGGCAATTCCCTGAATTTCAAATCGAGCGCCAAAAAGTAGCGGTCCGGAGCCGATGAATGCCCGCGACGGGAAATGCTTGCCGAAATAGGTGCGATAAACGGAGTTGAAGGGCGTAAAAAGCGAAACGTCTGAGCAGAAAACCTGGACATAGACGAGATTTTCCATTTTCAGCCCAGCCATCGCGAGCGTGGCCTGGAAAGTGTTCAGCATCAAATGAATTTCGCGGTCCAAGTGCGCGGGCGGCAAACCAGTTTCCGGATCGAGCCCGATGTGGCCGGAAAGATAGAGCGTGTCGCCGGACCACACTGCATCGCTGAACGGCCAATCACCCTTGCGGTTCGGGCGAATCACGTGAAGGATCGCTGGCTTTTTCTTTGCCGGTGATTTCTTGGCTGGTTTTTTCGCGCGAGCGGGCATTGTAGTCCTCCTTATTTGGCAGCGGCGCTGCCGATACGATAGCTCGAAAGCTCCAGCGCAAGGAAGCGCGAACCGGCGACGGGATTATGCCGGTACGCTGCGATTTCGCGGAAGCCCATGGCGCAATAAAGCGCGTGCGCTTCCGTCATGCGAGGCAAAGTATCCAGCCTCATGGCGCGATAGCCGATTTGCGTCGCCGCCGCGATGATTGCGTCAGCAAGGGCACGGCCGATACCGAATCCGCGAAATTGCGGGCGAACGTACAGCCGCTTCATTTCACAAATTTCCGGCGTCAGCGGACGCAAAGCACCGCAACCCGCCGCTTGCTCCGCGCCCTCAATCGAACGATATGCGAGAAGCAATCGGCCGGCGGGCGGAGCATACGCGCCGGGTAGTTCCTGCAATTCGCGCTCGAAATCCTGAAAATCGAGATTCACGCCGAGCGAATCCGCGTATTCGCGGATTAGTTCGCGCGCCAGTTGGATTTGTGAAGGCGTCCAAGCTTGTTCGATGCGCGGCATAACGCAGATATTCTTCCATTGTTGACGCGCCAGGAAAATGCAGCGGCCAGCGCACGGATGCGCGCCGCGGAGTCCAATTTGGACCAAGCTATTTGTGAATCGCGGCAGGCGTTGTGGCGCCAATCAGGGTGTGATCCAGCAATTGCCGCACGCGCTGAGCGAGTTTCTTCGGATCGTAGGGCTTCTGCAGGACAATGCCACCGCCCTCGACCACTTTTGTGAGCCCTTCGTTATCAGCGCTATAGCCAGTGGTGAAGATCACCGGCAAATCCGCGCGGGTTTCACGCATGCGCGCAGCGGCCTCGCGCCCGCTCAGTTTTGGCATGACGATGTCGAGAATCGCCAGGGAAATCTCCAGCGAATGTTTCCTGAACAACTGAACCGCTTCTTCGCCATCCACAGCGCGCAGCACGTGATAGCCGCAATTTTCAAGCGCAGTGCAGGCCATTTCGCGCAGGCCTTCGTGATCATCGGCGATCAACAAAGTTTCCGTGCCGCGGGGCATCTGCTGATCCGCGGGCTTTGCGCCGGGCTCGATCAGATGCACGGCATCCTTGGCCGTCGGCAGATAAATCCTGAATGTGCTGCCACGACCCACTTCGCTTTCAACCACAATGTGCCCGTCGTGTTGCCGGACGATGCCAAAAACGGTGGCGAGTCCGAGGCCGGTACCCTTGCCCGGCTCCTTGGTCGTAAAGAAAGGCTCGAAGATGTGCTCACGTGTAGCGGCATCCATCCCGGTGCCGTTGTCCGACACAGCGACTTCGACGTACGACCCCGCCGCAAGCCCGGGAATTGTGCGGCGGGAATTTTCGTTCAATTCTACAAAGCGCGTTTCGATCATCAACCTTCCTCCGCCGGGCATGGCGTCACGCGCGTTCAAACAGAGATTCATCAGGATCTGCTCGATTTGTGAGGGATCGGCCCGCAGCGACGAAAGTTTCTGCGCCAGCCGGGTTTCGATCTCCACATCTCTCCCGATGACTTTTTCGAGCAGACTTAGAACGTCGTTGACAACATCGTTGACCTGCAAATTCTGCGGCTCGAGGATCTGTCGCCGCGCAAAAGCCAACAACTGGCGCGTCAATCCGGCCGCGCGCATAGTTTGCGCGCGAATCTTCCTGAAATATTCGTTCAGGCGCGTGTCCTGGGGCGCCTGCTCCGTGCCGAGCTCCGCCCAGCCCATGATGGCGCCAATCACGTTATTGAAATCGTGAGCGATGCCGCCGGCAAGCTGGCCGATTGCTTCAAACTTTTGCGCTTGGTGGAGTTGCTTTTCGAGCGTACGCCGCTCGGTGACGTCCTCGACGATGATTTCGAGCACCTGTAGATCGCCCGCTTCGTCAGGCACGCCGCGGCCGCTCAGCCGGACAACCACAGACGAACTATCCTTTCGCTTCCATTCCACTTCGATGCCAAGGAATCGGCCGTGCCGCCGATATTCATCGAGTACAAGGCGCTCGCGGTCCTGCGGGTGTTTGTACGCGGCCAGTGCAGGCAGATCGATCAATTCCTGTTGCGAGCTGTAACCCAGCATGCGGACCAGCGCGGAATTTACCTGAAGGAATCGGCCCGAAGCTGATTCTCGGCAGACACCGGCGACGGCGTTTTCAACCAGTTCGCGGTAGCGTGCTTCAGAGATCTGCAGTGCGTGATCCGTTTGCGCTTTTTCTTCACGCAATAACTGTTCGCCGATTGCGCGTTCGATGGCATGAGGAAGCAGCGCGAGCCGGTCTTTCAGGACGTAATCGGAAACGCCCTCGCGAATGCACGAAACCGCAGTCTCATCGCCCAATGTGCCGGTTACAAGCAGAAAAGGAATCGTCTTGCCTTCGCGGCGCAGCAACGCCAGTGCATCCATGCCAGACCAGCCGGGAATTCGAAAATCGGAGAGAACAACGTCGTACGTGTTTTCGCGGAGAAGGCGCTGGAAGTCTTCAGGCTTGGCTACCAGATCCACATGCGCGGGAACATCCATGCCGCGGAGCGTGTTCATGCACAAGTGCGCATCGTCGGGATCGTGCTCGACGAGGAGAATCCGCAGGGGTTTTGTCTGTTCAGTCCGCTGATCCATCCCTGGCTCCGGGCAATTCCCGAGCATAAAACAGAGTGGCTGCCACCAACTCGTTTTATTCCCCAGCTTATTGCCAAGTGGTTAACGTAAATATTGCCTAACCAAACCGAGGTTAACGATCGCGAAGGGGTGGAAACTGGTTAAGCAAATCGAGCTAATTTCCGGGCCGGGCGCCGGTAAGCTGCGGCGGCTGATTGATCAGCAGCCAGTACCAGCCGAGCTGGCGCACGGTTTCCCGAAACTGATCGAAATCCACTGGCTTCTGGATGTAACTGTTGACGCCCAACTGATAGCCGTTCACAACGTCACGCTCCTCCTTGGACGACGTCATGATAACCACCGGTATCACGCGCGTGCGCGGATCTCTTTTAATTTCGCGAAGGACCGTTAAACCGTCGACCTTCGGGAGCTTCAGATCGAGCAGGATCAGGCGAGGAGCGTCGGCGATGTTGCGGTCTTTGTAAGCGCCGCGGCAAAACAGGTAATCAAGCGCTTCTTCTCCGTCGCGGACCAAATGAAGGGGATTGGCGAGTTTCGCGGTACGCAAGGCGCGCATCGTGAGTTCTGCGTCGTCCGGATTGTCTTCCACCAGCAAGACTTCGATCGCGCTGTCCACTTATGAAACGATCCTTTCTCCGGCTGAATAACTGTTTGGCAGGTATGCAGACGCGTCACCGATGGTGAAAAAGAAGGCCGCACCACGGTCCGGTTCGGATTCCGCCCACACGCGGCCGCCGTGCTTTTGAATGATCCGCTGGACGGTCGCAAGGCCGACGCCCGTGCCTTCAAATTCCTCCGGCGTATGCAGACGCTGGAAGACTCCGAAGAGCTTATCGGCGTACTTCATATTGAATCCGACGCCGTTGTCACGAACGAAGATCACCGTTTCGCCGTCAATGATTTCCTGCCCCACCTGAATCACGGCAGCCTCGCGCCCGCGGGTGAACTTGACGGCATTTGCCAGCAGGTTAATGAATACCTGCTTTAGCAGATTGGGATCGCCCTGCACAGTTGGCAAATCACCGACCTGCCAATCGATCCTGCGGCCTTTCTGCTCCGGCGCGATTTCGGCGCGAGCGTCCCTAACAGTATCCGACAGTTTCACAGTTTGCAGCGCAAGACCTTTGCGGCTGACGCGAGAGAGATTCAGCAAATCGTCCACCAGATTGCCCATGTTGTTGATGGCCGCCTGAATGCGCTTCAAGCAATGTTGAGCTTCGGTGGACAATTGCGGGCCGAAATCTTCCGCCAAAATCTTGGAAAAACCGTCAATGTGGCGCAATGGCGCGCGCAGGTCGTGAGAAACGGAATAACAGAAGGATTCCAAATCCTGATTCGCCGCTTCCAATTGAACGGTGCGCTCAATCACCCGGCGCTCCAGATCCACATTCATCTGGCGGACCTGCTCTTCGGCCGCTATGCGCTCGGCATTTTCACTGGTCAGCAACTGATTGACGTATTCCACTTCGGCGATGCGGTCAAGAATCCGCTGCTCGAGATCGGCGTTCGCATTCGCAAGTTCCCGTTGCGCATCGATGCGGGCGAAGCTTTCGCGCAAGAAAAGCACAATTGCGACCAGCATCAGCAGGCCGGCCGCGATGCCGCCCCATAATTCCAAACGCAGCGCCTTCAAAGATGCAGCTTCAGTTTCTCTTGTCCGCGCCTTCATGAGGTTGTTTTCTTCCGCGCTCATCGCCAAATAGGTCTTGTTCAGATTCAAGCTCATGCCACGGCCGGCCTTGGTCAGGTCTTGAAGGGGTTTCGTGCCCTTGAATCCCTTTCGATGCAACTCCATTACGTTGTTGAGCAGGTCGATTGCCTGTTCGTTTGCTCGTGCAAGGTCGCTTACAAATTTTTGCTGACTTGGATCGTCGGCGGTGATGTCGCGAATCTTGCCGATGGCCGCTCGCGTGGCATTTGCCGCGGGGGGAAACGCTTGAACGTCGGATTCTGTTCCATTGTTATAGTAATCCATCGCGATGTTGCTGGCGTTCTTAACTGCGTTGCCGTAGTCCGTGAGTACGTCAAGCACATCCCGGCTGTGCAACACCGCGTGGCTGGAACTCACCTGCAGCCTGGTCGCCCGGTAGGCCATCACGACTACGACGGCAAGCGCGCTGGAAGCCAGCAGAAATCCCGCGGCGATAATCCACGGAAAGCGCAGCTTGGGTATTTTTCGCGCGGCCGACACACTCTTAGAGGGAGTCGCGGCGGGCGAATTGTTTTGGGTTGGTCGATCCGTACTCATGGCAAATGGTGACTCCGACAAGGCCTGAGACGCCTTGAGCCTCCGAGAGGGGCGAACTCCATTTTCCGCCCACACATCTGAAGTGCAAACGAATTACGTTAAATGCGTTCTCATCCAGTAACGTAACCCGCCGCTAGGCCCCGGAGTTTGATGCACCAAGTCAGGGTTTTGGGTCGTGGATTTGCACGTGGTAACGATCGAGCAAGCCACCGGTGGCATAATCCACGAAAGTGACGGCGAGCTGGTAGCTGATTTCCGCATTGACGAGGTTTTGCTCCGCGGTGGCCAGCTGCGTCTGAGCGTCGAGCACGAAGAAGATGGTCACCGCGCCAAGGTCGTATTTTTTTTGCTGCGCGTCAAGGTTTTTCTGGGAAAGGTCGCGCGCAATTCTGGCCGCGCTGATGGAAAGCTTCGCCTGTTCCAACTGGTGGATCGAATTGCGCGAATCCAGCACGATCTGCTCCTCTGCAAGGCGTTGTGAATAGAGATCGCGTTTCTTGCTGACTTCGCTGGTTCCAAGATCCGCTTCCGCCGAGCGATTGCGAATCGGCAGGTTCAACTGCAGGGTTGCGCCGTAAGTCGGGTACTGAAAGGTTCCGACCTGTCTCAATGCGTCCGCCAAACCGCCGGGCGCGATCACGACGGGAGGCGTAACGTTCGGGTTCAGCTCATTTCCACCCACACCATTGGAGGTATAGCTGCCGGAAAGCGTCAGAGACGGCAGCATCTCATTGTGCGCAAGCTTGATGCTGACGTCGTCCACGCTCAACTGTTCCTTTGTAGCGCGCATCTCGGGACGCTTTTCCATTGCGAGTTCGATTGCATGACCCGCATCCATTGTCAGGAGCTCACCAGTTGGCTCGAAGGGTTCCACCAAATCCAGGTCCATTGCGGCGGCCGCCGGATCGAGATCGGCGCCGATGGCCTGCCGAAATATGTCTTCAAGTTGCTTCAGCGTATATTGCGCTTGAATCACAGAGACTTTGCGCGTGGCGAGTTCGGATTCGGATTGAAAGATGTCATAGGAAGAGATAGCGCCCAGTTCGAGCGAGCGTTTATCGTGGTCGTAGCTCGCTTGCGCCTGATCCACTGATTTTTGGAGTACGAGCAAATTTTCCCGAGCCTCGACAACACTCCAATAATCGTTGATTGTCTGCTCAAGGATGCTCCTCAGTTGGATTTCAAAATCTGCCCGTGACTGCCGCAGATTGCTTTGCGCGACGATGATGGGCGCACGATTCGCAAACAGCCACGCCCCACGCAGCAACGGTTGCGTGACGGTGAAATTCAGCACGCCTTCCAGGTTGGGATTGAAGGTGTCAAAGACGTTGTCATTCGATCCACGAGACATGCCGAATCCGATATTCACGTTTGTACCGGTCTGGAAGGTTTGCAGGTAGTTGAACTGCCCGGTTTGCGCGTTTGAGCTGATGATCTGCGCGCCCTGTGTTTGCAGAATTGCTGGTTGCGTGCCCCGCGTCATGCCCCCCGATGCCTGAAAGAGAGGATCAAAAGGCGCGAAGGCACGGAGAATGTTGTATTGGGCATTCTGATAGTTGAAGTCGTCAATCTTCACAGATGAATTGTTTGCGAGCGTAAGTTGAATGGCCTGATCGAGCGTCAGCCGGAGCTTGCCGTCAATGATGAAGTCACGCAGATGCTCCGGCTTGGGGAGCTGCGCCGGCAATTCCGGTTGATGCGACACTTCTCTGAACCATTTTGGGTTCGGAAATGGAGTGCTCTGGGCACGCGCGCACATCGGCGTGAGGCCAAGAAAGACAACCGCGCACAAACCGGCTAAGTAACGACGCATAAAACCCTCCCCTTTTTATTTCGTCACGGAAACTGCCGGAAAATTATTCGTACCGAATCGCTTCCACTGGATCGAGCCGGGCCGCTTTCCTTGCTGGATAGATTCCAAAGATCAGTCCGACGGAAACCGAAACGATGAACGCCAGGACGATCGAAATCCATGTCACGATCGTCGTCCAGCCGGCAAGCCACCCGATCAAACCCGACATTCCGAAGCCGACAAGTATTCCCATCAGCCCGCCGACCAGCGAAATCATCGTGGCTTCGATCAGGAATTGCCGCACGATATCTTTCTGCCGCGCACCCACCGCGCGGCGCACACCGATTTCTCGGGTGCGTTCCAAAATGCTCGCCAGCATGATATTCATGATGCCGATGCCGCCGACCAGCAGCGAGATCGAAGCGATGGCCACCATGACGATGCCGAAAATTCTCTGCGTGCGCTTCTGTTCAGCCAGCAATTCCGCCGGCACGACGACGGAAAAATCATCGGCACCGCGGTGCGACGTTCCCAGAAGTCCTCGCACCACTTCTGCTGTGTCCGGACTTTGATCCGCCGAGACGAGCTGCAAGTAAATCCCGTCGATCTCGTCTTTTTGGTAGCTATTCGCATCCGCCAACCGGAAAATCGCCGAATTTAGCGGCACGTAAATCAAATTGTTCAAATCCTGCGTCGGCAGCCCCGGCACTTGCGACGACGCCGTGAGTTGCGGTCCGGCAACCCCGATCACGCGAAACCACTGCGTATTCACCTTGATGTATTGGCCGACGGGCTCTGCGCCGCCGAACAGATTTGAGGTGGCCGCCTGGCCCATCACGCACACGGGCGCGCCGCGATCGTTTTCCGTGTCGTCGAAGAATCGCCCGGAGACGACACGCAGGTTCGCAATCCCCACATAGCTCGGTTCGACGCCATACACCACCGGCATTTCGCGGGTGGGCTTCGGCGTCAGCTTCGTCGGCGTGAAGCGCTTCCGCGCCGTAGTGGCCGTCAATCCGCCTACGTTTACGCGAATCGCGCGATAATCCTGAAACGTTAGGCCGGGCGAAATCTTCCGGATTTTCTGCAGCTCCGTATCGTTGTGCGCTTCCTTCGCTTCCACCACCACGTTGCGCAATCCCATCTGCTCGATGAAGGCCATCACCTGTTGCTGCGCACCCGCGCCGATCGAGAGCATGGAAACCACCGCCGCCACGCCGAAAATCATTCCGAGCATGGTGAGCAGCGAACGAAGTTTATGCGTGGTTAGATTCTGCAGGCCGAGTTGTAAATCGGAGACGTACTGAATCCAGTCGCGTTTTGGAGCAAGCGACGCCAAGGAACGCCGATTTTCGGAGGCGCTCACTTGCCGCCTGTTTTTGTTGTTGGATTGTTCGCGCCCGGGGAGCTTGCTTCCGTGGTTTCCGGATTCACCAACGCAACGTAAGTTCCTTCGGCAAGGCCTTCGATCACCACCTGGCTTTCTGTGACGTGCTTGATGGTCACGGTGTGCGCTTCGAATCCCGCGCCGGACTTCGCGAACACCACAGGCTTGCCTTCGTGCATGAACAGCGCCTGCCTGGGAAGAAACAGGACGTCTTTCAAGTGTTGGCCTTGCACGACCACTTTCGTCGTCTCGCCGGGCCGCATCTGCGCATCCTGTTGGATCAATTCGAACGTGGCGTTGAAATTGCGGGAAGAATCCGAGCCAAAATCGCCGCCGGATGCGAGGCCGGCAATCGTCTTCACTTTTGCCTTGAGTGCATTTTCCGGTGTCGCGTCCACATAAATTTCTGCCGCGTCGCCTTCATTGATGTCGGCGCGCGAAATTTCCGGGATGTCGCTTGAAATCTCCATCGAGCTGACATCCAGAATCGTCGCCACCGCGCTGCCTGGAAATGTTTGGTCGCCGAGTTGATATTCGGGGACGGTGATTCCCGGCCCCCAAAAATTTAGTCCGTTCGTGTTGAACTTCCGCGAAAAAATTCCGGAAATCGGCGCCTTGATGGTCATGCTCGCGATGTGATCCTGGGCCTGCTTGATGTCCAGTTGCGCTTTGGATTTTTGCGCCAGGTAAACAGCCAGGTTCGCCTGGCTGGATGCCGCGCGCGACTGCACGTCCTGCTCCAGTTGCGCGAGCCGGCGTTTCGCTTCTTCCAGCGCCAGGTCATTTTTCTTCGCGTCAATCGCGCTTTTCAGTTCGTTCTGGCTGACGTCCAATTCTGCTCGCCGCACGTCATACCGCGCGTGCAACAAGTCAACTTGATCCTTCGACGCGGCCACGTCGCCGTCCGCCTTCGTCTTCAGAATCTGCTGGTCGGCTTGCTCCAGCTGAGACTGCGCCTGCTCCAGGTTGTATTCTTGCTCGCTCGGATCAAACTCCAGCACCACGTCACCGGCATGCACCATATCCCCAGTGCGAACCAGCTTCACGATTTGCAGCGTGCCATTCACAGGAGGAGCCATCAGCAGAGAGGTGTTCGGCGAGCGCGTCAGGCCGTCCGCGTAGACCTTCAGGTCCACGTCTCCGCGCGTCACGCGCGCCGTGGGGATGCCGTGCGTCGTCCCGCGCAATTTCGCAAGCGATAGCGAAACGCCGACGCCCGCGACCACAATCACCAGCAGCACCGCAATCCAGCGAGTTCGTCCACGCAGTTTCATTGATTCGGCACCGGATCTTTCAGCGCCACGCGCGCTCCCGGCTCTACGCCGCTCTTAATTTCCACTTGTCCGCTGCCACGGTGGCCGATCACCACCGGGTGCGCTTGGAAATCGCCGTTGTCCTTCGCGCCTTGTTGCACGTATACAATGTTGTGGCCATTGCGGTTGAACACTGCCTCGCTCGGCACAAGGACCACATTTGGAATTCGCTGCACGGCGATGCGCTCGGTCACGCTCATACCCGGTCGCAAACGGCTATCCGGCGAATCCAGCGAGACGGTCAGGTCAAAATTCTTCGCCGGAGGCCAGCCGCCGCTGAAATCGATCTTCGCCAGCGGACTCACATCGCTCACCTTGCCCGTCAGCTCTTTATCCGGTACCGCATCCACGCGCGCGGAAACCGTTTCGCCGACCGCGATTCGTCCACGGTCTTCTTCTTCCAGCCGCGCGTTGATGCGCACCTGCGAAAGATCGGGCAGCTGTGCAATTTCCGCCATCGGCCAGGCGCGATCGCCTTCCTTGAATGGCGGCGCATTGTCTCCGAAAACTCCACCCGCACGCCAATTCGGCAGCAGGTGCAACATGCCGTCCGCCGGGGCATGCACCGTCAATCTTGAAATGGCGGCTTCGTAATATTGCACGTCATAGAGCGCTTTCTGGCGCTTCACGTCGATGTTCTTCACGTCTGCCTTGCCGCTCGCGATGTCCGAATCGAGTTTCTGTTGCGCTTGCATGGCTTTTTGCTCTGCGTCCGCTAACGCCAGTTTTTTTTCTTCGCCGTCAATCGCGGAGAGAATCTCGGCCTGGCTCGCGTCCAGCTTCGCGCGTTCCACGTCGTATTTGGCCTTCTGCAAATCGGTCATGTCCTGTTGCTCTGCCAGACTCGCCTTGGCCTTTGCGTCATCCACCTGCGCTTCGGCCTGCTTCAGGTCAGATCGCCGCTGGTTTAGGGTGTTCTGAATCGTCGAGGGATCGAACACGATCACCACGTCGCCCTTGTGCACCATGGTGCCGTCCTTCGGCAGTTTCACAATCTGAATGTCGCCGGAATCCGAGGGTGCCACCAGATCCACGGACCGAACGGGTTTGATCTGGCCGCGCAATTCCACGGTGTCGACCAGTTCGCCGCGCGTCACTTCGCCGGTGGGAATCCCGCTCGCCGCGGCGACGCTTCCGGGTCCGCCGCGTGTGCCCCAATAGCGGCTCGCAGCCGCCGTCGCCGCGCCAATTACTAGCACGCCGGCGAGGATCATCCATCCGCGGCGTTTCAGTCCTGTGCGTGAAGTTCGTTCCGGCATTTTCGTGTTCGCGCTTCCGGCTTATTTCTGCGCCGTGTTCATGTTTGCGTTGCGAACTTTAGCCGGCGCCACGCCGCGCAGGACCGTCTCTCCCGCCCGCACGCCGGACAAAATGATCGCGTCTATGTCATCCATTTTTCCGACGCGAACCTCGCGCTTTTCCCAATCATTTCCAGACGCCACGCGCACATACGTTTTTCCTTGCTCGGAAATCAGCGCATCGCGCGGCACGCTCAGCGCGTTCGGCACGCGATCCAATTCCACGTCGACCGCCGCGGAAAGGTCCGGCAGCAATTTCGGGTCGGAGCCGTCAATCGAAAACAGCACGACAAACGTGTGCAACTTCGGCGAAAAATCATCGGAGACGCCGATGGACGTCACTTGATCCACGTGCCCGTGAAACACAATGTCCGGATATGCGTCGAGCCGCACCTCTACGCGCTGGCCGACCTGCAGTTCCGGCAAATCCACCTGATTCACCTGCGCTCGCACGCGCATCGCGCCCGGATTCACGATTTGCATGAATGCGGTTCCGGCGCGGACCTGGTCGCCTTCCTGCCATTCCGCCATGGTTTGGGATTTCCAGGTCGTGTTCACCACCACCAAGCCGTCCGTTGGTGCTTGAATGCTCAGCAAGTCGGCGTTTTTTTTGGAATGATCCATCGCCAGTTTCTTGGCGTCGCGTTGAATTTCCAGCAGCTTTAGCGCAGCCGTTGCCGATTGCCGCTTCAGCAGATAAGCGGCCCGCAACTGTTTCAGTTTCGCTGTTGCTTCATCCAGGTCTTCTTGTTTCTTCTCCGCATCAATGCGAGACATCACCTCGCTGCGCTTCACTTCCAGTTGCGCGTTCGCCAGCGCGTCTTCCGCGGTCTTAATGTCCGTGTCGTCCACGGCCTTGTCAGACGCCTGCGCCGCTTCCAGCTTATTAATCTGCTGCACGAAATCGTTGTACTCACCCTGGCGGTCCAGTGCGTCACGGATTTGTGACTGGCGGTCAAATTCCGCCACCAGGTCGCCTTTGTGTACGTGCGCGCCGGTCGGCAGCAGCGTGGTGAGTACCAATGCGTTCGCGGACTGAATCGCCAGCCGCGGCGCTTCAACAGGATGCGATTCCACGGCTTCCACCGTCCCACCCAATCGCACGGTCGTGACGAAGTCGCCTTGCTTCACAACAGCCGTACGCTGAACTTCGCCGCCGAAGTCTCCGCCGGATTGCGTGCGCCGCTTCGCGAAGTACGCCGCGCCCGCGACGATGATCGCCACCACAAGCACCGCCCAGATCCAGCGCATCCATGACCCCGGGGAGGATGACTTTTTCATTGAGGGAACCGGCGGTACTTCGCCCCGCACAGGACCGTTCTGCCGCTGCGACACCTCGGGTTCGAGGTCAGTGATGGACCGCTGCGATGAGAATTTCTGCATGGCGGGGATCAGCTCACTTCTATCATCGAAACGCCCGAACCTGAGTTAGTTGGCGGAGTTTCGTCCTTATCGGACACCCCACCCTTTGCGTCCCTGGCGACATATATACAGACGCCAAAACTCACGAAAAGTTTTCCTGGAAGTTAATGGAAATGGAGGATAAATACCCAGCCGTCTGGGAGCCGGTCTGGCGCCTATTTCCGGTCCTCGGGGGGGATGTAATTGCGCTCTTCCGGGCCGAGGAAAATCTGCCGCGGGCGGGCAATCTTCTGCTCGGGATCGAGAAGCATTTCCTGCCATTGAGCGATCCATCCGGACGTGCGCGGAATGGCAAACAGCACTGGGAACATGGTCATGGGGAATCCCATGGACTGGTAAATCAAGCCAGTATAAAAGTCCACGTTTGGATAGAGCTTCCGGCTGACAAAGTAATCGTCTTCCAATGCGATGCGCTCGCATTCCAGCGCGATTTCCAACAAAGGATTTTTCCCCATTAGATCGAAGACTTGATACGCAATGCGCTTTACGATGCGCGCGCGCGGATCGTAATTCTTGTAAACCCGGTGCCCGAAGCCCATCAGTCGGACCTCTCCGGATTTGACGCGTTTCATGTAGGCGGGAACATTTGCCACGGAGCCGATTTCCATCAGCATGCGCAGCACTTCTTCGTTCGCGCCGCCGTGCAGTGGACCGTACAGTGCGGCCGTGGCCGCCGCCGTCGCGGAAAATGGATCCACGTGAGAGCTGCCTACGTTCCGCATGGCGCTAGCGGAGCAATTCTGTTCGTGATCGGCATGCAAAATGAAAAGCGTGTCCAGCGCGTGTTCGAGCGTGGGATTGGGACGGTATTTCAGCTCCGTCGTCTTGAATAACATGTTCAGGAAATTGCCGGGATAGCTCAGCTCATTGTCCGGATAAGCGTACGGCATTCCCAGGCTGTGCCGGTAGGCGAACGCCGCCAGCGTGGGCATCTTCCCGATTAGCCGGTAGGTTTGTTTTTGCCGGGATTCCTTATTGAAGATGTCCTTGGCTTCCGGATAAAAAGTGGAAAGCGCGGCGATGGTGGAAATCAGCATGCCCATCGGGTGGGCGTCGTAGTGAAATCCGTCCAGAAACTTCTTGATGCTTTCGTGGATGAACGTGTGATGCGAAACGTTGTAAATCCAGTCGTCGAGCTGCGCTTTCGTCGGCAATTCGCCGTGCAGGATCAGGTACGCCGTTTCCAGATACGTGCTCTTTTCCGCGAGCTGCTCGATCGGGTAACCGCGATAGCGGAGAATGCCCTTGTCTCCATCAATGAATGAAATCCGGCTGATGCATGAAGCCGTGTTGTTCAGCGCCGGGTCGTACGTCATCATGCCGAAATCGTCCGGGCCGGTCTTGATCTGCCGCAAATCCAGCGCGCGAATCGTGCCGTGCGTCACCGGCAGTTCGTATGTTTTGCCGGTACGGTTGTCGGTAATTGAAACGCTTTCTTTTTTGTTTTTGGAAGTTTCGGCCGCGCCGCTGGGTTGCGGTGTTTGCTGAACGGGGTTCATGGATTACCCGAATCGGGTGTCGTCGGCTTCACCTTCACTCTACACCAAGTCGCAAGGCGCGAAAAGGCCGTAAAAATGGGACAAAAGGCCTAAAAATTCGCGGCTTCCCGCGCCAGCGCGTGCAGCAGGGTTCGCATCCGCGGATGTTCGCCTACGCGCGGCAAAACTTCCAGGGCGACCTGCGGAACTTGCGCGCGGACAACAGCGACCTGCTCCAAAATTTCTTTTTCCGCCGCGATGCCCGGATAGAACAGCAGCGGCAGGATGCGGATGCGACCGACTCCGTCGTTTGCCGCCTCCTCCGCCACTTCCGCGAGGTTTGGCGAAGCCGACTGAATGTACGCCAGGCGCACGCGATCTTTTCCCAATTCGTTGCGTATGCTTTCGGCCAGTTCCTCGAATGGTTTTCGATGGCGGGCGTCTTCGTTTCCCGGCGCGAAAAGAATCAGGCGGACTACTTCCTTCATTACGTCACCCAGAGACAACTCTATCCAGAATAGCAACAGCGCATGGCTTTCGCCAGGCGGCGAAGCTCATTGAACACGGTTTCGCCGACAGTGAAGGGATGACAGACACGCGCAATCGTGATAGAGGATGATTGCGAAGTAGGTAGGAAGGGATGTTTATGCGCACAGTTCTGAAGACGACTGCGAATTTTTTGCTGGCCTGCGTTTTGATTCTCGCAATTGCACAGATTTCAGCAGCGCAATCCGGCACTACGCCCTCCAAACGCATTGTGATTGCCGCGAAGACGATACTGAACGGCCGCGGCAACGTGCTGCATAACACGCGTATTGTCGTGGAAGGCTCCAAGATCGTCGCAATCGATCCGAAAGCCGGTCCGGTGGACTACAACCTTGAAAACCTGACGGTGCTGCCCGGATGGATTGACGCGCACGTGCACATTACCTGGCACTTTGGGCCAGATGGACGCTTCGTCAGCGGCCGTTCAAGCGAAACGCCCGCGCAGGCCGCGCTCGCCGCGGCCACAAACGCATGGGTCACGCTAATGGCCGGGTTCACGACCGTGCAAAGCGTCGGCGCGCCCGAAGATAAAGACCTGCGCGACGCCATCGCTCGCGGCGAGATTCCCGGCCCGCGCTTGTTGAGTGCCTTGCATCCGCTGAACGGGCGAGGCCCTGCGACCGGCACTCCCGATCAAATCCGCGAATTTGTCCGTGCGCGCAAGGCCGAAGGCGCCGACCTGGTGAAAATTTTCGCGTCGCAAAGCATTCGTGATGGCGGGGGCATGACCCTCTCACAGGAGCAGCTTGATGTCGCGTGTGACGAAGCGAAGAAACTCGGTTTGCGCACACTTGTTCACGCATACAAGGATGCCGTGCGCGCGGCTTCGCTGGCTGGCTGCACCGAGGTCGAGCACGGCACGCTTTGCACCGACGATGATCTACGTCTGTTGGCACAGCGTGGCACCTACTTCGATCCGCAGGCCGGCCTGGTGATCGAAAATTATTTGCTGAACAAATCGAAATATTTGGGTATCGGAAATTACACGGAAGAAGGATTTGCGGCGATGGAAAAAGTTCTGCCCATGAATCACGATCTTGTGCATCGCGCGGTGAAGATTCCGGGACTGAAGATCGTTTTCGGCACAGACGCCGTCGCCGGCGCTCATGGCCGCAACGCGGAGGAGTTCATCGACCGAGTCCGCGACGGCGGCCAGGACCCGATGGAAGCCATGAAGTCCGCCAATTCTATCGGTGCCGAAGCCATGGGTATGGCCGATCAGATCGGTTCTATTGCGCCCGGGTTCGAGGCGGACATCATCGCGCTCGACGGCGATCCTTTGCGCGACATCACGGCCGTTCGGCGAGTCGCGTTCGTGATGAAAGGCGGCGTGGTATATAAGAATGTCGCGAGCGGCGCCCTGCCCACCTACGCAGGTGTGACGCCTTAGTTGAGTTGGGCTCGATCATCGCTTACGATGGCTGCACCGGAAGCATCTCGCAGTGGAGGATTCGTGGCGAAAGTTCACTTCAATCACAGGCCATCCGTCACACTTGCGCGCCGCTGGCAGGCCATCGCCAATGCAGTGCCGAGTTTCTGTTGCCTCGTGCTCGGACCCGTCAGAATCAGCAGCTGATGAACGGAATCAATTCCTCGAAATCTGAATCGGTTCGCAGCCTCGTGCGCAATCGCCTGATCGCGCTGCTTCTTCTGGTTTGTGCCGTGGCGCTTTTGCTTCCGATTTGGAGCGTTCGGTTTCCGCCGTTGCTCGATTACCCCAATCATCTCGCGAGCAGTTTTGTTCTGGCCCATCTGCACAACCCAGCCTACAATTTCGCGCGGGCTTATGCCGGCGAATGGGGTCTGAAGCCTTACATCGCAACAGATTTTCTGATGGGCGCGCTTGGACGCATCTTGCCACCGCTTGCGGCCGGCAAAATCGTTCTCAGCCTTGGCGCGCTGGGCCTCCCGCTCGCGGCGTGGTTCTTCCTTCGCCAAGTAAATCCCGGCGAGGATGCCATTGCATTCTGGTTTTTACTGGCGGGCCACAACATATTCTTTCGTTACGGATTTGTGGGTTTCTACTGCAGCCTGGCGATTTTGTTTCTCACGCTGGCATTGTGGCTGCGATTCCTAAAGCAGCCGAGCGCCGGGAGATGGATCTGCGCGTGCCTGGCACTGACGACCACTTACTTCACGCACATCATGGGCTTCGGCTTTGCCGTGCTGATCATCGGGATCTATTCACTCACGCGGCCTAAAATACGCGAATGGCTGCTCTCGGCGGCACTGTTTGTGCCGGGCTTCGCCTGCTATTTCCTTTCTTCGCGGGTTGTGGAAAAACAGCAGGGCGGTGCAGGGATGCGATCGTTTGCGGATAAGCTCGACGCCTTTTGGCTGATCCTGCACAGCAACTCCCACCGGCTTGACGAAATTTCTCTTGCGTGTGTTGTGGCGCTCTTTTTCTTCGGCTGGTTGCTGAATCTTGAATTTCGCCTGCAATGGCGGTGGGTGATTGTTGCGGCGGGCGTGTTGGCGGCGTTCATCGCGATGCCCGTCAGCTACGGCGACGGATATGACATTGATATTCGCGCGCTGCCCGTTTTCTTCGTCACGCTGTTTGCAACCGTGCGGCTGGGTCGCCGCGGCTGGGCGCTAGCGCCTTTGGCGTTGCTGATTTTCGGCGCGCGGACGTACAACGTGACAAATTATTTCCATTCCGTGCAGCCGGAAATGGCCGGCCTCGCAGGATCATTTCAGATGACGCCTCCAAACGTGCGCGTGCTGCCAATCGTTACCGGGCCGGACGAAGATCCGATCCGCCAGTACTACGCGCACTTTTGGGCATATGGAACGATCGATCGAGGTTGGATTTCGCCGTACCTGTTCGAGGACCCCGGCCTGCTGCCTCTCGACGTCATTCTCGACACTTATACACTCGATGGCTTTTGGGATTTGAGTTACAACGAAACTGTGCATTGGGACAGGATTCGAGCGGACTACGATTACGTTTACGCCTACGATGCGCCGGATTTCGAAGAGGATCTGCGAAAGATTGGACAAATTGTTTACACCAGCGGGAAATTAAAACTCTTTCGGATGATCAAGCAAGCGCCGCAACTGCCCGCGGCGCCGGAAGCGGCAAAGAAATCGATCAACCGCCATCACCCACTGAACATCGCCCGGCCCACGCACGGTAACGCTGCTCGCTAGCGCCGGTCCGGCGCGGTGTGCCGCACGTCATTGCCGGCGACCATGTAGATCACGTCTTCCGCGATGTTCGTGGCGTGGTCGCCGATGCGCTCCAGATTCTTCGCCACCAGAATCAGTTCGAACGCGGGGAAGACAACCGCGGAGTTTTCCATCATGTAGGAAAGAAGTTCGCGGAATATCTGGTCGCGCAGCGAATCTACCTGGTCGTCGCGCACCAGCACCGCCTTGGCCAAATCCACGTCCTTGCGGACCAGTGCATTCAGCGAATCGCGAACCATTTCCTCCGCAAGTTCGCTCATCCGCGGCAAATCCACGTAGGGCTTGACGCGCGGATGCCGCACAATGCGTTGCGCCGATTGCGCGATGTTCACAGCCTGATCGCCGATGCGCTCCAAGTCGTTGTTAATGCGCGAAACCGCCAGCACAAAGCGCAGGTCCGCGGCCATCAGCTGGAAAAGAGCGAGCAGCTGCATGACGCGGTCGTCAATTTCCACCTGCAGCTCGTTGATCGCATCTTCTTCATCCAGCACCACGCGCGCGAGCTTCTCGTCGCCGTCCAGCACCGAGTGGATGGCCTGATGAACGGCGCGCTCCGCCAGACTGCCCATCCACAGCAGCCGCTCTTTTAGTTCTTCCAGATCCTTCTCGAAATGTCGCTCCATCCGGTCTCTCCAAGCTTCGATGAATTTCGTTCCGATAAAGATTATTCACGCGGCGCTCCAACGCCTTCCGCGCGCGTACGCCTCATCCGAATCTGCCCGTAATGTACGCTTCTGTGCGTGGATCAGTCGGCGTCGTGAACAGTTGCGGGGTGGGACTGAACTCCACCAGATCGCCGGTGAGCATGAAGGCTGTGAAATCGCTCACGCGCGCCGCCTGCTGCATGTTGTGCGTCACGATTACGATTGTGCAGTTTTCTTTCAACTGAATCAGCAATTCTTCCACTTTTGCCGTACTGATCGGGTCCAGCGCCGAGCACGGCTCATCCAGCAGCAGCACTTCCGGATCCACAGCCAGCGCGCGCGCGATGCACAATCTCTGTTGCTGCCCGCCGGAAAGCCCGTATGCGGAACGATTCAAGCGGTCTTTCACCTCATCCCAAAGAGCCGCGCGCCGCAAACTGTGCTCCACGGATTCATCCAGCGATTTCTTATGGCCGTTGATTCGCAGCCCATACGCCACGTTGTCGTAAATCGACTTCGGAAATGGATTCGGCCGTTGAAACACCATTCCCACGCGCCGGCGCAACCGCGTCACGTCCTGCTTCAGAATATCTTCGCCATCCAGCAGAATCTGCCCCGTCAGTCGCGTGTGACTCAGCGTTTCGTGCATGCGATTCATGGTCCGCAGCAGTGTGGATTTCCCGCACCCCGAGGGCCCGATCAGCGCCGTCACCCGGTTCGTCGCGATCTTCAGATTTACGCTGTGCAATGAATGAGTTTTACCGTAGTAGAAATCCAGATTCGAGACGGTCATCCTCATCGCCAACTCCGAGGTCGCCTCACTCGCAGCTCCAGTTGTGACCGGCGGAACGACAGCCATCGGCGTCTCCTTATTAAAGCTCGGCGTTGCAGCAGCGGACATGGATTCGACTCCTTATCTCCGCTGCGTGGCCTGGCGCACCAGCAATAGCCGCGTGCAAAGATTCGTAACCAGCACCAGGGTCAGCAGTACGAGTCCCGCGGCCCAGGCCTGGCGCCGTAAGTCATCGTAAGGGGAGATTGCGTAGTTGTAAATCGTCACAGCCAATGATGACGTGGGCTCATTGAATCCCCTGGACCAGAACTCATTTCCAAAGGCGGTAAACAGCAGCGGAGCTGCTTCACCCGCTACTCGAGCGAGCGAAAGCAGAACTGCAGTCAGGATTCCGCTCGCCGCCGCGGGCACCACAACACTCGCGATCGTTTTCCACTTGCTCGCGCCGACGGCCATCGCGCCTTCACGCAATGAGCGCGGTACCGCCGTCAAAAACTCTTCGCAGCTTCGCAGAATGATGGGGATCATCATAATGCCCAGGGCGAATCCGCCTGCGTAGGCCGAAAAATGGTGCGTGCGCAGCACGATGATGGTGTACGAAAAAATTCCAATCACGATCGACGGCACGCCGTTCAGCATGTCCGCCGCGTACCGCACCACGAAGGCGGAACTCTGCCCGGCAAATTCCGCCAGATAGACCGCCCCCAGCAGCCCGACGGGAATCCCGATGCAGGCCGCCAGCAGCAGCATTTTCGCCGTGCCGATGATCGCATTCGCAATTCCTCCGCCAGTTTCACCCACGGGCGCGGGCAAATTCGTGAAGAAACTCCAGTGGATGGACGAAATGCCGTTTTTCGCCAAGAAGCCGAGAATCACGAACAGCGCGGAAACCGTCACCAGCGCGCACAATCCCGTCATGCTCAGCATGACGGCATTCACCGTTTTCCGCCAAATCATCCGTACGCTCATCAGCGACCCACTCCGGAACCTCGGCTGGAGGTCAAAATGATCATCAGCCGCGCCAGACCGTTCAGCACAAACGTCAGCAGAAACAGAACCAATCCAAGCTCGATGAGCGAGCTGAGATACAAATTGCCGGTTGCTTCCGTGAATTCATTGGCGATGACAGCCGCGATGGAATAGCCTGACGAAAACAGCGAAGCGGAAACTTTCGGCGTGAGTCCGATGACCATCGCCACGGCCATTGTTTCGCCCAGCGCGCGCGCCATGGAAAGAAAAATCGACCCAAGAATGCCCGTACGCGCGTAGCCCACCACAACCTTCGACGTCGTTTCCCACCGCGTCGCACCCAGTCCCAGCGAAGCTTCGCGCTGATCCTGCGGCACAGCCAGCAACACTTCGCGCGAGACGGAAATAATATACGGCACGATCATGATGGCCAGCACGAGTCCTGCCGTCAGGAATCCGACCCCGTATGCCGGCCCCTGAAAGAGCGGCAAAAATCCCAACGTCGCCTTAAGAAAAGGCTCAATGGTTGTGCTCATCAGCGGCACAAGCGCGAACAGCGCGAGCATCCCGTAAATCACGCTCGGCACGGCCGCCAGCAAATCGATTACGAAAGAAAGAGCGGAGGAAAGCTTCGGCGGCGCAAGCTCGGAAAGAAAAATCGCGGCGCCCAACCCCAACGGCACCGCGATTACCAGGGAAACGGCGGTCGTAACCAAGGTGCCATAAATAAACGGCCATGCGCCGAAATTCAGGGCAACCGGATCCCATACGGACGTGACAAAAAAGTGCAGGCCGAACGCCACACGGGATTCACGCGAATGCACCCACAGCTGGTACACAAGCGAAACCGTGATCAGCAGAATGGCCCCGCCGAAAATCATGGTGACGAGATGCACGATCTCATCGCCGTTCGGTAATCGGCGCAAGACAGACCGGGGACGCGATTCCGCGTCCCCGGGATCTGCGGCTATAAATATTGAGCCCACGTTTTCCTTTGCGGAAACTGCTCTGCCGTTACTTCACCAAATCGATTGCCTTCGTTTCCTTCGCCACGACGGGTGACGGAAGCTTTGCATAATCAAGTGCCTCGTTATCGTTTTGTCCATCGGTCATCATCCACTTCAGAAAGGCCTTGATCGCATCGCGCTTGGCGCCGTCCTGGATCTGCGCCGGGATCAGCAGCCACGTAAAACTGGAGATTGGATAAGCATCTTTGCCGGGTGCATTCGTGATGGAGACACGGAAATCATCCGGCATGTTCCTTGCCGCACCTGCAGCCGCCGCTGTAACCGAGGACAGGCTCGCGCTGATAAACGCTCCGGACGCGTTCTGAACCTGGCCGTAAGGAACCTTGTTCTGCAACGCGTAGATCAGTTCAACGTAGCCCATCGAGTTCGGCGTCTGCTTAATAGCACCCATCACGCCTTCATTTCCCTTGCCTCCAAGGCCGACAGGCCAGTTCACGGAGGCGTTGTTGCCGACCTTGCTTTTCCACTCGGGGCTGACCTTGGAAAGAAAGTCCGTCCAGATGAAAGTGGTCCCGCTGCCCTCCGAGCGGTGCACTACAATGATGTCAGCGTTCGGCAATTTAACGTCGGGGTTGGCTTTCGTCAATTCGGAGTCATTCCATTTTGTAATCGTACCCAGGTAGATTCCCGCCAGCGCCTTTTGCGTGAACTTCAGCGACGCCGTCACGCCGGGAATGTTGTACGTCGGAACCACCGCGCCTATTACTGTTGGGAAATGCAGGATTTTGAAGCCCGCTTTTTGCAGCTGGTCGTCCGTCATCGGCATGTCCGACGCGCCGAAGTCAATCGAGTGAACGGTTAGCTGGCTGATGCCAAACCCAGACCCCTGCGGCTGATAGTTGATTTGGACGTTGCTGTGCATCCGATTGTAGTCGACGAACCACTTGGAATAAATCGGGGCTGGAAAGGTCGCTCCCCCTGCGTTGATTCGTACTGTCGCTTGCGCAACCAGTGCGCCCGCGATGGCCAAACAGAGTGACACGACAAGCGATGCCTTTTTCATGGTGAGTGAGAAGTCCTCCGTAGGGGGCATTCTTTCCAGCCATTGTTACAATTCTGTTACAGCTACAAAAAATAGAAATGAACAGGCTAACTACCTTCTGTTTCTACCAGTTATGAAGAATCAGCTGTCGAATCAATCGGCGCTAGTTCGGTCGAGCATGAGCGTTGCCTTCGTACTGCGACGTGAACGGCTCGTACGCAAAACCGCAACTGTTTTATTCTGCTTGTTGCAACCACCCCGGTCGGGGGCCTATGATTTGAATACGGCATCCGCAGATGTTTGATAGGCATCTATCCTAGTCAGGCATGGCATGGCCCGATAGCTAACGCATGACTCCCTGCAAATCGTCCACTTCGCCTAGTCATCGCGGCAGTGCGCAATTCGCTGCGCTGATCATCCTGACGCTTTGCGTCTTCGGTCAGGCCGTTTACGCGAAAGCGTCTCATTATGAGATTACAACGCAGGAGGCGCGACACTTTTCCACTTCGGTCAAGATCGCCGACTTGGACGGCCACGCCGCCCCCATTTTTCATGCGACTCATCAGGTCGTCGCGCCGACGATTTCGATCCACGAGCCGCAAACCAGTGACGTGGTAATCGGACCAGAAAATCAAACCGTCTTGGCAGAGCGTCCTGTTCGTTTCCGCTCGCTGCGCTCCCCTCCCGCATTCTCCTGGCTGCGATAGCCATTTAAATCTCGTAGATATATAACAAGTCCCGGAAAACAGTTTTACGAATTGAGCCGTTCCACGGACCCTTTGAATCTATCCATCAGGGACCGGCGGCCCTTCGGAGATTACTGAGACCTTAAGGAGCACATGCATGGCGCTTCCACAAAATCCGGACCTGATCCATTCACTCGCTCGAATTGACGGCTGCACAATCGCGAACGCGATCGAGACATTTGACGTGCGCTTACGCAATACGGGCTTCACAGATTCCAATGTCCGCTGCATGTTCGATGACTTGCCTCCGATTGTCGGCTACGCCGCCACGGCGCGCGTCCGAACTGCGGATCCGCCGATGGAAGGCACGGATTATTTGAATCGAACGGAATGGTGGAATCACATTCTCACCATTCCAGTGCCGCGCATCGTGGTCGTGCAGGACATGGACAATCAGCCCGGCCTGGGAGCCTTTGTCGGCGAATTACACGTGAGCATTCTTCTGGCGCTGGGATGCATCGGCGTTGTGACCAATGGTGCCGTGCGAGACTTGAAGCCCATACACGCCGAGGGTTTTCAAATGCTCGCGGGAAATGTGTCGGTGTCTCACTCATACGCCCATGTGTATGACTTCGGCCACGTCGTCGAAGTGGGTCACATGAAAGTAGCGCCGGGCGATCTAATCCACGTGGATACGCACGGAGCGCAAACGATTCCGATGGAAATCGCCGCCGCGATTCCGGCGGTGGCGGGGGAACTGACACGGGAAAAGGAACAGGTGATCGCATTGTGCCGCTCTAAGAATTTCACCGTCGACAAAATTCGTGAAGCCATCAAGGAAATGAAGGTGCACAGAAGGGCGCATCACCATCGTGATTAATACGGGTGAGGAAATGAAACGAAGAAAACTGCAAATTTTATTGGGACTGCTCATTCTTACCGCCTTTGGCGCCGGGTGTGGCAGCTCCGCGAATCAGAAAACTGCCGCGCCACCTTCGGTTGCCGTCGTGAAAGTTTCGCGGGGAGACCTGGCCGACAACCTGGAAATCGCCTCCGAATTTGAGCCGTTTCAGGAGATTGATGTCTATGCCAAAGTCAGCGGCTACATTCAGAGCCTCGACGTTGATTGGGGCACGCACGTGAAGCAGGGCCAGCTGATGGCCGTGCTGGAAATTCCGGAACTTGAAGAGCAGCTGCAGCAAGATGAAGCGGCCGTTAAACAGAGCCAGCAGAATCTAGAAGGCACGCAGGCCGCTCTGAAAAGCGCGCAATCCGCTTACGACATCGCCCACCTGACCTACACACGCTATACCGATGTGCAGAAAACCAAACCGGATCTGATCTCTCAGCAGGATATTGACGTCGCGGAATCGAAGGACAAGGAAGCCGGCGCCAACGTTTCTTCCGCCACGAACGCCGTGTCCGCGGCGAATCAGCAGGTCTTGGCCTCGCAAGCGGCGCTCAATCGGGATAAGGCGATGTTTGCGTACGCGCGCATCATCGCGCCGTTCGACGGAGTCGTCACGCAAATTTACTCTTATAAAGGTGCATTGCTTCCCGCGGGAACTTCATCTGCCAAGGACACTCTCGCCCTCTGCCATCTTTCCCAGAACAATCTCCTGCGTCTGGTGATCCCGCTGCCTGAGCGCGCTGTGTCAGACGTCCACGTCGGTCAGACCGTGGCGATTCGACTCTCAAATCCCGCGAAAACTTTGCAGGGAACAATTTCGCAGTTTTCCGGGCAGATCGATCAGCAAACTCGCACGATGCACACGGAAATTCATGTCCCAAACGCGAATTACGAATTGGTTCCGGGTATGTACGCTTCCGTTTTGATTCCGCTGCATTCGGCGAAGCAGGTGCTCACGCTGCCGATTCAGGCGGTCCAACTTGGCAATGGCAATCAAGGGACGGTTCTGGTCGTCGATGCCGGCAACCATCTAGAGCAACGCACTGTCGCGATTGGTTTGCAGACTGCATCTCGAGTTGAAATTGTTTCCGGCCTGCAAGAAGGCGATTCCGTTGTGTTCGGAGATCAGGGCCAGTATCAACCGGGCGAGTTGGTCACGCCGAAATTGGCCGAATCCCCGGAGAAGGATTAGCGCCAACCCATGCCCACTTTTTCGCTGCGTCATCCATATTTCATCATCGTCCTTTGTTTGATGGTCTTCGCCATTGGAATCATTAGCGTTTCGCAAATGCCGGTGGATATGTTTCCTCCCATCAACATGCCCGTCGTTCTCGTCGCGACTTTCTATAACGGCATGCCACCGGAGCAAATCGAAGCGGACATCACCGATACTTTCGAGCGTTTTTTCACATTTGGCAGCGGCATCGATCACCAGGAGTCGCGATCTCTTCCCGGCGTCAGTCTGATCAAAATTTATTTTCAACCGGGCACAGACGCCAACGCCGACGTCACGCAAATCGCCAACCTGGCGATGGCAGACCTGCGCCGCCTGCCGGAAGGCACGCTCCCGCCGGTGGTCATGAAAGTGGATGCTTCAAGTTTGCCGGTTTGCATCATCACCGCCGAAGGCAAGGGGCTGAACGAAACACAGCTGCACGATTACATGCAATTTCAAATTCGTAACCAGATTGCGGGCGTTCCCGGCTCAACCATCCCACAACCGTACGGCGGCAAATATCGCGAACTGATGGTCTACGTTGACCCGCAAAAAATGCAGGCGCATGAGCTAAGCCCCATGGATGTGGTCCGCGCGGTGGATTCGTCGAACCTGATTCTGCCCGCCGGCGATGTTCGCATCGGTCCGCTCGACTACAACATTTACACGAACGCGCAGGTGGCCGACGCGAAGGCCCTCAACTCTCTCCCGCTCAAAACGGAGGGAGAAAAAACAGTATTTGTTTCCGATGTCGGAAAGGCCGAAGACGCCGCCGGCCTGCAGTACAACATCGTCCGCGTAAACGGTCAGCGCTCCGTTTACACGCCCGTTTTGAAGCAGGGTGGCGACACGAACACGATTGACGTCGTCAACGGCGTGAAAAAAGTGATTTTGGATTTACGTGATATTCCCACCGAACTGAAAACCCACATCGCGTTCGATCAATCTGTTTTCGTCAAAGGCGCGATCTATAGCGTTATGCGCGAAGGCGGCATCGGCCTTTTCCTCACGATGCTGATGATTTTGATCTTCCTCGGCAATCTTCGCGCGACCGCTGCGATCTTTCTTTCGATCCCAGTTTCCGTACTTATCGCCATCATTATTCTGCATCTTTCCGATCAAACCATTAACAGCATGATGCTTAGCGGTCTCGCGATTGCATTCTCGCGCTTGATCGATGATTCGATCGTCGTACTCGAAAACGTTTACCGGCACATGGAATTGGGAGAAGAACCCGCCGTCGCCGCGAAAAACGGAGCCAATGAAGTCGCTCTCGCCGTTCTCGCGATCATGCTGGTAGCAGTTGTCGTGTTTTTCCCGGTCACGTTTCTGTTTGGCGTCAGCAAGTTTCTGTTTTCCGCTCTCGCCCTCGGCGTCGTCCTCGCCCTCTTCGCGTCGTACTTCACCGCCGTCACCGTCGTGCCGCTTTATTGCGCTCACGTTCTGAAGCCCCTTCACATGCACCACGAAGGCGGCGAAAGCGAAAAGCCCGCCAAACTTTCATGGGGCGCGCGATTTCACAGCGCGTTCAATAAGCGATTTGAGCGCATGTTGAATGTCTACGAGCGCTGGGTCCGCCGCGCTCTTGCACATCCACGTCTGACGCTTCTTGGATTCGGCGTGCTCTTCGGTCTCTGCCTTCTTTTGATTCCGCTGATTGGCACCTCTTTTTTCCCGCGCACAGACGCCGGTCAGTTCGTCATCAACGTAAAGGCCCCCACAGGAACGCGCATCGAGCTCACCGAAGCTTACGTCGCGCAGGTCGAAAACATCATTCGTCAGGTGATTCCTGCGAAGGAACTCAACACGATTGTTTCTAATATCGGTTTGCAGGCGGACCTCTCATCTTTGTTTTCGCCAAATTCCAGCATGAGCACAGCCGCCGTGCAGGCCGGGCTTGTGGAAGATCACAAGGAAAGCACCTTCACTTACATGCGCGAAGTGCGCGAGCAAGTCGCCAAACAGCTTCCGCAATTGCACACGTATTTTCAGTCCGGCGGATTGGTGGACGCGGTTCTCAACCAGGGCATGCCCGCGCCGATTGACGTACAGGTGAGCGGCATGGACCTGCACGAAGACGATTTGATCGCGCAGAATCTCTCTCGCCAGATTAAACAGGTTCCTGGAGTTTCGGACGTGTATACACCTCAGGATCAGAACTACCCCTCGCTCGAAATCGACGTGAACCGGGACCGTGCCAGTGAGCTCGGCCTCACGCCCAAAGAGGTGGTGGATAACGTCATCACCGCGCTCACTTCTGACGTGATGATCGCCCCGAGCTACTGGGTCGATCCGAAGACGGGGAACAATTATTTCGTCAGCGTGCAATATCCGGAAAATCAGGTGAAGTCGATCGAGGATTTAAAGGCTATGCCGCTCCGTTCGCCGAATTTGAAACAGCCGACCTACCTCAATCAGGTCGCGGATGTTTCGTCGCTGATGACGCCGACAGAAGTCGATCACTACAAGCTGTCGCGCACGATTGACGTCTACGTCTCACCAACCGGAGAAGATATCGGCAAGCCCGCAAAGGAAATTTCCAAAATCGTCGCGAACACACAAATTCCAAAGAACATTCGCATAGACGTTCGCGGTCTCGTCGTGACCATGCAGGCATCGTTCAAGTCGATGGGCATCGGTCTGCTGCTCGCAGTCTTGCTCGTTTACCTGATCATGGTCGCTCAGTTCGCGTCATTCGTGGATCCGTTCCTCATTATTCTCGCGGTTCCCACGGGCATCATCGGCGTGATTCTGGTTCTCGCTCTCACCAGCACAACTTTGAACATTCAGTCGTTGATGGGAATCATGATGTTGCAAGGTATGGTCGTCTCCAACAGCATCTTGATCGTCGATTTTGCGAACGTGTTGCGCGGTGAAGGCCATCCCATCATCGAAGCGGTGGCCGATGCCTGCCGCATCCGCCTGCGCCCCATCCTGATGACGTCGCTGGCCACCGTCGTCGGCCTTTTGCCGATGGCTTTCAAATTAGAACTTGGCAGCGAAGCGTATGCGCCGCTCGCCCGCGTGATCATCAGCGGTTTGCTCACCAGTATTTTGTTCACGATTTTTGTCGTCCCCGCCGCGTACGTGATTCTCTATGGACGCAAACAGCAGCGCGAGGCAGTCAGCAGCTCAGTGAGACCTCAGGAGGCGTAAACATGCGATACCGAATGCGAATCGGCTTGGTCTTGACCTGCGCCGGAATGTCGGCCGCACTCGCGCTCGCTCAGAGCGCGCCCCCGGGCCAACTCTCCGCGTCGCCGGCGCGCCTGACGTTGGATGACGTGCGCCGCATCGCTCTCCAGAATCATCCGCAAATTCGAGCCGCTCAATCCGCAGCGGATGCCGCAACGCAGGTCACGGTGGAAACCAAGTCCGCCTATTATCCAAATCTTTATGGCAGCCTCACGGGAGCGGCAGCCGATCCCGGCAGCCGCATCGCCGCCGGAGCGTTGAACAATCCCACCGTATTCAATCGCTTTGCCACCGGCGTCGCCGTGGATCAGCTCATCACCGATTTCGGCAGGACGAGCAACCTTGTGGCCAGTTCGCGCTTGCAAGCCCAGGCCGCTCAAACCGGTGTGACTTTTTCGCAGGCCGAAGTGCTTCTTCAGGCGGACCGAGCCTTTTATAGCGCTCTGCGCGCGCAGGCGGTTCTGACTGTTGCACAGCAAACCGTGCAAGAGCGCCAGACCGTCTCCGATCAGATCACCACGCTCGCGAAAAATAATTTGAAGTCCGGTCTCGATGTAAGTTTTGCAAACGTCAACCTCGAACAAGCGCGCCTGCTGCTTGTGCAAGCCCAGAATGACGCGCGAGCTTCGCTCGCCCTGCTATCCGAAGCTCTCGGCTACAACGGCCCGCGCCAATTCGAGCTTGTGGAACCCGCGGAAGCGCAGACAGAGTTGCCGGCATTGCAGGATGTGTTGACCGAGGCCGAGCGCGATCGTCCCGAGATCGTCGCGCAAAAACTTCAGGTGCAATCCGCGGAACGATTCGCCACTGCGGAGCGAGATCTTTTACTCCCCACGATTTCGCTTGCGGGCGTCGCGGGCGAAGTCCCCTTTCGTCAGCCCGAAATTCAGCAGAATTATGCCGCCGCCGGATTCAACGTCAATGTGCCTATCTTTAACGGGAAACTCTTCAGCGCGCGCCACGCCGAAGCCGAAGACCGCGCGCGCCAGGCCGCCGCCTCGCTGACCGACCAGGAAAACCAGGTCGCGCGGGACGTCCAATTTGCCTGGCTCGCGGCACAAACCGCTTCGCAAAATCTCACGCTTACCGCGGAACTGCTTGCAACAGCCAACGAAGCGCTCGATCTCGCCCAGGCCCGCTACAATCTCGGCCTCGGCGCGATTGTGGAGCTCAGTCAGGCGCAACTCAATCAGGCCCAGGCCGCCATTGCGCAAGCCAGCGCAAAATACGACTACGCGACCCGCCTGGCGGAACTGGCATACCAGGAAGGTGCGTTGCGATAGCACCGCCCCTGCGGAACATGGCTAACTCCAGCGTTCTTAACGGATTAGGTTAATCCTAATCCGTTGAATAATTCGGAATTTCCTACTGTGGACGCGTCCACTCACCCGCGGCCTGTGGGTTTTCGTGTGGAAGGGTTGTAATCGAACATTCACAAACCTCTCACATAACAGTGACGCGCAGCACCTAAATTCCCTCTTCACCAATTTGTGTCGCCGAAGCTAAAGTGCGCGCGGGGTGCGCGTCCTTGAAATTCCGAAGCTTGGGCAGCAAAGCACTAATTCCAAGGAGGAAGAATGCGAAAGTTAGCAGCGTGGATCATAGTCCTCGGCCTCGCTTGCGCGCCGCTGGTGCGTGCTGACGGTACCAAGGACGGCAAGTCAGCGGACGGGACGACCAAGCCGGCGACGACGGATTCGACGAAGTCCGATACAGATAAGAACGCCGCCAAGCCGGCGGCGAAGAGCGACGCTCCGCCCAGCAGCGCCGAACTCGCTTCTGAAATCGAGCAACTGCGCGCGCTACTCAAAGAACAGGCCGATCAGATGGCAGCGCAAGAGGCTGAGCTGGCATCGCTGAAAGCCACGATGACACACGGTAACTCGACGCTGGCCGGCGCGCAGCCCAGCACTGCATCCAGCACAGCTGTTGTCGCAAACGCAGTCAGCGGCGCTCCCGCGAATGGCTCAGCGCCCGTCGCATCTGCATCGAACGCGGTTCCGACGCCCGATCCCGCCGTCGGCGCTCCCGCGCAGAATGACACCGGGACGCATTCGCCTCTTTCCTTCAAGATTGGCGACGCCCAGTTCACTCCCCTTGGCTTCATGGACTTCACTACAGTCTATCGAACCACGGGCACCGGTGCCGGCATCGGTTCAAGCTTCGGCAGCATTCCATTCAACAACAACTACCCAACAGCCGGCGTGGGCGAATTGCGCTTCAGCGCGCAGAACTCGCGTGTCGGAATCCGCGTGGACGCCCCGGTGGGTTCAGCGAAGATTACTGGCTACCTCGAGGCTGACTTTTTGGGCGCCATTGCCCAGAACGCGAACGTGACCAGCAACTCTGATTCCCTCCGCATGCGGGTTTATTTCGGCGATTACCGCCGCGGAAACTGGGAAATTCTTGGCGGGCAGGATTGGAGTCTGCTCACGCCGAACCGCAAAGGCTTAAGCCCGTTCCCGAGTGACATCTTCTATTCCCAGGACATGGACACGAACTACCAAGTCGGTCTCACTTGGTCGCGTCAGCCCCAGTTCCGCGTCATGTATCATGCGGGTGACGCCTGGACATTCGGTGTATCCGCCGAAAATCCCGACGCGCTTTTGACGACCGCCGTCGCAACACCTGCAGCCTTTTCTCCGTACGCGGGCGAATTGGACGCCACCAGCGGCGGTACGCTGGCGACTCCACCCACTCCCAACTATGTTCCGGACATCATCGTGAAGATTGCGAATGATTCGAAGGTGGGAGACAAGCTCTTCCACATCGAAGGCGCCGGACTCTTTAGCGAATTCAGGTTGTTTACCCCTTCTGCGGTCACCACAACGACGAACATGACGCGGACTGCCGCAGGTGGAGGAGTTTCCGTCAACGCCAACCTGGAGTTGTTCAAGAACTTCCATCTTATCGCCAACACCTTTTACAGTGATGGTGGCGGCCGATACATCTTTGGCTTGGGCCCTGACCTCGCGGTAAAACAGGCGACGACCACCTCGCCCTTTGTGCCTTCTCCGGTGCACGCGGCTTCGGGGATCGGCGGAATTGAATATCAAGCAACGAAATCTTCGTTCCTTGATTTCTATTACGGCGCGGCGTGGTACGGCCGGGACGTCATCGTCAACCCCGTCAGTGGCTTATCGAATCTTGGCTACGGCTTCTCGGGATCGTCTTCCTCCGACAACCGCGCCATTCAGGAATACACCGTTGGTTGGACGCAAACTTTCTGGCAGAACCCCAACTACGGCAAGCTCCAGTTGATCACGCAGGGTTCGTATCTGACGCGCGCACCATGGTTCTTGTCGGCCGTGACGGGCACGCCGAGAGATGCACACTTGTTCATGGTGTACCTCGACCTGCGCTACGTTTTGCCATAATTGGAGTGAAGCTAAGTCGTACTTAGATGGAGTTAACGCAGCTGGCAGTTGAATGGCCCCGGGCGGAGAACCAGTTCACAGTCGCGAATTGATCTCCGCCCTTCTATTTTCAGATCCCTCTCGAAAAAGCCAGACACGGAAGCACGAGGCATTTTCATACCTTCTATCGCAACATCCAGCTTCAAGCCGGGTTTGCCTTCGACAGAGGGCTGGTTATTCTTTGAAGGCCCACCGGAACATCTGAATTGTTCCCATCGAGGAGAGCAATTAGATTGGTGCGACCAGCCCACTTCTGGGGCAATGCCTGAAGACCGGCAATCCGAGCTGCACGCCGGATCCACTGAGAAGGAGTGACAATGAAGAAAGCTACGTTGAGTTTAATCGCAACATTCGTCGTGGTTCTTGCTCTCGCGCTGGTGGTGGCGTCTCCTGCTTCTTCTAAGGTGCCCGCGACAACGCCTGCTGTGACCGCGGTTGCAAGCTCCGCGCCCGCGCCGGTTCCTCCACACCCGGAAATCCAGCGGGCTCTTGACGCCCTGCACGTCGCGCGGACGCACCTGCACGATGCGGCGCACGACTTCGGCGGACATCGTGAGGAAGCATTGCGCGCGGTAGACGAAGCCATCCGCCAACTAGAAATCTGCAAAGGCTACGAGCGTTAAAACCTCATCTTCGTTTGAAAGTGGCGGCTGCGCGGACAAATGTTCGTGCAGCCGCTTGTTTTACATCCGATCCGCGCGCAGGCTGGCCTCCACTGCAGGCATTTTTCGCGCAACTTTGAATCACACTGCCGCGCCTTGCCGATTGTTGGTGCCAGCGTTAAACTAATGCGGCAAAAATTAAGGGTTTGCGCATAGCGCGGCCTACGACGATCGAGGCGACCGCATGTCCGGGCATTCCAAGTGGGCCACAATCAAACATAAGAAGGCGGCGACAGACGCCAAGCGCGGACGCATTTTCACGCGCCTCATTCGTGAAATCGCCATCGCTGCGCGCGCCGGCACCGATCCCAACACCAACGCCCGCCTGCGAACCGCCATCGCTGCAGCGAAGGGCGAAAACATGCCCAGCGACAACATCGAGCGTGCAGTTTTGCGCGGCAGCGGCCAGCTCGAAGGTGAACAGCTGGAAGAAATAACATTCGAAGGGTATGGTCCCGGCGGCGTAGCCATGCTTGTCCAGGTCGTCACCAGTTCCCGCACTCGCGCGGTCAGCGAAATTCGCCACGCGTTCAGCAAGAATGGCGGCAACATGGCGGAGGCCGGAGCCGTCGGCTGGATGTTCAAACGCAAGGGCGAGATCGCCGTGCCCAAGGAACTGGCCGAAGAAGACAAGATTATGGGCATCGTTTTGGACGCAGGCGCGGAGGATCTGCAGGACGGCGGTTCCGTGTGGGAAATTGTGACGCCGCCCGAAGCGTTTGAAGCCGTGCGCGACGCCCTTGTAAAGGCGGGAATGAATCCCGAGTCCGCTGAGATCGGCATGGTGCCGAATAGCTATATTAAGCTGACCGGTGCGCAGGCCGGTCAGATGATCCGCCTGCTCGAAAGCATCGAAGAGCAAGACGACGTCCAGCACGTTTATTCCAACTTCGATATAGACGAGAAGGAACTCCAGGCAGTCACCGGCTGAGACAGTACACTTCGAGTCTCCCACATTCAAAAATCGCTGGCCCGCGCGCGCACACCGCTTTACACTTGCGGGCATGCAAGCGGCCGCAGCTGGGCAGTTTTCTATTCGTGTTCTGGGAATTGATCCCGCAGCGGCGGGCGCGACGGGCTATGCGGTGGTGGACGCCAAAGGCGCAAACTGCACCTCGGTGCATTTCGATACGATTGCCGCGGCAAGCAGCGCCTCCGCAAATGCGTCCATGCGCCTGCGGCAAATCCATTCCAGAATCGCGGATCTGATCGAGGAATATGCGCCGCAGTGTCTGGCGATCGAATCCATATTCGCGGCACTGAACATTGGCACCGCGCTGCGGCTGGCGGAAGTGCGCGGCGTGATCCTGCTTGCGGCGGCGCAGCACGAGATTCCCGTCCACAGTTATTCTCCGCGCGAAGTTAAAGCGGCGATCGCCGGCTACGGCAATGCCGATAAGATGCAGTTGCAACACATGGTCCGCGTGCATCTTTCGTTGAAGGAAATTCCCCAGCCCGCCGACGCCAGCGACGCCCTCGCTGTGGCGCTCTGCCACATTTATGCCGCGCGCAACGACGCCAAATTCGGCGCGGACGCGAAATTATTGGCCGCTCCGCGGTCGGCCAGACGCAAACCAGCGGCGCTTCCGCGCATCTTATCCGTACGATGAAACCGACCCCCTCAGGCGCATTATCCCGTCGCAGTGTTTTCGAAATCGCGATTTGCCTGCTGCTCGCCTTCGCCGCCACCGTGCCGTCTTCCGCGGCAGGCGAAGCCGTCATCACCTACCGTAAAATCTTCAAAGGTAGCGTGCCGGAATCGGTCGAAATCAAATTGAGCCAGTCCGGGAAATGTACGTTCGACATCCGTCAGCTGAGCGAAGATCCGGCGCCTGCCGCGTTTGAAATCGGCCAGCCGATTCGCGATAAGATTTTTTCGCTGGCGGCGGAACTGGGCAACTTCAAGAATCTCGATCTGGATGTTCACCGGCGCATCGCGAATCTGGGTGAGAAAACCTTTCGTTACGAAAAGGACGGCGAAGCGCACGAGGTCACTTTCAATTACACAGTCAACACCGCCGCAAGCCAGCTGCTGGCGATTTTTGAGGGACTGGCGCGCCAGCAGGATCACCTGCAAACTTTGCAGCGCGCGATGAAATATGACCGGCTCGGCGTAAATGACGCGCTGCTCGATTTGGACGGCGACATTGACAATAAAGCGCTGCCGGAGCCGGAGCGCCTTCTTCCTGTACTCGAACAGATCGGAAATGACGACCACATCATGGACATGGCTCGCCAGCGCGCGCGGGCTATCGCCGCCAAGATTCGCGACGGCAAGTAGCCCTAGCCTCGTTGTAAGTCCCCACTTACAATTTGCTTGACTCGACCCTCTTTTTTGAAGCAATATGCGCTCTCGACGTAACGTACTGGCGTTGACACGCATCTTATTGACAGAAGGGCCGTCCCCCTCCCAGGAGGGATTATGAAACGCCGCAACCTGGTCTTCCTCTCGCTTTTGATTTTCAGCGCTGGCACAACCCTGGGTCTTGCCGCGCCGTCCGCGCGGGCGCAGGCTGAAGCCCAAACCGCCCCACCGGTGCAGCAAGCACAGCAGACGCCGCAAATTCAACCACCATTCCGGGTCGCGCGCTTAAGCTTCATTCTCGGCGATGCGAAATATCACGCCCCCGGCGAAGAATGGGAAACCGCCGAGGCTAATTTGCCGATTGAAGAAGATTCGCACCTCGCCACCGCCAACGGCCGCGCTGAGGTGGAATTTGATAGCGGCGCCATCGTGCGTTTGGCGGAAAACAGCGAAGTGGAATTTACAAAGCTCACGCCGGGCAATGCGACAAACGACATGCGATACACCGAAGTGACCGTGGTGAAAGGCACTCTGGAGGTCACCGCGGGCCTTTTAGAAGGCGATTCACTCGTGATCGATGTGCCCGGACTGCATGTGACGGCCACGCCGAACTCGCGCTTCCGCGTGGATACGAATCAAGGCGACAGTTGGGCCGCCGTGCTTGCCGGTGGCGTGCAAATAGAATCAGATTCCGGCCAAACGCAAATCTCCAACGGCCACACCTTCCATGTGACGTCCACAGGCCAGGCAAGCATTGAGCAGAACGCGCCGCTCGACGATTTCGATCGCTGGGCTTCCGGCCGTGATCAAGTTCTTGCGCAGGGACTTTCGCAGGCAGAGCAGTATATGGAAGGCGCGGACCAGGATTATTCGGCGTACGACTACGGCATGGCGGATCTTTCCAGCTACGGTAACTGGACCGACTTGCCGGATTACGGATATTGCTGGCAGCCGTACGGCGTGGCGTTTGGCTGGGTGCCGTTCTTCAACGGTGCGTTCGTTCCCATTCGTCATCATCACCATTTCGCGTGGATGAGTCACGAGCCCTGGGGCTGGCTGCCGTATCACACCGGCCGCTGGATTAACGCCGGTACGCGCGGATGGATGTGGCAGCCCGGCTCCACGCGCACCTGGACGGCAGCTCCTGTCACCTGGATGCGCAGCGGAAACCAGATCGCCTGGGCTCCCGCCGGAGCATTCGCCACCACAAGTGGCATGCCTTCTTCCGGTGTCATCACCGGCGCGATGGACACTCGCGGTGTGATCCGCGCCACCGGGCGCGTTCCGAACACCACGCAGGCGTTCTCGAACTTGGAACTCGCGCAGGTGCCGAGGGCAACTTCCGTCTCGGGGCCTCAGGCCATCTCCAGCGAGCGCGGTTCTATCACGTATGACTCGGCCACCCGCACATACTTCAACGCGCAGCAGACTTATCGGCCGGCATATTCAAATGCCGCAGTCGAAGGCGCAAGGGAGGTTGGCACGGGCGCTCAGCCGCGGGTTACGCGCACGGATCGGCCCGGCGACCGGCCAGGTTACGCCACGCCGCAATATCGCGGTCCGGCCGGATCTTCCGCGCCGCGATACAGCCCTCCGCCGCAACAGCATTATTCAGCGCCGCCCGCGGCTCACTACTCAGCTCCGCCTGCGGCGCATTATTCCCCGCCGCCCGCTTCGCATTCTTCGGGATCGGCTGGTTCGCACGGCGGTGGTGGACATCACTGAGGATCGAAGTTATTCGGATGCAGTGAACGGCCTGCGTCAAGAGCGCAGGCCGTTTGATTTTGCACGCCGGTTACTACTGCGGGCGCTTTGCCCTTGCGTCTTTGTTTTTGCGGAGCGTTTCGCCTTGCTAACGATGCTCAACGAAAAATCATTCCTGCGTAGCCGACCACGTCATCGCGATCACCGAGCACATCTCCCGAAGTTGCATAGCGGACAAGTTCGCCGCGCGTGGAGCCGAGGTCAAGCGCGGCGGTCAGCGTCGTGATTGCGGGCCCGCAGCCGCACATGGTGATGTTCTCGCGGCGCACCACTTCATACAGGCCGCGTGGATTCAGCGCCAACAATTGCTCGATTGCCAGGTGATCTTTCGCTCGGGTAATTTCATCCCGCTCGTAGTGATTCATGTCTGAACTGCAGACGAGCAACACCGGCTTTTTCACTTTGGCGATCGCCCGCGCGATGGCGTGACCCAGTTCCGCGAGTACGGCAAAATCCAACGTCCCCACCGCTATCGGCACAAACCTTGATTGCGGTGCACAGATCTGAAGAAACGGCAGCTGCACTTCGAGCGAATGTTCGATTCTGTGAGCGACATCGTCGTTCTGCAGCAGCGAATCTTCCGTGACAAGTCCGCGCGCCAGTTCAGAATCGATTTCGAGGCGTCCCATCGGTGTTTGCCATGCGCCTTCGATGTTTATTGCAAGGTCCGCGCCACGCGGCCGGTGTCTCGGTCCAAGCACGATGACGCGCTCCGGAAAATCGAGCCGCGCGTAAACCGCTCCCGCGACCGCGCCGGAAAAGACGTATCCCGCGTGCGGCACCATGCACGCCAATACGCTGCGCTTGTCTTCCTTGCGCGCGTTACTCCTGCCGTCCTCCGCTGCGCCAACGACAAAACTCCTCACGCGTTCTTCCAATTCACGAGGATCGTTCGGATAAAATCGGCCGGCTACGGCTGGCTGACGCAGCATCTGAAAAGACTAGCAGGCATGCGGCATAATTGGACAGAAACAAGCAGAAAAAACAGAAAGGAAATCCATTCGGCAGGCGAACTACTTCGCCGTGGCAGTGTTGCCAAAAGCCTTTGGCTTGGAAGGTTTGCCTTTAATCTTCAGCGCCACCGTTGTGTTCGGAGCATATTCAATCGTCACCTTGTCACCGAACTGGTAGCCGCCCTTCTGCACGATCTTCACCATCTGATTGCGGATGGCCGGCGCATAAGAAAATGACTGCACCAACACCGCGCTTGCATCGCTGCGCACCGTCATCGAAGCGGCATTCGCCGCCACCACGGTTCCCACAAATTTCAGCGGCTTGTTATTCGGCTTGGGCGTTTTCACCACCACCGGTTGAGAAACGGTGCCCTGCGCGAACGCGGTGAGAGTCGCCGGCCCGGCGACGCAGAAAATTCCGGCCGCCACCAACATTCCGGTAAGAGATGCGCGAAGTCTAAGCTTCATTTTCAAGTGAGATTTTCAGGGATTTCAGAAATCGCACGTCCTGCGGCGTCAATTCAAATTTCGGTTCAGCGGAAACCTCGTCCAGCGCCTCGGCGTCAACCTGAATGTGCAGCGATTCGAGGAAGCGGCGATCTTGATTCGACAGTCGCCCTACCATCGCTTCGCGTTTCGCCAGACCGATCGTCGCGTCCAGTTTCAGCACGATATCGAATCCCGCGGACCGCACACTCGCAATCGCGCCGGTGATGCGATCAGATTCCGCCACCGTGTCGTTGATCGCATGTCCCAGTTCTCTCAAAAGTTGACGCAGATGATCGTCCAAGTGCACGCCCACCTCCCCAATGATCCCACCACCGGATTGTAGGGCCGCGCCAACCACCTGACAAGCCTGGCAAATGGTACAGGCGTGCTCAACCTGCCATCGTCGGCGCTCTGCGCGGCCTTCGCAACCGGCGCGCGGCTATATTACAATCCGCTTGTGAGCGTCACTTCAATTTCGCAGCCGGCCGCGAATCCCGCAAAACGCGGCGGATTCTTTCGCACGTTCTGGCGCGCTCTGCGGCAGCTTTTTCACGAAACAACCGGGGCGCTTTTTGCCTTACTGGCGCTGGCCGCGGTTAATTCCGGCGTGCGCGCATGGGAAAATGGCGTGGCGAAATGGATCGTCGCGCTTCCCGTGGGGTATGCCATGGCCATGGTGTACTTTTCTTTCACTTCATTTCGCAGCGCGCGGCGCGTGCGTTGACGCACAGTTGCGCGGCCGCTGATTTCCCTGTCAAAGTTGCAACATGAGCAGGCTCCCATGAATCCGCCCGATGCCAAGTCCGCCGCTCCTCTCCAAAAAGACAATGTCGTGCGCACCGGCTCCGGTCTCGACCTCAACCAACTTTACGGTCCTGCCGATTCAAGGGGACGTGATCCCGAATCAGCCATCGGCTATCCCGGGGAATTTCCATTCACGCGCGGAATTTATCCCACCATGTATCGCGGCCGCCTGTGGACCATGCGCCAGTATGCAGGCTTCGGTACTGCTGCGGAGTCCAACAAGCGCTATCACTATTTGCTGAATCAGGGCCAGGCGGGACTTTCCGTCGCTTTCGATTTGCCCACGCAGATTGGACTCGATTCCGATCACGCTCTTGCGCAGGGTGAAGTCGGCAAAGTCGGCGTGGCGATCGATTCACTCGAAGACATGGAAACGCTGTTCGATGGAATTCCGCTCGACCACGTCTCCACTTCCATGACCATTAACGCGACCGCCGCGATTCTCCTCGCGCTGTACGTCGCCGTCGCGAAAAAACAGGGTGCTGACCTCAGAAAACTTTCCGGCACCGTGCAGAATGACATCCTGAAGGAATACATCGCGCGCGGCACATTCATCTATCCGGTCAAGCCTGCCATGCGCGTCGTCACCGACATTTTCGCGTGGTGCCGCGCCGAACTTCCGCGCTGGAACACGATTTCCATTTCCGGCTATCACATCCGCGAAGCCGGCTCGACCGCTGTGCAGGAAGTGGCCTTCACGCTCGGCGATGCGATCGCCTACGTCGAAGCCGCACGTGAAGCCGGCCTCAACGTGGACGATTTCGCGCCACAACTTTCTTTTTTCTTCAACGCGCACAACGGCCTGCTCGAAGAAATTGCCAAATACCGCGCCGCGCGCCGTTTGTGGGCGCACATCATGCGGGAACGCTTCGGCGCGCGCGATCCGCGCTCGCTGCTGCTGCGCTTCCACGCGCAAACCGCGGGCTCATCGCTCACCGCGCAGCAGCCGGAAAATAATATCGTGCGCGTCGCGATTCAGGCGCTCGCCGCCGTTCTCGGCGGTTGCCAGTCCCTGCACACGAATTCCATGGATGAAGCGCTCGCTCTGCCGACCGAAGATTCCGCGCTGCTCGCCCTTCGTACACAACAAGTCATCGCGCACGAAACCGGCGTCGTGAACACCGTCGATCCTGTTGCCGGCTCCTACGCCATCGAAAATCTCACAGACCGCATCGAGACCGGCGCGCGCGAGTATATCGCTCGCATTGACGCCGCCGGCGGCATGCTCCGCGCCATCGAAACTGGTTACGTTCAGGGCGAAGTGCAAAAGGCCGCCTACGAATATCAGCGCGCGATCGAGCGTGGCGAACAAATCGTCGTCGGCGTCAATAAATTTCAAAGCGACGACGCCCGCACGATTCCCACGCTGCAGCTCGATCCCGAAATCGAGCGCGCGCAAGTCGCGCGTCTGCATGCCTTGCGCGCGCGCCGCGATTCCACGCGCGTCAATCAGGAGCTCGCCGAAGTGGAATCCTGCGCCCGCCGTGGCGCAAATCTGATGCCGGCCATTTGCGCTGCCGTGGAAGCCTACGCCACTATCGGCGAAATCTCAGACGCCTTGCGCCGCGTCTTCGGCCAATACCAGGAATCGGTCGTGCTATGATGCTTCCGCTTCGCGACGGAATCGGTCGGGCTTCGGAACGTAAGAACACGACAATTTCCATGTAACGCGCCGCGGGGTTTGCAAGCCGGCCTGGCTGGAAAACTCAACCCCAAAGGAGATCGACTGCATGAGGAAGCTCGCTTGTACTGTCGTGCTGTGTTGTTTGGCTGCTGTCCCCGCGTTCGCCCAAGGCGGTGGGGCGAGCGGCGGAATGGCTGGAGGCGCGCAAGCCGGTCCGCCGGCGGACCCGCTCTCCACATTCGTGAAAGGCCAATGGCGGCAAATCAGCAACAACCTGATTGGCTCCGCGGAACAAATGCCGGAAGCAAACTACAACATGAAGCTCGGTACCATGCCGGAAGTCCGAACCTATGGTTCGCTCCTTGGCCACGTCATCGACGCGAATTTCCTCTTCTGCGCGCGCGCCAAAGGCGAAGCGAATCCAAACACCGTCGATTACGAACACACGCCGCAGGTGAAAGCGGATCTCGTGAAGGCCATGCACGCCGCTGTGGATTATTGCCACCCAGTTTATGACGCGCTCACCGACGCATCCTCGATGGAATTGGTCATGCCGCCGGCCAATCCGCAAGGCGGGGGCCGCGGCAATCCACGCCCATATCCGCGAATTCAGCCTCTCATCCAGAACATCATTCACAACAACGAAGAATACGGAAACATCGTCGGCTATTTCCGCGCGGCAAATCTCGTGCCGCCTTCAACCGCTGCTGCTGCGGCTCGCGGCGGAGGACGTGGGAATTAGTCTGCCAGCCAAACAAATGTCAGGCGGCGCTTGGTTCTCAGTCACCGCCTGACGCTTCACTCCGGCTCAAGATTTCGCGCAACGTCGCATTCTTCTTCGGAGGTCGCAGGTGTTTGAGATCCTCGGGGTCATCGTGGCGATCGGCGCGATCGTTACGATGTCGAGACGGCGCGGCACAGACGTAGTCTACTGGGCCGGACTCGCCCTTGGCGGCTACCTCTTGTTCTCCCTTGTCGGCGCTGCGATCCTGGTCAGAAAGCACTTGCCGGATTATTTGCTCTACGCGGATCTCGCTGGTTGGGCGTGGATCGGACTGATCTTTCTTTTCGTTCGTTTCGCGATCGGCGCCAGCAAGCCGAAGTCATGGGGAATGTGGAGCTGTCCGAACTGCCATTACCTGAATGCCGCGAATGCAATCGTCTGGGAAGCCTGTAAGAAACCTTATACACCGCGGGAAAAATCCTCTGTCGCCCGCAGCTTGACGTAACGATTCACGTCGACAATCTTTTGTAAACCACCCGCCCGGCCACAATCGTCGCCATCGGCGCGCCATTAAATTCCCATCCGTCGAATGGACTGTTGCGCGACTTGCTGGCCGATTCCGCCGCGCGGAACGTCCACACACGTTCAGTCGAAAATAGCGTCAAGTCCGCCGGCTGATCCGCGGCGATTTTTCGCTCCATTCCCAGCACTCGCGCGGGTCCGCTCGTGAAAAGCTCCACGACACGGGTCAGCTTCATTTTTCCCGTGTGATAAAGCTGTTGCAGCGCCAGCGCCAGCGCTGTCTCAAATCCTGTAATTCCAAATGGAGCCTTGTCGAATTCCACGGCTTTGCTTGCCGGCTCGTGCGGAGCGTGATCCGTCGCAATTGCGTCCACCGTGCCGTCGGCAAGACCGGCAACCAGCGCCTCGCGATCTTCGCGCGCCGCCAGCGGCGGATTCATCTTGTAGTGCGAATCGTAGACGACATCCTCATCAATCAAAGTAAAGTGGTGCGGCGTCACTTCGCACGTCACGGCCAGCCCGCGGCTTTTTGCCTGCCGCACAAGATCGAGCGACCCCTTCGCCGAAAGATGCGCCACGTGATACCGCGCGCCGGTCAGCGCCGCGACCTGCACATCTCGCGCCACGCAAACCGATTCCGCGGCCGCGGGCATTCCGCGCAGTCCCAGTCGCACAGAAGTTTCACCTTCACGCATCACCGCGCCCGCCGCCAGCGAAACATCTTCGCAGTGATCAATCACCGGCAATCCCAGCGAGCCGCAATAATCCATCACCTGCCGCATCAATTTCGCGTTCGCCACCGGCTTGCCGTCATCGCTCACCGCAACGATTCCCGCGCGTTGCATTGCGGCGATTTCCGCCAGCGATTCGCCTTTACTGCCCGTCGAGCACGCGCCGATCGGCCACACGCGCACGCTCGCGCACGCTGCCGCACGTTCCACAATCGATCGCGTCACGGATGCATTGTCATTCACCGGTTTTGTATTCGGCATTGGACACACAGCCGTAAATCCGCCGCGTGCCGCTGATCGCGTTCCCGTCTCAATTGTTTCGGAAGCTTCGCCGCCCGGCTCGCGTAGATGGCAGTGCAAATCGATGAATCCCGGCGCGATGATCCATCCGTTTGCGTCAATCGTTTCGCATTTCCCGTTGCCGCCCGCGCGCTTGCCGATTTCTTCCGGTTTTCCAACCGCGACGATGCGCTCGCCATCGATCAGCACGTCGAGCGCGGCGTCCGTTCCGCTCGCGGGATCAATTACGCGGCCGTTTTTAATCCAGAGCATCGCTAATCACCAGTGCTCGCCGGTTCTTTCTTTGTTTCCGTCGCATGATCCATGTTGGGAACTTCCTCGCCAACCGTTCCAGTCAGCAAAAACAGCAGCGCCATGCGCACCGCCACGCCGTTCGTCACCTGCTCGAGCACGCAGGATTGCGGCCCATCCGCCACGGCTGGATCGATTTCCAATCCGCGAATCATCGGGCCAGGATGCAGCACCAGTGCTCCCGGCTTCGCGCCGCACAGCCGCTCCGGCGTCAGTTGATAGAGCAAAACATATTCGTCGAGCGGCAGCGCAGGTTCATTCATGCGCTCCGCCTGCACTCGCAGCACGATGATCACGTCCGCGCCGTCCATCGCTTCTTCGATTCGCGCCGTGCGGCGGATTTCGCAGCCCGGTGGCCCGATGCGCTCGAGTTCGCGCGGCAGCCACATCGCCGGCCCGCACAGCGTGAATCGGCAGCCGAATTTTCCCAGCAAATGAATATTCGATCGCGCCACCCGACTGTGCTGAATGTCGCCGAGAATCGTGACGTTCAATCCTTCGATGTTGCCCAGCCGGTCGCGAATCGTCAGCGCGTCCAGCAGCGCCTGGGTCGGATGTTCGTGTGTCCCGTCCCCCGCATTGATGACGGGAATTTCCAGATGCCGCGCTACAAAATCCGCTGCGCCCGAGCTGCTGTGCCGCAGCACGATGCAATCCGGCTTCATCGCATCCAGCGTGTGCACGGTGTCCAGCAGCGATTCGCCTTTTTTCAGACTGGACGATTCCGCCTGCAAATTCATGCTGTCCGCGCCAAGCCGCGAAGCCGCCGTCGCGAAGCTGATGCGCGTGCGCGTGGACGGTTCAAAAAACGCCAGCGCCACACTTTTGCCGCGCAACGTCGCCAGTTTCTTCAGTGGATGCCGCTGGATTTCCTGGAATGGCTTCGATTGATCGAGAAGAAATAGGATTTGCTCGGCCGGTAAAGGCTCGATGCCGAGCAAGTGGCGCAAACGGGTGGACACTTCGTCCCTCAAAGCTGGTGACTCGCCTGCGGCGGATGCGCGTGCCGCCGCCGCGCCCGTCATTCGACGCGGTCAACCAATACGACGCGCTCTTCCGGATCAATCTCGCGCAATCGCACCTCAATAATCTCCGATGCGCTGGTCTGCACCATGCGCCCAATAAAGCTGGCCTCGATGGGCATCTCGCGGTGGCCCCGGTCAATCAGCACGCAAAGCCGCAACGTTCGCGGCCGGCCCAGATCGAATAGCGCGTTCATCGCCGCGCGCGCTGTCCGGCCGGTGTACAGCACGTCGTCCACCAGGATCAGATCCTTGTCGTCCACTGAAAAATTGATGTCGCTGGATTGCAGCACGGGCTGGGCCGCCACTTTGCTCAAATCATCGCGGTAAAGCGTGATGTCTAGCGTTCCCACCGGCACTTCCACGCCGTCAATTTCACGCATGGCTTGCGCGATGCGCATCGCCAGCGGCACGCCGCGCCGGCGCACTCCGATCAGCGCCAAATTCAGTGAGCCGCCGCTTTTTTCGACGATTTCATGTGCCACGCGCTGGAGGGTGCGGTCGATTTCGGTGGCCGACATTAATTGTGATTTTTCGACGACGTGCATTCGTTGAGCATCCTAGCACAGACTCGCACAGCGCCGAAACCGCGTCCAAAGCCTTGAAAAATGACCGAAATCGGTAGCCTCGCGTAAGCGTCCCGCCTTGCGGGCATGTTAAAATCCACGAGCTATCAAGAGAGTTTTGACCGAGCCGGAAAAGGAGCATGGGAGTGAAGTTCTTCAGAAAGTTTTGGATTGCTGCGGCCCTTACCGCCATTTTGCTTACGGGAGTTCTCTCTGCGCAAAAAACTTCGGCTCCCGCGCACACTGCCGCGGCGAAATCTGCAGATCATCCCAAGCTCGTCGTCATCCTCGTCGTCGATCAGATGCGCGCCGATTACGTCGATCATTTTCGCAATCAATGGACCGGCGGACTCGCACGGCTGGTTCGCGAAGGCGCATGGTATCGCCTCGCGGCATATCCTTACATGACGACCGTAACCTGCGCCGGGCACGCCACCATTTCCACCGGAGCTTTTCCGGCGACGCACGGCATGATCGCGAATTCCTGGTATGAACGCGACGAGCCCGGTGGCGGCAGGAACGTCACATGCACCCAGGATTCCAGCGTAAAGAATATCGGTTACAACGGCGACACCACTGGCGCAGATTCTCCCGCGCGGCTCCGCGTTGCCACTTTTTCCGATGCATTGCGCGCACAGGCCGGCGGAGGCACGCGCGTCGTCGCATTTTCCTTGAAAGCACGCGCGGCCGAAACGCTTGCCGGTCATCGCGCCGACGCAGTCGCCTGGCACGACGACCAGACCGGCGTGTGGGCCACCTCTTCCTACTACGGCACTTCCACATTTGTCGCGGACTACACGAGAGCCCATCCGGTCTCAGCGGACTACGGAAAAACCTGGAACATGTCGCTGCCCGCGTCGGCCTATCTTTATGACGACCCAACGGACGGCCAGCACACGCGCCCGGGATGGACGATGGGTTTCCCGCATCCCTTGCGGGGCTTGGAGACTTCCACGGGTGCCGACCATGCCTTCTATGTTCAGTGGGAGGAAAGCCCTTTTTCCGATGAATACATGGAAAAAATGGCCGTTGCCGCCGTGGATTCATTCAAACTCGGCCAGGGTAATTCCACCGATTTTCTGGCCATCAGTTTTTCGGCGCTTGATCATGTCGGACATGACATGGGCCCGCACAGCCACGAATTGCAGGATGTTCTCGTCCGGCTCGATCGCGACGTCGACGACTTACTCAAACACCTGGATGCCACTGTTGGCCGCGGCAATTACGTTGTCGCATTCTCTTCCGACCACGGCGTGGCACCTATCCCCGAACAATCTCAGCGTGACGGCCTGGGCGGTGGCCGCGTTTCTGCCGTAAGTATTCGCCGCCACGTGAACGAACTTGCCGGCAAATCCATCGGCGAAGCAGCCGCCATCGCCGCGATGAATGATGGCGACATCGTTTTCACTGCAAAGGCCGAAGAAAAATTCCGCGCCCAACCGCAGGCCCTTGAGGCGATCGTCAAGGAAATCGAATCGACGCCCGGCGTTTTGCGTGTTTTCTATCCGGATCAGCTTGATCCGATGCCGCAAACGCCGGATCCAATTCTCCGCGCCGCCTCGCTGAGTTACGTGGCGGGTCGCAGCGGCGACCTCGTCATCGCGCTCAAGCCCTATTACATTTTTGCTGAGACCGGCACCGCCTCGGCGCCGGCGGGCGGCACATCGCACGGCACCGCAAATTCCTACGACCAGCGCGTGCCGCTTATTTTTTACGGTTACGGAATTCGCGGCGGAATTTATCTCGACCAAGCTTCGCCCGCGGACATCGCGCCCACGTTCGCGTATCTCTGCAACATCACGCTGGCGCGCGTGGATGGTCACGTCCTCACCAGCAGCATCGCGCCGCAATCGCCGGCTACGCCGCCGCACTCACACTGAAGTTTTCCACAACGCCGCAAAAACTCCGCGCGCTCGTCCGTGTTAATCTAATTGCGGATGACTTCTTCGGTCGCTGTTGACCTGAGTGTCCAAGTCGGCGCTCTGCGCCTTTCTAATCCTGTCCTCGCCGCCAGCGGTACCTTCGGATACGGAATCGAATTCGCCCACCTGGTTAATCTGAATTCTCTCGGCGGCATCGTCGTCAAGGGACTGTCTCTCGAACCGATGGAAGGCGCTCCCGCTCCGCGCCTCTGCGAAACCGCCGGTGGAATGTTGAACGCAGTTGGCCTGCAAAATATCGGCGTGCGCGCGTTCGTCCGCGAAAAGCTTCCTGAGCTGCGAAAATTTCAAACCGCCATCGTCGCAAACGTCTTCGGCCATACGGTGAAGGATTATGTCGAAGTCGTCCGCATCCTCGATGATGCCGAAGGCCTCGCGGCCTACGAGCTGAACATTTCTTGCCCAAACACCGACGCTGGCGGCGCTTATTTCGGCACGGATCCGGGCCTCACCGCTGAAGTTGTCGCCGCCGCGCGAACAATCACGCGCCGGCCGCTTTGGGCCAAACTTTCTCCGAACGTGACGGATATCCGAAGCACCGCCCGCGCAGCCGAATCAGCCGGTGCGGACGCCCTTACCATCGCCAATACCTACCCGGCCATGGCGGTTGACTACCGGACCGGGCGCTCCAAGTTAGGGCGGATCTATGGAGGCCTCTCCGGGCCAGCCATCAAACCTCTCACCCTGCGTTTGGTTTACGAGGCGGCCGGGGCGGTAAAGGTGCCACTGATTGGCTTGGGCGGCATCGAAACCCCCGAGGACGTCATGGAATACATGATTGTGGGAGCCACCGCCGTCCAGGTCGGAACAGCCCATTTTGCCGACCCAGCGGCCTCCGCAGCCATCGTCGAAATGCTCGACAGTATCTGCAAATCAAATAAAATCCATGAAATCAGCAATTTAAGAGGATCTTTTGTTGCCGGAAATGGTTGAATAAACGGGCCAGTCGTACTATTCTAATTGCGGGAATGTGTAGCTAAAATAACACACGATGCGCAAAAACCTGATAGTACTGCTCAGCTTCATCCCAGGCTTAGTGCTTATGATGGCGCTGACCCCATCCCTACAGGCGCCTCTGGTCGCCAAAGCCAGCGATCCCGTCCGGCCGCTCCGCGTCTGGTATGGGGATACAAGCTGGTATGGCCCGAAATTTCAGGGCCGTACCACCGCCAGCGGCGAATCGTACGACATGACGGCGGCGACGGCCGCACATGCCTCGCTCCCGTTTGGCTCGATCCTCCGGGTCGTAAATTCCCGCAGCGGGAAGAGCGCCCTAGTCCGCATCAACGACCGTGGCCCGTTCGTGGGCGGCCGGGAATTGGATGTTTCCTATCAAACTGCTGAAAAGCTTGGAATTATCAATCGTGGAGTCGTCCGGCTCAGACTGGAGCTGCTCCAAGTGCCCCAAAGAGAGGCGAAATGCCCGAAGCCGGCCCAGCTTCCCGGCGATTAATCGTTGCACTCGATTTTGACGGTTTGGACGAAGCGTTCTCTCTGGCCCAACGGCTGGTCGGCCTCGTAGGCCTTTTCAAAATTGGCATGCAGCTGTTTACGGCCGCCGGCCCCGAAGCCCTCCGGAAAATATCCACCCTTGGCGTCGGCATTTTCCTCGATTTGAAGTATCACGATATTCCCAACACGGTTGCCGGAGCTGTCCGCGCGTCGGCATCCCTTCCCGGCGTGAAAATCGTAAACGTGCACACGCTCGGCGGCGCGACAATGATGCGCGCTGCGGCTGATATCCTCGCGCCGATTCCCGATCGCCCGAAACTCATCGGTGTCACGATCCTTACCAGCATGGACGCCAGGCAACTGCGCGGCGCCGGAATTTCAGGCACACCCGGCGCCCGCGCTCTCGCTCTTGCGAAGCTCGCGAAAAAATCCGGCCTCGACGGCGTCGTCGCTTCTGCGCTGGAAGTGAAGGCGCTGCGCCGTGCCTGCGGAAAAGACTTCATTATCGCCTGCGGCGGAATCCGCCCGGCGTTGGCGCGCGGCCAGGCGCCCGTGAAAATGGTGAACAGCCGCCAAGCCGCTCGCGATGACCAATCCAGAATCGCAACTCCCGCCGAAACCATTCGCGCCGGCGCCACTTATCTGGTTGTCGGCCGGCCGATCAATGCCGCGCCCGACCCCGTCGCCGCCACGCGAGCCATCCTCGCCGAAATCTCCGAAGCCGAAGCCAACCTGAAAGACTAAATAGCCTGAAACTCGAAGACGGTTTGACCACTCCCTGTGCGTTTCGCTAGCATCACACCTTCTGCGCGAATTTTCAGCGAGCACCATGCGAAACGCTCCCGAAGCAATTCAATCCAAGGAAGGCCGCTCCACGAAAAACATCATCGTCGGAACTGCGGGCCATATTGACCACGGCAAGTCCGCGCTGGTTCAGGCGCTCACCGGCACAAATCCTGATCGTTTGGAAGAAGAACGCCGCCGCGGCATTACGATTGATATTGGATTCGCGTTTCTGGAACTGGGAGGTGTGCGCATCGGTTTCGTGGATGTGCCCGGCCACGAACGATTCATCCACAACATGCTTGCCGGCGCGGGCGGAATCGATTTCGTGCTTCTTGTCATCGCCGCGAACGAAGGCATCAAGCCGCAAACGCGCGAGCATTTTGAAATCTGCCGCATGCTGGGAATTTCGCGCGGCGTCGTCGCGCTCACGAAGATAGATACAGTCGATCCAGCGCGCACCGCGAGTGTGACCAACGAAGTCCAGGATTTCGTTTACGGCTCATTCTTGGAAGCCGCGCCAATTGTGCCCATAAGCGCGCGCACAGGTACTGGGCTCGACGCGTTGCGCGCGGCGCTCTCACGCGCCGCCGGCGATGTTTCGCCAAAGGATTCAGCGCGCTATTTCTGTCTGCCCGTGGATCGTGCGTTTGCGATGAAGGGTTTCGGCACCGTCGTCACCGGCACGCTCGTTTCAGGCACGGTCGCAATGGGGGACGAGGTGGAATTGCAGCCGTCACGCCGCAGCCTGCGCGTTCGAGGCGTGCATTCCGAAGGAAAGTCAATCGAGCGCGCACACGCTGGCCAGCGGACCGCGCTGAATCTGGCCGGAATCGAACTGAGCGATGTGCGTCGCGGGATGGTGCTCACAGTTCCGGGTCGTTTCACGGCCACGCGCCACATCCATGCGCGGGTCAAGCTTCTGAAATCGGCGCCCGCGCTCAAAAATCACGCCCGGCTTCAATTTCATCAAGGCGTGGCTCGCACCGCCGCCGAAATCACATTTCTCGACGCCCCGATCAACCGCTCAATTGTGCCTCCTGCATCATTTTTCGCGCGCGTATCCCTGAAAGAGGAGGTTTTTCTCCTTTCGGGAGATCGTTTCATTCTTCGTCAGCATTCTCCGGCAGCCACAATCGGCGGAGGCACGGTGCTCGAAACCCTTTCCCGCACATGCACTGGCCGAGCGGAAACTTTGCGCCTGCTTTCGATTATAGAAAGTGGAGACAAGGAAGAAATTCTGTTGGCCATATGTGAAATCGCGAAGCGGCAGCTTTCGATGGACGGAATCATCGCGCGCACGGCGTGGCTCGAAGCTGAAGTACGCGCGACCGCGCGATCGCTGGCCGCCAAAAATGCAGTCTGCATTCTGAGTCAGGCTCGGTTCGCGATCGCCTCCAGCAATCTCCTGGATGAATGCCGCGCCAGAATCCTGGAGCACGTATCTTTGTTCCATCAGACTAATGCGTTGACCGATGGCATCGGCAAAGAAGAATTGCGCACTCGCGTGGGCGCCAAATCGAGCCCGGAATTGTTTCACGCGGCGCTGGAAGGACTGCTAATTTCCGGCCAACTCTCCGCCAGCGGAGAAGCAATCAAGCTATCCGCTCACACTGTCGCGCTGAGTCCCGAAGAATCGCGCGCCCTTCGGGAAATTGAATCTGCGTGCGAACGCTCAGGCCTCGCGCCGGATTCAGAGGAACTCTTGCTGCAGAATCTCGGCCTCGATCTCGCGAAGGGACACCGGCTCCTGCACCTTCTCTTACAGCAGGGGATACTCGTCAAAGTTGCCGAGGGCATGTTTGTTCACAAAAATGCGCTGGATCAGCTCCGCCGAACGCTGCAAACGCAAAAATCCGCGCACGGAACTCATTTGACCATCGCCGCATTCAAGGAATTGGCGGGCGTCTCGCGCAAGCATGCAATCCCACTGCTGGTGTATCTTGATCGAATCGGCACCACGCGTCGCCAGCGTGACGAGCGTGTTATAATGTAGATGTTCCCAGGACTTCGTATGCGAAGCGTGGGCTTACGCAGATTCAGAAAGTAGGTGCTTTATGGGAGAATTCAGCCCAATTCATTGGCTGATTGTGCTGGCCGTCATCGTCTTGTTCTTCGGAGGGAAGAAGATTCCCGAAGTGATGCGCGGACTTGGCGAAGGCATCCGCAGCTTCCGGGAAGGCATGCACGGCAATACAGCTACCCCGCCGCCCCCGACCCAGACGACACCGGCGCCCACACCGACTGAAGAAAAGAAGTAGCGCAACTTAACTTTTCCGAAAAGACCATTAGATTTTCTGGAGCGGCAGCGACTGCCGCTCATTTTTTTGGTAGGCCAGGTCGAGTTTCCTTATGCGCCTGGCCAACCCAATTCCTTCAGCGCCTGCCATACTCGCGCCAGAGGCAATCCCACGACGTTGAAATAGCAGCCGTCAATTCGAGTGATGTATCGCCCCGCGGTCCCCTGAATTGCATATGCGCCCGCTTTGTCCATCGGCTCGCCGCTCGCGAGATACGCCTCAACTTCCGCCTCGCTCATGTCGGCAAACCACACACGCGTCGTTTCAACGCCGCAGCTCATCGCGCGATCCGGCAAGCGTAGCGCGGCAATCCCGCTCATCACTTGATGCTCACGCCCGCGCAATTTGCGCAACATCGCACGCGCATCCTGCAAATTCGCGGGCTTGCCGAAAATGTCTGAGTCCGCGAACACAACTGTATCCGCACCGAGGATAATTGCAGCCTCATTCGAGGAAATCTCGCGCGCCGCCGCCTCTGCTTTTTCTCGCGCCAGCCGCGCAACCATATCGCCTGGTGATTCTTTTGCTCGCCGTAATTCATCAATGTTTGCGACCCGCACTTCAAACGGGATTCCGGCGGATTTTAGGATTTCCGCGCGACGTGGCGATGCGGACGCAAGAATGAGTTTCATGGAATTTGAGTGAGGGGAAAATCTGACGAAGGAGATTTCACGCAGATTCCCGGGATTCGCAAAAGCTGTAAGCTTAATGTGCGCCCGGTTCCGCCGCCGGATGCATGCCGTGCTGCGGAACCTCATGCACGCCGCGCAGCGCCGGTTCCTGATGCGTGCGATAGAAATGATCCAGCGGGCCGGCGCCTTTGCCAATCGCGTAACCGTGTTCGATCGCCTTCTGCACGTACGTCTTCGCCAGCAGCACAGCCTCGCGCAATGGGCGTCCGCATGCGAGTTCCGCCGCTATCGCCGAAGCGAACGTGCAACCTGAGCCGTGCGTGTTCGGCGTTTTCACTTGATCTCCACCGAACGTCATCATTTCTTTGCCGTCGAAAAGAACGTCCACAGGCTTATCCAGGTGACCGCCCTTCACAACCACCGCCCTTGCACCGCGCTCCACTAATCTTCGCGCAGCTGCTTCCATGCCAGCCAAGTCCTTCACCTCGAGCCCGCTCAATACCGCCGCCTCATCCACATTCGGTGTCACTACGTCTGCGCGCTTCAACAATTCTTCGATCAGATATTTCACGCCGGAATGATCCAGTAGCTCAACTCCGCCGGACGACGGCATAATCACCGGATCCAGCACCACGTTTGGGTATTTCCGCTTGCTCAAAAATTCCGCAACGATCGTCGCGTTGCCGCGATTGGCGAGCATCCCAATCTTGATCGCCGCCGGAGCCACGTCTTGCGCCAGCGCTTCCAGTTGCGCGCGCAGTTCTGCCGCCGGAATCGGATGCACGCTCTGCACGCCTTTTGTGGATTGCACGGTGAGCGCCGTCATCGCCGCGACGCCGTAGCCGTTGTGCGCGGAAATTGTCTTCAGATCGGCGGCGATGCCCGCCCCGCACGAAGGATCAAATCCCGCGATGACGAGCACGATGGGCGGCGTGGCGGACGGGTGATTGTTCAATTCGTTTTTCCTTCTGCAACTTTCTGACTTGCCCACACGCTCGCTGGAAATTCCACGCGCGCTAGGCAAAAATAGCCGGCTGCGTCCGTTTCACCTGGACGAGGCCGGCAAATGGAAATGTACGCGCGGCTTTCGTCGCGCGCAAGCACTTATTTTGGAAATTGTGATATTGAATCAGCGTTCGCCGATGTGTGCCTGGGCTTCAGCGCACCGGATGATTTGAAGCACTCACGGAAAAAGTCCGCGAACCGTCGTTGCCTCGGCTACGCGGCCCACGGCCAAAATGTATGCCGCGTTGCGCATGTGCGTCCGGTATTTCCGGCTGGTCTCAAAGACAGACTGGAACGCGCGCCGCATCACTTTGTCCAGCCTCTGATTCACTTCATCTTCGGTCCAGAAATATCCTTGCAGGTCCTGCGCCCATTCGAAATAGCTCACCGTCACGCCGCCGGCGTTCGCCAGAATATCCGGCAGTAGGAAAATTCCGCGTCGCGCCAGAACCTCGTCCGCGTGTGGTGTGGTTGGACCGTTCGCGGCTTCCGCGATGATCTTCGCCTTGATCTGTTCCGCGTTGTGCAGAGTAATCACATTTTCCAGCGCCGCCGGAATCAGAATGTCGCATTTCAACATGAGCAGGTCGTCATTCGAGATGCGCGAAGCGCCCGGCATACCAACCACCGTGCCCGACCGTTCTTTGTAGCGCAGCGCCTTTGTCGGATCGATCCCGCGCGAATTGAAAACGCCGCCGCGCGAATCGCTTACCGCGATGATTTTCGCCTTCTTTTCAGAAAGCAGCCGCGCCGCGATGGAGCCTGCATTGCCGAAGCCCTGCACGGCTACCGTCGCGCCGCGCAGCGAAATTTTCTTTGCTTTGCACGCTTCTTCGATCACGAACATGCAACCGCGCGCCGTCGCTTCGCCTCGCCCTTCCGATCCGCCAAGCGAAATCGGCTTTCCGGTCACCACGCCCAGCGCCGTGTGCCCCACCGTCATCGAATACGTGTCCATAATCCAGGCCATCGTTTGCGAATCGGTGTAAACATCCGGAGCGGGAATATCGCGTTCCGGCCCGATGATGGGAAAAATTTCCGAAGCATAGCGCCGCGTCATGCGTTCCAGTTCGCCCTTAGACATTCGCTTCGGGTCGCAAATCACTCCGCCCTTCCCGCCGCCGTACGGAATATTCACCGTAGCGGTTTTCCACGTCATCCACGCAGCCAGCGCCTTCACTTCATCCAGCGTCACGCCGGGGTGGTAGCGGATGCCGCCTTTGGCCGGGCCGCGCGCGATGTTGTGCTGCACTCGAAAGCCGTTGAACACTTTTACCTGGCCGTTGTCCATCTTCACCGGCACGGCCACGTCCAACACGCGCTTCGGCGTTCGCAGCACTTGACGCAAGCCCTGATCGAGCTTCAGGAATTCCGCGGCCATATCAAATTGCAGTTGCGCGATGCGGAATGGATTCAGATCTTCACGAGGCGCGATGCGTGGTGCTACAGGCTGCGGAGCCGCTTTCGATAGCGTCGACATTAATTTTTCTCCTTGAACTTTGCCCGCGACGGCCTGCCGCGCCAATTGTTGGGGCCGCCATCCCTGCGGGCTGCAAATGCTGCGTGGGGCGCAGTTTAGTCAAGGTGCTACTGACAGTCAATCAGAAGAAAGATAAGAATTTGGCGGCGGATGACGGGCATAACTGGTGATTCGGCGGTTTTTAGGATGGGAAGCTGTGGCTATGTTATTTATTGTAAACAACTTGCAGGACTGTGACTGAACTTGCTCTCTGCCTGACCACTACGTTCCGGCGATCCGCTCCAGCCCCATAAACGGCCGCAAAACCTCTGGAATCAAGACGCTGCCGTCCGCTTCCTGATAATTTTCCAGCACCGCCAGCCATGTCCGCCCGATGGGCAAACCCGAACCGTTCAGTGTGTGCGCGAAATCGCTCTTGCCGCCCTTGGGCTTAAATCGAATCCCCGCGCGCCGCGATTGGAACGCTTCACAATTCGAGCAGGATGAAATTTCAATGAACTCATTCGAGGATGGCAGCCACACTTCAATGTCATACGTTTTCGCGGACGCGAATCCGGTATCGCCCGTGCACAATAGAATCACGCGATAGTGCAGATTCAATTTCTGTAAAATTTCTTCCGCGTCGCGCACCAGCAATTCGAGTTCGGGATAGCTTTCCTCCGGCCTCGTGAACTTGAATAGTTCAACTTTTTGAAACTGATGTTGTCGCTTCAATCCGCGCGTATCTTTTCCCGCCGCGCCGGCTTCCGATCGAAAACACGAGGTCCACGCGCACAATTTTACGGGCAGCGAATCCGCATCAATCGTTTCGTCGCGATACAAGTTCGCCAGCTCTGTTTCCGCGGTTGTTGTCAACCACAGGTCAGTGCCCTCGAGATGAAACATGTCCGCCGCGAATTTCGGCAGCTTGCCATCCGCCACCAGTGACGCCGTATTTACAAGAAACGGCGGCAAAATTTCGACATATCCATGTTCACGCGTGTGTAAATCCAGGAAAAAATTGGCCAGCGCACGCTCCAGCCGTGCTCCTGCGCCGCGATACACCGCAAATCGTGCGCCGGACATTTTTGCCGCCGCTGCAAAATCCAGAATTCCCAACTGCTCGCCGATTTCCCAGTGCGGCTTCGGTTTAAAATCAAATTTCGGAGGCGCGCCCCAGCGGCGAACCTCGACGTTTTCCGCCGCGCTGTGGCCGACGGGAACGGAACTGTGCGGCATGTTCGGCACGGATAGCATGAATTCGCGCAGCCGTGCGTCTAGTTCATTTACTTGCGCGTCGAGTTCGCCAATTTCCGTGGAGACGCGCTTCATATCCGCCAACAGCGTGGCAGCGTCTTCCCCCGCGCGCTTGCGGCGCGCAATTTCTTCGCTGGTCTTGTTGCGTTCAGCCTTCAGCCGCTCCGCGGATGTGATGGATTCACGCCGCTGCTGATCAAGCGCGCGGAATCCGGAAAAATCCAGATTCGCGCCGCGATTGCGCGCCATCTGCTCAAATTGTTCCAGATGCTCCCGAAAATAGCCGAGGTCATGCATGCGGAAAGAATACAGTAAAGCTCAGGCGAGACAAAGCCGCTAAAACACGCTACAAATATCGCGCGCCAATTTTCAGCTATCACGCGGCGCAAAACCAATTTCGAGGAATCGCGCCATGCCGCATGTGCAAATTACCTGGGTCGAAGGTCGAACGCCGGAACAGAAACGAAAAGTCGCCGCACAGATCACGCAAACGTTGGAACACGAAGGCCGCGCCAAACGAGAAAACATCCACGTCTCATTTCTGGATGTACCTCCCACGGATTACGCAGAGGCCGGAATGACCGTCGCGGATCAGAAGCGCACGCCCTGATGGCTTGCCCGGAGTGAAGCGATGGCCGCTGTTCCGCTCGCGAGCTATTGCACTTCGTGAATTTGATAGGTCTGGTCTACGCTGAACGTGGGATAGTGCAACACCTGTTGCTCAGGCGTTTGCGGGCTCCATTTTGCGACGACGGTGAATCCACCCGCCGACGCATCGATTGTGTAACTGTATCCGTCGCGGCCGGTGCGCGTCATCGACATCGCGCCGCTCGACGTCAGTTGGTCCATCGTGCCGTAGGAACCGTTTTGCGCGAAATACATCCGTTCCCCCTGCGCGATGGCGTTCAGATCCATCTCCACGCCCGTCGTGCTGATGGCTTGTGTCGCCACGCTGCCCGCGACGGCCGGCGTCGCCTGCTTCAAATACATGTAATACACACCGAGGCCAATACCAACTGATACGACTATGCTTAGAAGTCCAATCACTGCTTTCATAATGAAATGATTTTCGCGGCTGATAAACCCTCTCACAATGGTACTCGGCCGAATGCGTGCCCATTCATGCACCGAGAGCGGCGCTCCAACGCCGCGTCCACGCCACGCATCATAAGAACGGCATGCGGAAATCCGCCGCGCGGCTCAGTTGACGATACTCGCGCGGCCATCTAGCATGCTTTGTGGTTCGGAGAGGCTGTAAGCCGTTACAAAACGGGGGTGTTGGTTGAAATTACGCTATATCGCGTTTTCATTTTTGTTCGCCGCATTCGGATTTTCCGCGGCCTGGGCGCAAGCTCAGCAGACCACCTCGCCCGTTCAGCCGCCGACGTTGCACATCGTCACGCACGACCTGCCGAACGGTCTGCACATGGTGCTGCTCGAAAACCACTCCTCTCCCGTCATCAATTTGCAGATGTGGTACCACGTGGGCTCGAAGAACGAAAAGCCCGGCCACACCGGATTTGCGCATTTGTTCGAGCACCTGATGTTCAAGGGCTCGGCGCACGTCGGCAGCGAAGAACATTCCCGAATCATCGAAGCCGTCGGCGGATTTGACAACGCCTACACTGCCGACGACGTCACCGTTTTTTGGGAAACATTTCCCGCCAATTATCTCGAGCGCGTGATGTGGCTGGAAGCCGATCGCCTCGGCAGTTTGAATGTGGACGAGGCCAACTTTGAATCCGAGCGCGAAGTGGTGAAGGAAGAACGCCGCGTCCGCGTGGATAACGTTCCCTACGGCCGGGTGATCGAAGATCTGTACGCCGCCGCGTTCACCGTACATCCGTATCACCACACCACCATCGGCAGCATGGATGATCTGGACCACGCCAAACTCGCCGACGTGCAGGATTTCTTCCACACCTACTATCGCCCGGATAATGCCACGATGGTGGTCGTCGGAGACTTCAGCGCCGAGCAAGCCTTCGCCTGGGCGCAGAAATATTTTGGCGGCATTGCAAAGTCTTCCGCGCCGGTTCCGCGTGACATTCCGCAGGAACCCGCGCAAACGGCGGAGCGCGACATCACCAAGTCCTATCCGAACTCGCCGCTTCCTGCCGTCGTCATCGGCTACAAAATTCCCGCTGAGTTTGCGCCGGATTCTTATCCGCTCAATCTGGCTTCCAACATTTTGAGCAACGGCGAAAGCGGCCGGCTCTACCGCAAGCTCGTCTATCAGGATCAAGTTGCCGTGCAAGTCAGCGGAGCGGGAAATTTTACCGAAGATCCCAATCTATTCTTCGTAATCGCCGTGATGAATCAGGGCAAGTCCGCCGCGGAAGGCCAAAAGGAAATCTACAGCGTCCTCGACGAAATGAAAACCACTCCTGTTTCGCCGCAGGAATTGGACAAGGCAAAAAATCAACAGATCGCCGGATTCATCCTGGGCCGCGAGACAGATAAGGATAAGGGCGACGCGCTCGGCCGTTACGCCGTGCTCGGCAAAAATCCAAATCTCATGAACACCGAACTTGGTAGTTATTTGAAAGTGACTGCCGCGGATATCGAACGCGCCGCGCAGCAATACTTCGTGCCGACGCGTTCCACGATCATGATCGTCGAACCACCGAAGCAGCCGGCCGCCGGGCCGAGTGGCGCTCCGCAGCAGCAGGAGAAAAATCAGTGAACGCCACGCGCTCGATGAAACTCAGCCGCTCTCGCACTTCGTTCGGTGTTCTAGCGTTGGCACTCGCGCTCGCCGTCGGCGCACAATCGGCCCATGCGCAAACCGCGGCGTCGAAACCCGCGCAGGCAACCGCTTCATCCAGCGCTGCGCAACTCGTCGCACAGATGCCCGCCGCGGGAGCGGCAAAGTCGTACCATTTCCCGCGCGTCGCTTCGCGCACGCTTCCCAATGGCCTGAAGGTTTTTGTGGTCAGTTCGCCGGATGAGCCCGCCGTCGGCGTGCAATTGATGCTCACACAGGCCGGTTCTGTGAACGATCCCGCCGGGAAGCCTGGCGTTGCCGCCATGACGGCTACATTGCTCACCGAAGGCACCGAAAAACGGACTGAGCAACAACTTGCCGACGCCGTGGATTTCGTGGGCGCCACTCTTTCGGCAAGCACTTACGACGACCGCACCGAAATTGACGCCTCGGCGGTGAAGAAGGATTTCGATCTGCTGATGGACCTGATGTCGGACATCACGCTTCACCCCAAGTTCGCTCCGGATGAACTGGAGCGGCAGCGCCAGCAACTGCTTTCCAACTTGCGCATCAATTATGACGACGCCGACTATCTCGCATCGGCAACCTTCCAGCGCATGGTCTTCGGCGCGCACCCGTACGGATTGCCCGGCGAAGGCACTCCCGCATCCGTGGCAGCGCTCACTCGCGACGAACTGGTGGAATTCCACAATTCGTACTACGCACCCGGCACCGCGCTGCTCGCTTTTTCTGGTGACATCACGCCCGAGGCCGCTTTCGCCGCCGCGGAAAAATATTTTGGCGCGTGGCCCGCGAAAACCGTCGCGCCGCCCGCGCATCCCGCCGCCACGGCGCAAACCGGGACGCACATTATCGTCGTGAACAAACCAGATGCCGTGCAAACGCAGATCCGCGTTGGCAAACTCGGCATCCGGCGTGACAGTCCCGATTTCATCCCACTGGCCATCGCCAACCGGATTTTTGGCGGCAGCTACAATAGCCGGCTGAACACCGAAGTCCGCGTGAAAAAAGGACTCACCTACGGCGCGAATTCCATTTTTGAAACCAACGCTGAGGCCGGCGCCATTCTCGCTTCCACGTTCACACGCACCGAGGCCACCGTGGATGCGGTGAAGTTGGTTGTCGATCAAATCGCTGGAATGGCGTCTGGAAATATCAAGCCGGAGGAATTGAGTTTCGCGCGAGACTACATGGTCGGCGTGTATCCGATCCAGACCGAAACGCCGGATGAAGTTGCGGGCCGCGTTTTGATGGCCGCCGAGTACGGCCTGCCCGCCGATTACAACGAAACCTATCAGGACCGGCTCACTGCCGTCACACTGGCTGAGGCCAACGCCGCCGCGGCGAAATATTTTCGCGCAAATCCTCTCGACATCGTACTGGTCGGCAACGCCGCTCAATTTCGCACGGCGCTCAAGCAGGCTTTTCCCGATGCGAGCTATGACGAATTCTCTGCCGCGGACCTCGACTTCCTTTCGCCCGAGCTTCACCACAAATCGGAAGCCATTCCTCCTTCGACTCCGGAATCTCTCGCCGCCGGCAAAAAAATCCTGGATTCAGCCGCGCTGGCTGCCGGCGGCGCCGCACTCCAAAAGGTGCAGAGCGTGGAATTTTCCGGTGACGGAATCACCGTCGCCGGCCAGAACGGCGATCTGAAAACTCAAGTCAAGGTGGACATCGTATATCCGGATATGTTGTATCGCATGGATACGACTCTGGCCCCTGGAATTCTTCCCGGCGCAACGCAGGCCTTTGTCCTCGTCGTGGCTTACGACGGCAAAGGAGCCTGGGAAAGCGATCCGCAGCACGGCGCCGTGCCGTTCCCACCAGAGCAAACCTCAGAATTCATTCGCCGCATCGAACTAACTGGAGGCTGGGGACTCTACCGCGGAGCGCAAACGCAACCGATCGAGGCGCAATCGCTCGGTCAGCGCGATTTTCAGGGTCAGCAAGCAGACGCCGTTGTGGTTTCGCTGGGAAACTTGCATCCCATTCTCTATTTCGACCCGGCCACGCACCTCGCTGCCGGAGCAACCTTTCAACAGGACACACCGCAGGGGCCTGTGGAAACCACCGAAGTTTGGTCCGATTACCGCGAGGTGGACGGGGTGAAATTTCCCTGTCACACGATTTCGTACAGGAATGGACAAAGATTTTCCGAGACCATCGTGCACGAAATAAAAACCAACACGAATCCAAGTCCAAGCTTGTTCGTCAAACCACAGTGAAAAGTGTCGCGGTGGGGCTGTTCTTTCTCCAGCCGCGCGATTGACATACACTGGAATGGCCGCAGGATCGCATTGAAATCAGGCAGAAAGAGAATTTCGTGAATAAATTCGATAAGCACTTCTCGCGTCAGCGTTCGTTCATCCCTTTGGCCCTCTTTGGCGCCGCAGTTGTTTTCACTCTCGCAGTTTTCTTCGGTAGTGCAGTCGTTGCGCCGGTTCGTGCCCTGCCGCGCACGCCGGCGCCGGGACAATCGTCTCCTGCCGCACAGGCGGCGCCTTCGCCCGCGATCGCCGCGATGAGCGCCGAACTCGATCGCAGCATGCCTGTGCTCAAGGCGGCGAATCCGCCGGCATATTTCATGAGCTACACCCTCACGCAGGCGCATCGCGCCGAAGTGATGGGCTCGAATGGCGCGCTGCTGAATAGTTCCGATAATTTGGAGCGCTACTTGGAAGTTCAGGTTCGCGTTGGCAGCTATCAGCTGGACGATACCCACAAAGTTGGTGGTCCGGGCCAGGACGATAATCCCGGCGCAGTTCCTGCGCCCCTGGAAAATGATCCCGCCGTTTTGAGCCGCGCGATTTGGGTTGAAACCGATCGCCAATATCGCTCCGCCGCGGAAGCGCTGATCCGTATTCAAACGAACAAGGAAGTTCAGGCGCAATCGCCCGAAGAAGGCGCTCCGGATTTTTCGCACGAAAAGCCGCACACGTATTACGGCCCCGAAGTGGATTACCAGCTCGACCGCAAACCGTGGGAGCAGAAAGTCCGCGATTACACCGCATATTTTCGCCAGTCCGAATCCATCATCAATTCCATCGTCACCTTCACCGCGCAGGCGGAAAATCAGTATCAAGTGAATTCCGAAGGCAGCAAGCTGCAGTTCGGCCAGGTGCGCTACCGTCTGGAACTTTTCATTCAGGGCAAAGCTCCCGACGGCATGGACCTGGACCGCTACTACAATTTTGACTGGACCGACGCGAAAGAAGAACCTTCCAATGACGCCGTCTTCGCCGCGGAAAAAACCATGCGCGCCGAATTGGAAGCGCTTGTGAAGGCGCCTCTCGTCGAGCCTTTCGCCGGGCCAACCATGCTCACCGGCCGCGCCGCCGCGGTTTTCTTCCACGAAGTGTTCGGCCATCGTGACGAAGGTTTTCGACAGAAGGACATCAACGAAGGCCAGACCTTCGCGCGCAAGGTCGGCGATCAAATCATGCCGGATTTCATCACCATCGTGGACGACCCCACAATGGAGCGGCTGAATAAGGAAACCTTGCTCGGCTATTACCCGTACGACGACGAAGGCGTGCCCAGTGAGCGCGTCACGCTGGTGGATCATGGCGTGCTGAAAAATTTTGAAATGTCGCGCCAGCCGCTCAAGGAATTTCCTTTCTCGAATGGACACGGCCGTCGCCAAATCGGCGCCCAACCGGTTTCGCGGCAGGGTAACCTGATCGTCGAAAGCAGTCACAAAGTTCCGAACTCGGAATTGCGCAAGATGTTCATCGACGAAATCAAAAAACAGGGCAAGCCATTCGGACTGCTGATTGACGATATCGCCGGTGGATTCACTTTCACCGGGCGCGGCCAGCCACAGGCGTTCCAAGTCGAACCGCTTGTCGTGTACAAAGTGTATGCCGACGGCCGGCCGGATGAACTTGTCCGCGGCGTCAACATTGTCGGCACGCCGCTCCTCTCCTTGACCAAGATTGTCGCTACCGGCGACACGACAGAAATTTTTAACGGCTACTGCGGCGCCGAATCCGGCTCCGTCCCTGTCGCTGCGGCCGCGCCGCCGATGCTCATCAGCGAAATGGAAGTACAGAAGAAAGAAACTTCCACGGATAAGCCTCCCATCTTGCCGCCGCCCGCGCATGATCCCGGAGGCAAACAATGAACTCTCGAATCCTATTTCGTACTTCCGCGGCTTTCATTTTGTGCGGTGCAATCTTCGCCATCGCTTTTTCGCCCGCCGCTCGCGCGCAGCAGTGGCCCGCGGCGGATCAGGACCAAACGCTCAAGGCGATGCACGATGAACTCGAACGGTCGCGCACACGTCTCCAAATGCCCAATCTCGAAAAACCGTATTTCATTCAGTACCGGCTCGTTGATCTCGACGCGCGCACCATCACTGCGTCCTTCGGCGCGCTCGTCAGCAGCACCACCACGCACAACCGCTTCATGGACGTCAGCGTTCGCGTCGGCAACTATCAACTCGACAATTCCAATTTCATTTCCGGCGATAATTTTCAGGGCTTTCTCGGCTCCGCCGGCCAGGTGGGTGTGGACGGCGACTACAATTCGCTCCGCCAGGATTTGTGGATTGCTACAGATCAGGCCTACAAGGAAGCGCTGGACAACATGGCGCACAAGGAAGGATTTCTCCGCAGCCTGAATAAGCCACCGGAGGTCGCCGATTTCGCGCAGGCAAAGCCCGACGTCGCGATTAATCCGCGCGTGATTCCCGATTGGACCAACCGCAACTGGGAAGACGAAGCCAAGCAAGCTACCGCCGTGCTGAAGAACTATCCCGATCTTTACAGCAGCCACATCACCTACACGCTGATTTACGAAACCTATTACGTGATGAACACCGAAGGCACGCAGGTACGCAAGAGCACGACCCTTGCCGCCATCGAAGCCAACATGGAAACGCAAGCTCCAGACGGCGTGCCCATGCATCATTATTATGCGACTTACACTGCGAAGCCCGCGGATCTTCCCGCCGCCGCTGAAGTCGCAAAGCAGCTCGATGCGCGCGGCAAGGAACTTGCCGCGATGCGCGCGGCCGATCCCATGCCCGCATATTCCGGGCCTGTGCTGTTTGAACCCTCCGCGTCGGGAATGCTTCTTGCGGAAATGCTCACGCCGTCAGTCGTTGGTTCACGGCCTGCCGTTTCCACGCAGGCCGTCGTGGATCAGCTGATGGAACAGCTTGGCGGCCGCAGTGAATGGATGGGCCGCGTCGGCAGCCGAGTGCTTCCCAACGATGTTTCGCTCACAGACGATCCCGGCGCGACGGACGCGCAGGGCCGCGCGCTCGCCGGTTCCTACACGATTGACGATGAGGGCGTGCCCGCGCAGCGCGTCACGCTTGTCGAAAATGGAATGCTGAAAGATTTGTTGATGTCGCGGCGCCCCGGCCCGGATTTTTCCGACTCGAATGGCCACGGCCGCTCGCTCTATCTCGGAGACCTCCGCGCGGCGAGCACCAATATGGTGCTTCGCTCGTCGAAGGCGCTTTCGGCCGCAGACCTGAAGAAAAAATTCCTCGACGATTGCAAAGCAGATGGCCGTCAGTGGTGCCTGATGGTGAAGGAAATGGATAATCCCGGACTCGGCATTGCGCACGAAGACGAACGGGACGACGAAATCCGCTCAATCGTCGGTGGTGTCGCAACTGGTGAGCGCGTTCCTCTCGCCGTGTATCGCGTGAACGTCGCGGACGGCAGCGAGCAGCTCCTGCGTCCCGGGCACCTGCTCGGGATGGATCTGCGAGCGCTGCGCGGCGCATCCGCATTTGGCAGCGACGAGACGGTCTTCACATATACGCAGAATCAGACTCCCGGTTTTGCGGGCACCGCGCTTTCGCTTTTTGGTTCAGCGGCGGAGGGAATCGGCAGCTCGCTCACCGCGCCGTCGGTTTTGTTCCCCGATGTGGAAGGTCGTGAAGCTCGCGGTGAAATGCGCCGCCTGCCCCTGGTGCCCGCTCCGCCAATTAAGTAGTCGTCAGATTCGTTCGCCTTTTGCAGCCCGGGGCTTTTCATCAGCCCCGGGATTCTTCTGACCGCTTCGTCTCGTCTTAAAAATCCTCAGGCGCGCGACGGGTCCTCAATACCTCGTACTGAAACTCAACAAATGGCACATCCACGCAAACCACAGCAGCGCGACGCATCCCAGCGCCGTCACAACATTCCACAATTTCGCCGCAGCCCACACGTTCGTTGAAAATAGCGATCGCGCCGTGTCAAAAATCACAATCAGCGCGGCAATCACAGCCAGCCAACCGCCGATGTGCAGCATGTCCAGGAATGGATCGAGGCTTTTGTCCAGACTGCCTCCGCCCAGCGCGCTCAAATACAAAAACCAACCAAGCACAACCAACAGAATCAGCCCGCCCGAAAGTATTGACCACAAGCGCCACCGCCGGTCGGCCCCGCTCATCTCCAGTTTTCGCCCGTAATGCCGCCGGATCATCGCTCCCGCCAGACACCCCAGCAGCGTTAGCGCAAGGATGATCCAACCGGAATAAAATAGAAGCTGCACAAAAAATGTCGTCTGCGTGGCCGACACTCCTTGAAATCCCGCGGCCGCCGCCGAAGTGAAAATATCGAATCGCCCGTTTGAATTTCTCTTGAACCAGAACATCGCCGGAAAATCTTCTGCCCGATACAATAACGGTCCAATTTCCCGCCAATGCCTCGGCTGCCCGTTCGGCCCCAATAGCTGCGCCGCCACAAGCATTCCGTCCGGCTGCGCCTGAAAACGCACCTCCGTCAGCAGAGCCTGCAATTTAAGAAAAGTCGTTTCATCGCGCCGGCTCGTGATGTAGTAACCGGCCACTGCATCGGAATCCTGCTTCGCGGTGGCCGCCGCCGCAGGCAACGGCGGCTGGCCCGGAAAATATCGCTCCATAAATCTGCGGAAGGCGATTCCACGAATGTCCATATCGCCGCGTCCCGCGCTGTTCAGCGAAATGAAAAATCCCGTGTTCGCATCCAGTATCAGCGAAAGGTGGCTGTGGAACCATCGCGTGTCGCCGCCGTGGCCGATCACCGTGTGGCCGTTTTGATTTTCCTGGAAGAACGCCAGAGCCATTCCGTTCAGTTCCGGCTCGGGGCCGAACGCGCGGCTGTGCATCAGTTGCGCCGTCTCCGGCCGCAAAATTTGTACGTCACCGTAGCGCCCGTTCTCCAAATGCGCGATCATGAAATGCGCGATGTCTCCCGCCGACGTGGTGAGCGCTCCTGCCGGCGCGCCGTTTACAAATTCAAACGGCTTCGCCGGCGCCGAAGCGCCGGCGTATCCGCTGGACATTAGCGCTTTCAAATCATCCGGCAGCGGCTGCACGAAAGATGAGTGCGCCATGTTCAGCGGTTTGAAAATGTGATTCGCGATGTAGTCCTCGAATTTTTCTCCCGAAACGCGCTGCACAATGTATCCCGCCAGCGTCATCGCGTAATTGGAATATGCAGGCATCGTGCCCGGCGGGAAAATCCTTGCCGGCAGATGATTCGGCATGTCTTCGTTCAGCGGCTCCAGGTCGCTGGCCGCCGGCACAAATAAATCCTTGCCCCATTCCTCGAATCCCGCCGTGTGCGTCATGATGCGCCGTAGCGTCACCGGCTGCGCATACGTCGCTGGAATCTTGAAATCAATGTAGTCATTTACGTCACGATCCAAATCCAGCTTGCCCTGCTCCACGAGCTGCATCACCGCCGTGCAGGTGAAAAGTTTGGACACCGACCCCGGCCGGAACAGCGTGTCGTCCACGGACACCGGCTTTTTCGTCTTCACATCCGCGTAGCCGTACCCCTTGGAAAACATCACGTTGCCGTCTTTGACGATGAGCACCACCGCGCCAGCGACGTTGCTGTGCTCCAGCATCGTCGGAATCATGCCGTCGAAGAATGTGTTCACATCCGCCGCGGTCAGCGCTTGCGGTTGTTGCGCCGGCTCGGCCGCCACGGCGGCCGGAGCGGGGTTCACCTTCTCTTTTTGCGCTGGCGTGTGCGGCGCCATCAAAAGTGCGCACATCATCACCGTTACGATCACCGCCAAAATATTTCCGGAAATACGCTTGCGGGAGGGAACTGCGCTCATCTCGCGCCGCCTTTCTGAACTCGCGGCGCATTCTATATCAGTTGTTTCGCTGTGGAAGGATTACTATTTCGCGCGCCCACAATCCGGTTTGATCCGCGGCGCGCCGCTCAGCGCGCCGCGGGCGCCTCTTTTAATCGCTGCCGCTTTCCTGGTGCACCAAAAGTTTTTCCGCCTCATGCTTCAAATACGGCAGCCGCAAAGAAAAAACCCCTGCCCCCACCAGACACATCATCCCGCCGATGGCCACCGCCCATGGCGCGCCGATCCAGTTCGCCGCGGCGCCGCTCGCCAGCGCGCCGATGGGAGACATTCCGATGAACATCATCGAATAGAGAGACATCATCCGCCCGCGTAAACGGTCCGGCACCATCGACTGAATCATCGTGTTCGCGCACGCCATTTGCGTCATCAACGAAAACCCCACCGGCACCAGCACCGCGATCGACAAAAAATAATTCCTCGAAAACGCGAACACAATCAGCGACGCGCCGAACCCCGCCGCAGCCCATGCGGCCACTCGCCCCAGCCCGCGCACGCCTGTTCGCGAAGCGAAAATCAATCCGCCGGCTACCGCGCCCACTCCCGTCGCGCCCAGCAAAATTCCAAGCTGCCACGCGCCGCCGTGGAAAATCTGCGCCGCGAAAATTGGCATCAGCACCGTGTACGGAACGCCGGCCAGACTCACGATTCCCACCAGCAGCAGCAAATTCCGCACCGGACCCGTGCGCCGCGCGTACCGGAATCCTTCCGAAATGTGATCGAGCATTTTCGCGTGCCGCTCGCCCTTGCGCGGAGCGATCCGCATCATCAGCAAGCCCGCAATCACCGCAATAAAACTCACCGCGTTCGCGAAAAAACACCAGCCTTCGCCGATGCTCGCCACCAACAAACCCGCCACCGCCGGCCCCACCACGCGCGCGCCATTGAACATGGAAGAATTCAGGGCGATGGCGTTCATCAAATCTTCGCGCCCCACCATTTCCACCAAGAACGCCTGTCGCGCTGGAATATCGAACGCGTTCACCACGCCCAGCAGCGCTGCGAGCACGATGATCTCCCACACCGTCAGCCAGTGCGCCAGCGTCAGCAGGGCCAACAGCGCCGCCAAAATCATTGACGCCGTTTGCGTTCCGATCACCACGCGATGCCGGTTGTACCGGTCCGCCACCGTGCCGCCCAGCGGCGAAAGCACAAAGATCGGAATCTGCGAAGCGAATCCCACAATTCCCAGCAGCAGCGAAGACCCAGTCAGCCGGTACACCAGCCAGGCCTGCGCCACGCTCTGCATCCACGTGCCGACCAGGGAAATCAATTGCCCGCTGAAAAACAATTGAAAATTCCGATGCTTCAGCGCGCGCAGCGTCACGGGCAGCCGTCCGCTTCGCGCCGGCATCGCCACCATCGGCGCAGCGGACTCTTCGGCTTCCAGCGCCGCCGCTTCCACCAGTTCGTTTGGATCGTTCTTGCTCATGCTCGTACGAACGCGCGGAACTCTCCGCGTCATTTCATTCTAGCCGGGCGCCGCGCTGCGTGTGTAGCGCGATATGCGCCGCAGTTCTTTCGTGCATTTTTCTCTTGACAACTCCTCCCCTTCTATCGTATTTAACTTATAGGTTAAATACGGATACCGAGCCGCCAGAACCGCGCCAACACCCATGACCCCCGACCCGCTCACCGCCACCTTCGCCGCCCTCGCCGACCCCACTCGCCGCGCCATCCTCGCGCGCCTGCAATCCCGCGAAATCTCCGTCACCGAACTCGCCGAGCCTTTTTCCATGAGCCTTCCCGCCGTCTCCAAACACCTGAAAGTGCTGGAACGCGCGGGCCTGATTTCGCGCGGCCACAAAGCGCAGTGGCGTCCGTGCCGCCTGGACGCCGGCCCCCTGAAATTCGCCGCCGAATGGGTGGACACCTATCGCAAATTCTGGGAGGCCGGCTTCGATCGCCTCGATGATTACCTGCAGGAACTTCAATCTAAGGAGAAGCATCATGCCCGCGAACGCAAACGCAGCAGGAAGTAGCGCCGCAACTAATCCCGAAAGCAGTGCAGTAAACAGCCCTGCCGCGAATTCATCTTCCGCGACGGAGCCCGCCAGGCCCACCATCGTCCTCACGCGCATTTTTGACGCGCCGCGCGAGCTCGTCTTCAGCGCCTGGACCGATCCAAAACATTTCGCGAAATGGTGGGGCCCCAAGGGCTTCACGAATCCCACTTGCGAGCTGGACGCGCGCCCCGGCGGCGCCATCCGCGTTTTCATGCAAGCGCCAAACGGCACAAGTCACGCGATGGGCGGACGCTTCATCGAAATCGTTCCACCGGAGCGCCTCGTCTTCCTCACCAACGCGTTTGAGGATGCGCAAGGCGCCCCGCAGCTCGAAGTGCACAACACCGTCACGTTTGCCGTCCACGAAGGCAAAACAAAAGTGACGCTGCGCGCCGTCGTCACCAAAGCTTCGGCCGCCGTCGCCGGTCCGCTCTCCGGCATGGAAGCCGGCTGGTCGCAGAGCCTCGATAAGCTGGGCGACCTCATCTCCGGCTTATAGCTCGCGCTGGTTTGCGTTCTAGTAGAGCCGACACTCTTGTCGGCTCAGATCTTCGAGTCGCGCCGTCGGCTCTTTGGGCGGGGGTGGCCCCCCACCCCCTATGTTTTTCGTAAGTGCGGATTCTGCTCGACTTTAAGTCCTTTAGATTTGTAAGTGCGCATTCTACGGGACTTAAGTTGTGGAATTCTGTAAGTGCGCATCCTAAAGGACTTAGTAGAGTTACCTTCTTCCAACGCCTTTCAAGCCGCGGGACGACCCCAGATGGCTTCTTAGCACCCGACTGCGGGGAAAAACTTAACAGGTCATCAGAGGCTGTTGTTGCGAAAGAGGCTCCAAATCAAGGGGTTCGGTCGTCAGGCAGTCCCATTTAGGGAGGCGATTCGAAAGGCCTCGGCCGAGACTGCGGATCAGATTAGCAAATGAGTAATATTAATGTCAACGGGAAAATGTGTGAATGGTGAAATCTCTTGTGGAAAGTGATTCGAATGGAAAGGATCGCAACGAACGAGCAAAGACCCCACCCTTGCTACGCAAGGATTGATTGAATAAGAACGAAGGCTCCGCCTGCGGGTTCCTACGCCGTCGCGCGGAGAGAGAGCGCCGAATCAATATCGGCGACGTCGGCGGGAGTCAATTCCAAATTGGCCGCGCCGATCACGCCGCGAACCTGCTCGGATTTGCGCACGCCGACAATCGCTCCGGTGACGGCGGAGTTTCGCAGCGTCCACGCAATGGCCACTTCGCCCGCGCCGCGACCGTGACGCGCGCCGATTTCCTTGAGCCGTTCGACGAGCTGAAGATTCTGACTCAGCAAAGGTTCCGTGAAATTCGGAGTGCCGCGCCGCCAATCATTTTCCGGCATCTTCGCGACTCGCTCGCGAGTCATCGCGCCGGTCAACATCCCGCTGGCCATCGGCGAATAGACGATCACACCGATTCCCGATTTTTGCGCGAACGGCAAGAGCTCTTCTTCAACGCCGCGCGAGATGAGCGAATATTTCGGCTGCAGGCAAACGATGGGCGCGATGGCCTGCGCGCGCTGAATCTGCGCGGGAGTGAAATTGGAAAGGCCGATGTGGCGGATTTTCCCTTCGCGCTGCAGACCGGCCATGGTGCGCACGGCTTCTTCGATCGAGCCGGGCGTTTCGCTTTCCGCGCGGCCTTTCCACGCGGGCCAGTGAATCTGGTAAAGGTCAATGCGATCCAACTGCAGGCGGCGCAGACTGGCTTCTGCTTCGCGGCGAATGCTGGCGGCCTGGAGGCTGTGCGAAACTTCACCGTGCGAATCCCAGATCAAGCTGCATTTGGTGAAAACGTAGGGACGGTTCTGCAGTCCGTTGAGCGCGCGGCCGACAACTTCTTCGGAATGGCCGAGGCCGTAAACAGCTGCGGTATCGATCCAGTTCATTCCTCGATTTACGCCTTCGTGAATTGCGGCGATTGAGTCCGCGTCTTCTTGTTTTCCCCAGCCAAATTCCCAATCCCCTCCGCCCATGGCCCACGCTCCCATGCCGATGGGCGTGATGTGCAAATCGCTGTTTCCCAATTTTCGCGTTTTCATTTCCGCAGGCTCTCCCAAGGAAAATGATAGAGTACAAACCGCTCGAATGCCATCGAGCAAACGCGCGCATCTGGAGATTCCATGCGTGCGAAGATTGCCGCGCCGAAGGCCGGCCTTGCGCGCGACGAAGCTCCTCCGATGACGAACTTCGCAAACGGCGAATCAGGATCCGCCGCACCGGGACTGGCTCGCCGGATCGGCCTGTTTGACGCCACGATGATCGTAATGGGCGGAATCATCGGCGCGGGCATATTCATCAATCCCTACGTGGTTGCGCAGCAGATTCACACTCCCGCGCTGATTCTGTGCGCGTGGATTTGCGGCGGATTGGTCGCGATGGCCGGCGCGCTGGTCTACGCCGAGCTGGCAGCGCGATTCCCGGCGGTCGGCGGACAATACGCGTACCTCCGTGACGCGTATCATCCCGGCGTCGCGTTTCTGTACGGCTGGGCACTGCTGCTGGTGGTGCAAACTGGAGGAATGGCCGCGGTAGCGATAACGTTCGGGCATTACTGCGCCGAACTGACGGGTGCCTCGATCTCCACGGGTGCGCTCGCGGCGCTGGCACTGGGCATGTTGACGCTGATCAATTGCCTCGGCGTGCGCGCGGGAAGCACGGTGCAAAGCGCGCTGATGGTGATGAAGATTGTGATCATCGCTGCGCTAGTGTTTTGCGCGGCGGTGTGGGGCGGCTCGTCGCGCGCTGCCGTCTCGCCGCTGCTGGATCGGCCGCCGGGATTTCCGTTGCTCGCTGCGTTTGGCGCGGCGATGGTGCCGGTGATGTTTTCCTACGGCGGATATCACACAGCGAATTTCATTGCGGGCGAAATGCGCGAGCCGCGGAAAAATCTGCCTTCGGCGCTGGTGATGGGCGTGACGGGCGTGGTGGCGCTTTACGTCGGGGTGAATTTTGTGTGCGTGCGCGTGCTGGGCGCAGCCGGGCTGGCGGCCACGCGGACGCCGGCTTCGGCGGTGATGCGCATCGCGCTGGGGCAGCGCGGCGCAACGTGGATCGCACTCGGCATCGCCATTTCAGCGCTGGGATTTCTGAGCCAATCGATATTGACGGCGCCGCGAGTGTATTTTGCGATGGCAGAAGATGGAGTGTTTTTTCGCAGCGTGGCGTGGCTGAGTCCTCGCACGCGCGTGCCCGTCGTCGCGATCGCGGTGCAGGGCGTGTGGGCGATTGTCATCGCGCTTTCTGGACGCTATGAACAGATTTTGAATTTCATGATTTCGATTGATTTAATGTTCATCGGGCTCAGCGCCGCTAGCGTTTTTGTCTTTCGACGGCGGCAGCGTGCTGGCGGCGCAATCGACCGAGACGATCTATACCGCACGCCGGGTCACCCGTTTACGACGATCGGATTTGTGTCGGCGTGCTGGCTGGTTGTGGTGGCGACTTTTTATCATTATCCGCAATATTCGTTGGTCGGCCTGGGCATCACGCTGACCGGGCTGCCGGTATACTTTATTTGGGGCATGCGCGGAGGACGAAGAGCCGCACCGGGCCAATTTTCCGGAGGAGCAAACGGATGACGTACCGGCGCACAGATGCGCATTCACCGTATCTGGTGTGGGTAAAGAATACGCCGCACGCAAAATTCAATCTGGCGACCAGCGGCGTGATGAATTTTTCGCTGAAGCAGCTTCCAGTGGGGCTGGAGGATTTGGAAATCAGCGGCCAGACGCCGGGATATGGCTATGCTCCTCTGCAGGAAAAACTGGCGCGGCATTGCGGAGTGGCGAAAGAATGCGTCGTTGCGGCGATAGGCACTTCGATGGCGAATTACTTGGCGTATGCGGGCGCGCTGGAGCCGGGCGATGAGGTACTGGTGGAACATCCGTCGTACGGGCCGATGATGGAAGCGGCGGAATTGGCCAGTGCGAACGTAGTTCGCTTCGCGCGGAAATTTGAGAATGGATTCGCGGTGGACCCGGTGGAGATCGAACGCGCGATGACTCCGAAGACGCGTCTGATCGTGCTGACGAATTTGCACAATCCGAGCGGCGCGTTTATTTCCGCGGAGACATTGCGCGCGGTCGGCGATATCGCGAAGCGCCGCGGGGCGCGCGTGATGGTGGACGAAGTCTATCTCGACATGTTTTTTGAAAATACACCGCCATCGGCGTTCACGCTCGGCGAAGAGTTCATTGCGACGAGCAGCCTGACGAAGGTTTACGGGCTCAGCGGGCTGCGATGCGGATGGATTCTGGCCGAGCCGGAGCTGGCGGTCCGCATTTGGCAAATCAACGATTTGTTCGGCAACATTCCGTCGCATACGGCGGAACTGCTTTCGATGGCCGCGCTGGATCACTTGACGGAGATTCGGCGGCGGTCGAAACAATTGCTGGCGGCGAATCGCGCGCTGCTCGAACGCTTCCTGGATTCGCGCAAGGATCTGGCATTTGTGCGGCCGCCGTGCGGGACGATCGTGTTTCCGCGGCTGAAGCACGGTGACACAGAGAAATTCATCCGGTTGCTGCACGATAAGTATGAGACAGAAGTTGTCCCCGGTCGATTCTTCGAGATGCCAGATCATTTCCGCATCGGCGTCGGCGGCGATACGGAAATCGTGAAAACGGGTTTGGAGAGAATCTCGGCGGCGCTCGATGAATTTGGGAAGAATTAGATTAGCGCTTCTGTAGTCCCGAATTTTTCAATCACGGAGAAAAAAGAGATGAGTGAACAAGCCGGCGTGGCTGCATTGCCCTACAGATTGAGGTTGCCGGGGCCGACGGTGGTGCCGCCGCGCGTGTTGGACGCGATTGCGCAACCGGTGGTGAATCATCGCGGGCCGGAATTTCGCGCGATGTATGCGCGAGTGCAGGAGCTGCTGAAGCCGATTCTGGGCACGAGCAATCACATTTTTCTGTTCGCGAGTTCCGGCACTGGCGCCATGGAAGCCAGCCTGGTGAACATTCTGGGGCCGGGCGAGCGCGTGCTGGTGGTGGTCGGCGGACAATTCGGCGAGCGATTCGCCGGAATTGCGCGCACGCTTGGCGCGCAGGTCGACGCGTTGGAAGTGGAATGGGGGCGCGCGATCGAAGCGTCTGCAATCGAAAAGCGCTTGGCCGGCGCCGAATATCGCGCGGTGATCGCGGAACACAATGAAAGTTCCACCGGCATCGTTGCCGATCTCGCAAAAATCGGCGCGGTGCTGAAGAACTCTGAAGCCCTGCTGGTGGTGGATTCTGTGAGCGGGCTGGGCGGACTGGAAATGCGGCAGGACGAATGGGGCGTGGACATTGTCGCGTCCGCTTCGCAGAAGTGCATGATGTGCCCGCCGGGAGTCGGCCTGGTGAGTGTGAGCGCGAAGGCGTGGCGCGTGGTGGAGCGCGAAGACCGCTTGCCGAGATTCTATTGGGATTTCCGGAAAGCGCTCGCGTCCGGCGAAAAATCTGAAACTCCGTTCACTGCACCGGTGAATTTGATCGCGGGGCTGCGCGAATCGCTGGAAATGATTCACGAAGAAGGATTGCAGAACGTTTTGGCGCGACATAAGCGGCTCTCGTCCGCGTTGCGCGCGGGATGTAGGGCGCTGGGCATGACTCCGTTTGGTGACGCGAGCGCATATTCACCGACGGTGGTTGCGGTGAATGTGCCGGCGAAAGTGAATGGCGCGGATATCGTGAAGGGGATGTATGAAAAACATCGAACGGTGATTGCGGGCGCGCGAAATAAGTTGGCGGGGAAGATTATCCGGATTGGAACGATGGGATTTGTAAACGAAGAAGATATTTTGACGGATTTGCGGCATTTGGAGGATGTGTTGAGGGAATTGGGATGCGTGGTGAGCTCCGGCGCGGGAGTGGAGGCGGCGAAAAAAGTCCTAGCGGCGTGATGGTGAAAGCCGCGCGGACACTTATCCGGGCCGTGAAGCTGGCGCCAATCGCGCCGCATCGCGCCGCGCGCGGTCCATGTAAGCGCAGTCATTCGTAACGGAGCGCGGTGATGGGGTCGACGCGGGTGGCGCGGCGTGCGGGAATCCAACATGCGGCGAGAGCGACAAGGAGAAGAACGAAAGTCACGCCGATAAATGTTGCGGGATCGGTGGCGGTGATGCCGAAGAGCTGATCACTCAGCAGTGTGGTGAGTTGGTAGGAAGCGAGCAGACCCAATGCGGCTCCCACTACGGCAAGACGAAGTCCCTGCCGAAGCACCATGCGCAGGATTGCGGAACGGGAGGCGCCGAGAGCGACGCGAACTCCGATTTCGTGCGTGCGCTGTGAGACGGAATAGGAGATCACGCCGTAGACCCCGACAACCGCGATCAGCAGCGCCATCGCTCCGAAGATGGAGAGCAACACAGTGCTGAACCGATAGTTCACAAGAGAAGCGGATACGACATCCTCGAGAGTTCGCACGCGTGTTAACGGCAAATCCGGAGCAAGGTCGCGGAGAGTTTTTCGTACGTCCGGCACCAACAACTGCGGATCGCGCGCAGTGTGAACAATGAAGGTCGGCGCGGCTGTGTCCGTGGCCTGCACATACGGAAGGAAAATGGTCGGTTCCGCGGGCGCGCTGAGCGAGGATTCGCGGACGTCTTCAACGATGCCAACCACACGGCGCGGCGCGGGTTCGGCGCTTGCCGGACCCATGGGCTTACCGACCCAGATGTGTTGCCCGATCGGATCTTCGCTCTTCCAAGCCTGTTCCGCCATGGTGCGATTGATGACCACGACCGGCTCGCTGTTTGCGGCGTCCGAGGAGGAAATATCGCGGCCACGGACGAGCGGGATTTTTATCGAAGCGAAATAATCGGGGCTGATGACTCGATATTCCGCGTCAAAGGCTTCCTTGTTGGAAATTGTGGATGAGGCTTCAACGCTGTAGAGCACATCTGAACCCTGGACGAGAGGAACTTCATTCGCATAGGCGACTTTGTCGACGCCGGGCAGCGCGGCGATTTTGGATTTGAAGTTGTCATAGAACGCGACCTGCTTCGCGGTGGAATCAAATTGGGCGTGCGGCAAGGCAAATCCGAACGTAAGGGCGCGAGCAGCATCGAATCCGGGGCGAACCCGCAGCAGGCCGGCGAAACTTTGAATGCTGAGGGCCGCGCCGGTGACGAGCACGAGTGACACTGCGACTTCCGCAACCATCAGGACAGATCGCCAAGTCGCACGGCGGCGGCTCTGGCCGGCTCCCGCCGTTCCTTCCTTCAATTCCACGTTCAGATCTACGGAAGAAGTTTCGAGCGCGGGTACCAGACCGAAAATGATTCCCGTCGCGACGCTAAGCAGAACCGTGAAAGCAAGAACGCCGGCATCGAGCTTGATTTCGCCGTTCACGGGCAGGGTAACCGGAACGAGAGAAAGAATCAGGTCAAAAGATGCGTAGCAGAGGACGATTCCGGCCAGTCCTCCAGCCAGGGCAAGCAGAACGCTTTCAGTGAGCAACTGACGAATGACGCGCGCGCGACCGGCTCCAAGCGCGACGCGAACGCACAATTCCCGTTTTCGGGCGGAGGCGCGGGCCAGCAGCAGATTTGCCACGTTCGCGCAGGCGATGAGCAACAGGAACCCAACGGCTCCAAAGAGCAGCAACGGTGATGTGCCGGCCCAGCTAAACAGGAATCGGCGGAGGGGAATCAGGTGGGCTTGCTCCGTGATGCCGATTATTTCCGGAAAGCGCTGATGAAGGGCCTGTAGCGGAGGAGTCAGCAACGCGTTGACGGCGGCCGCGCTTGCGCCGGCATGCAGCCGCGCGAGGCACAAGATTCCTCCATTATTCGGATTGTCACTGTTGAGCGGAACCTGAATTGGAAGCCAAAACTGGGCATGATTTGCAGTCGGGAACGGGAGAGAGAAATAGCGAGGCATGACGCCGACAATTGTCGTCGGTTGGCCATTGATTGCGACGGACTGACCGAGTACGTTGGAGTCGGCTGAAAATCTTGTGCGCCAGATGTCGTCGCTCAAGATGACGACGTTTTGCCCTCCCGGGCGGCATTCGGCTTCGCGGAAGGCGCGCCCGAGCACGGGCTGAACACCAAACACAGAAAAAAGTTCAGGCGTGGCGCCCAAAGATACGACGCGCGCGGGATCGCCCTTTCCGGTGAGTGTGACGGCGTACGTGAGACGGAGCAAGCCCAGAGCGTCGAACGCATCGTGACGGTTCGCCTGCCAGGCCAAATAAATCGGAAGCGAGAGACTATTGCCGCCGATGCGATTGCCTATGCGGCCGATGACATAGACCTGCTTGGAATTTGCAAACGGCAAAGGGCGAAGAAAAACGGCGTTGACGATCGAAAAAATTGCCGTGTTCGCACCGATGCCGAGCGCCAGAGTGAGAACCGCGATGGCAACAAACGCCGGGCTGCGGCGCATCAAGCGGAGCGCATAGCGCAAATCCTGCGAGAGCCGCTCGAAGAAATTCCAACCCCACATTTCGCGCGTCACTTCCTTGACGAGAGTGGCATTGCCGAAATCGCGCTTCACGGCGTAGCGGGCATCCTCTGCGCTTTGGCCACGATCCATACGATCTTCGGCGTCCAAATCCAAGTGGTCGCGCAATTCGCGGTCGAGGTCCTTATCTCGCTGATCGCGGTTCATGTCAGCTCTCCTGCACGGGGCGCATCATGCGCGCGATGGCGTTGACCAGTTGCTTCCAGTTCGATTCTTGCGTCGAGAGCTGCTTTTTGCCTGCCGGCGTGAGGCGGTAATACTTGAATTCGCGATTCTTGTCCTTGGCCATTTCCCAACTGGAAGTGATCCATCCATTTCGTTCGAGGCGATGCAGGGCGGGATATAGTGAGCCGGTGGGGACCTGGAAGGCATCCAGGGATTGCGAACGAATCGCCGTGCTGATGCCGTAGCCGTGACGCGGACCCCAGCGCAAGGTCTGGAGGATCATGAAGTCCAAGGTGCCTTGGAGAAGTTCGATGCGATTTTCGTAACGTTCTCTCATACGACCTCTGACTGTAGCAGAGCTACTGTAGTCAATCTACAGTCGAAAGGTATGGCCAGTTGGCTGCCAAAAGCGCGGCCTTTCTAAAGGCTTCAGGGAAAGGGAGATAAATGGAATCGAGCGGATTTGGCCGGCGAAGGCGATGTCCGGTGGCGAGAAACGCGTCCCGAAAACGGACGGGGCCGCTAGGAAATCCGCGCAGACGAAGGTTGCCGCCGAGGCTTGGCGAGGAGGGCGAGGATGGCGCCGAGGAATAATGTTGCGGCGACGACGGCTTTGGCGGCGTCGAAGCCGCCGGTGTGCTGTTTGATGATGCCGACGACGCTAGGACCAAACGCTCCGCCAAGATTGCCGAGCGAATTGATGAATGCGATTGCAGCCGGAGCGGAGGCTCCCGCAAGCAGATCGCGCGGCATGGCCCAGAACGGTCCGAAGCCGGAATAAATTCCAGCGACAGTGATGCTGAGGAGAATTGTGGGAAGCAACGCGCCGCGGGCCGGTAAAGTGAATAAGAGCGCCAACGCGGCGGCGATGCACACGCCGGCATAGTGCGCGTGCGGCGTGTGAGTTTTATCCGCGCGATTAGCGACGAAGCCCATCACGCACACAGAAACGGCAAACGGAGCCACCATGAGAAAGCCGACGAGCCAATCTTCATATCCCGAATAAAGTTTCACGAGCTGAGGCAACCAGAGATTCAACGCATACGAGGCGAAGGTGAGAGTGAAATATGCGGCGGAAAGAAGCCACGCTTCGGGTTTGGCGATCACGGATGTGACGGAAGCCTTGCCGGTGGATTCGGCGGCCTCCGCTTCGCGCGCGAGTGAATCGAGCAGGCCGGTGCGCTCTTCGTCGCTAAGCCACTTCGCGTGAAGCGGTTTTTCCGTGAGGAAAAAAGGTACGCAGATGCCGAGCGCGACCGCGGGCAATCCTTCCACGAGAAACAGCCACTGCCATCCCGCGAGGCCGGGAGCGGAATGCATGCTGAGCAGCGCGCCGGAAATTGGGCTGCCGATGATGCCGGAAATTGGCGCGGCCATCATGAAGAGCGCGACGCTGCGAGCGCGTGCGCTAGCCGGAAACCAGTATGTGAGGTAAAGAATCACACCGGGGAAAAAACCTGCTTCAGCGGCGCCGAGGAGAAAACGAAACAAATAGAAAGTCTCCGGCGAGTGGACAAGAAGAGTGGATGCGGAAATCAGTCCCCACGCGATCATCAGCGCGCCCAGCCAGCGACGCGCGCCGATGCGGACAAGGATCAAATTGCTGGGAAGTTGGAACAACAGATAGCCGACGAAGAAAATTCCGCCGCCGATGCCGTAGACGGCGTCGCTGAAATGCAGCATGGGCTTCATTTGCAGAGCGGCGAAACCGACGTTGACGCGGTCGAGATAATTTGTGACGTAGAGACAGAAGAGAAACGGCAGTAGGCGGCGAGTGGCTTTGCGGAGGGCGACATCGGCGGGCTGGGTGGAGTGGGACATTCGTGGAACCGGAGAGGGTTCGGATGCAGTCTATATCAGGGGGTGGGACGCCGTGAGCGGAGCGTACGCCGCGACGCGGGAGGCGTTCGCAAAGGCAGGAGTTTTCGCTTGTTCGGTGGCAACCCAGAATCTTCAGAACCCTGTGAGACCTCAGGGGCTGAAGCCCGAATCCTGTTGAAGGCGGGGGCGGCGGCACGGCTAAAGCCGTGCCCTGACGCAAAGATTGCGAGCGGGACTCCGTCGCCTGACTCGGGGCAAACGGACACGGCCGGGCGATGGCGGTGCGTTCAGAAAAAAGGCGAAAACTGTTATGTTCGCCGGACGTCTATGAACAGGGAGGGTCGCATGCGACTTTTCGATTGCGGGCAAATAGCGAAGCTTATGGCCGGGCTGTGCGCCGGATTGTTGGTGGCCGGGGCGGCGGTGCAGGTTGTGCAGGCGCGGCAGAATCAGCAGGCGCCAGCGCAGGGTACAGAAAAACCGAGTTTCGATGTGGCGTCTGTGCGGGAACGGCCGAAGGGCGCGGAGCTAAGCGGCACCGTAGGGGTGCAAGTGTTTCCGGGGCGGATCGTAGCGGATTGCGCGAGTTTGCATGCTCTGCTCTCCTATGCGTACCACCTGTCGGGAGCGGTGCCATTGAGCGGTTTGCCGAAATGGGGCAACGCAGCGTGCGGATATCTCGCCGGAACGGACACGTATTCCGTGGAAGCGACAATGCCGGAGAACACGACCGACGAGCAGGCGCGGCAGATGATGCAGTCGCTGCTGGAAGAAAGATTTCAATTGAAGGCGCATTGGGAAAAGAAAGACATGGCGGTGATGGCGCTGGTGGTGCGCGATGGGGGATTCAAACTGAAGCCGGTGGATGCGAAAGATGATGCGCCGGCGGCGCCACACTCGATCGGCTGCCCGCCTGATGATCCGCGATGCCACATGCATATCGGAATGGGATCGGTATCTGATCTTGCCGCGAGCTTGAGCCGTTTTGTCGGCAAACCCGTGATTGACCAGACAGGCCTGACGGGGAGGTACAACTTGAATCTTTTCTGGGCGAGTGATTCGGCGATGAGCTCTTCGTTGCCGTCGCTGCCCGGTGCGCTGAAGGACACATTCAATTTGGAATTGAAGCCCGGTAACGGCGTCGTTGATTGCCTTGTGATTGACCACGTGGAAAAACCTTCCGCAAATTGATAAGTGACCTTCCGCCGGGCCGAGCGTCAATAGGGAGAGGCCCGAACATGGAAAGACAAAGCGCACAATCTATTCGCCGAGCTGAAATTTTCCGGCTGAGCTTCATTGCGACATTCGCGGTGCTGATATTTTCTGCCAACGCCGTAAAGGTAGATGCGCAAACGCAGAGTGCAGCGGCTGGCACACAGGATTTTAAGTACGAAGTTTCCTCGATTAAGCCGACGAAGGCGGATGCCAGAAGTCACCGTTCGAACACGGGAGAGGATGCGTATTCGGCATCGAACGTGTCGCTGACGAGGTTGATCCGGCAGGCGTACGGATTGCCTGTCGGTGGTCGCGCCGCGCAAGACGACGGACGAGTGGTGGGAGCGCCGAACTGGGCTGACGATGGCTATGATGTGGAAGCAAAAATGGACGGCGACATGGCGGAAGCGCTGACGAAGTTGGATCCGGTTGCGCGAGCGGCAGCGCGGCAACAAATGCTGCAGGCTCTGCTGGCGGAGCGATTTCAGTTGAAGGTTCATCTGGAGGAGCGGGAATCCCCGGTCTATTTTTTGGTGGCCGGGAAGAACGGGCCAAAGCTGCAGGCTGCGAAGCCCGGCGACGATTACGCGAATGGATACAAACTGCCAAATGGCCGGGCGGCGGGCGCTGGATTCAATTCGGATGAGGAAGGGAAAATTTCAGGCCAGGGTGTGACGCTGGATAATTTTGCAGCGTGGCTTTCGGGGCAGGTTGGAAAGATGGTGCAGAACAAGACGGGTCTTCCCGGAAAATATGATTTGACGTTGAGCTGGTCACGAGAAGCGACGCGTGAAGAGTTGGGGCCGCCTTCGACGGATGCGCCGTCGGATTCAACGGATCCGCGACCTTCGATTTTCGTAGCGCTGCAGGAGCAGCTGGGATTGAAACTAGAATCCGGCAAAGGACCAATTCAGGTTGTGGTGGTGGATCATGCGGAAAAGCCGAGTGGGAATTAAATTGTTTCGCCGCCCGGAAGACTTAATGAGGAAATCATTTCAACTGGTGGGCGCTGTGACGGCATTCGTGATTGCAACTGTAGCGCTGAGTGTGGCGCACGGTGGCGGGCGTCAACAGCAATCCGCGCAGGCCGGCGGCGCGACGCCGGCAGCAGTCGAATCCGGGCCTTCCCTTTTCGCCGCGCTGGATGAACAACTGGGGCTGAAGATCGAATCCAGAAAAGCTCAGGGGCCGGTCGACGTGATTGTGATTGAACATATCGAGCGGCCGTCGGAGAATTAGCGCGAAGCATCCCTGCTAAGCGCGGCATACATCTGAGTGAGCGAGAATCCTCTCGCGAGATGGCGAATTTTTTCAAGCTTGAATCATTTTGGCAGGACGTGCGATTCGGCGCGCGCATGTTCAGGAAGAATCCTGCGTTCACAGCGATCGCGGTGCTGACGCTGGCGCTGGGAATCGGCGCGAACACGGCGGTTTTCAGCGTGGTGAACGCGGTGCTGCTGCAACCGCTGCCATATCCGGATTCGCAAAGAATAGTAAATATTTCGCGAAAAGACGGCGCGAACCTTTCGATGCCTATGTTCGCGTTCTGGCAGGCGAATCAATCGAGCTTCGAAGATGTGGCCGGGTATGACACCTCCGCGACCGGCGTGAATTTCAATGAAGGAAATCGAGCGGACGTCGTTCTTGGACTACATGCGTCACGAAATTATTTTCGGCTATTCGGCGCGATGCCGATTTTGGGACGGACGTTCAATGAGCTGGAAGATTCGCCCGGCGGGCCGAACGTTCTGCTCTTGAGCTACGAACTTTGGCAAACGCGTTTTGGCGGCGACGCTGGAGTGGTGGGCAAGCAGGTTTCGCTCGGCGGGGGGTCGTACACGATCGTCGGCGTGATTTCGCCGAGCTTTAAGCCGGAACCGGCGGCTGACGTGTGGATGCCGCTGCAAGTGGATCCGAACAGCAGGTCGCAAGCGCATCTTTACACGGGGACTGCGCGATTGCGCGAGGGAGTAAGCCTTGCGCAGGCGAACGCGGAAATGGCGGTGATCGGAAAGCGTTACGCGCAGATGCATCCGGAACAATTAGGCCACGACGACCTGTTGCAGGTGCAGCCGCTGCAGACGCGACTGATTGGTGAGCTGCGACCGTTGCTGCTGATTTTGCTTGGAGCGGTGGGACTCGTGCTACTGATTGCGTGCGCGAACGTCGCCAATCTTTTGCTGGCACGCGCGACGGGGCGCCAGCGAGAAATTGCGGTCCGGGTTGCGCTGGGTGCTGGCCGAGGCCGTATTGCGCGCCAGCTGCTGACGGAAAGTTTGCTGCTGGCGCTGGCGGCCGGCGCGCTGGGGTTGTTGGTGGGTTCGTGGGGCACGCGCGGTTTGCTGGCGCTGACGCCGGGAAATTTGCCGCGTGCGGGAGAAATTTCGGCGATACCGGCGCTGAATCCGTGGGTGGCGGGATTCACGCTGCTGATTTCGATTGTGACGGCGATTTTCTTCAGCTTGTTTCCGGCCGCGCAGATGGGGCGCGTGGATCTGGCGATGCAACTTGGCGAGTCCGGCGGACGCGCGGGAAGCGGAGCGAAGCAAAGCCGAACGCGAAGCATCCTGGTGGCGGCGGAGGTCGCTGTTGCGTTGATGCTGGTTTGTGGAGCGATGTTGCTGATGCGAAGTTTCGCGGCGCTGCATCGAGTGAATCCGGGATTTGACGCGCATAACGTCTTGATGATGAAAGTCGCGCTAGCCGGCCCGGCGTACGAAAAGGCGGCGGTGGTGAACGGCATCGCGGAGCAGGCTACTACGCGGCTGGAGGAGATTCCAGGCGTTGCATCCGCGGCCATGTGCAGCAGCGTACCACTGGAGCCGAGCATGGACATGGTGTTCGACATTCCAGGACGCGCACCGCTGAAAGGGTATCGATTCACAGGCGACGTGCTGTGGGTGTTCGCATCCGCGCATTATTTTCAAACGCTGCGAATTCCTCTGGTCACGGGGCGATTGCTGGGTGATCAAGAGCCGAAGAGCACCGTGGTGATCAATGAAGCGTTCGCGCGAAAATTTTGGCCGGGAGAAAATCCGCTCGGCAAGACGATTTTGATTGGCGCGCAGCTTGGGCCCGCACTGGAGCAAGGCCCGACGGAGATTGTGGGCGTGGTCGGCGATGTACACGACCGGCTGGAATGGGCCGCGCCGCCGACGATGTACCAACTGCAGTCGCAGGTGTCCGACGCCGGGATGAAACTGGTCAATCAGCAGATGCTCTCTGACGTAATTGTGCGGACGCGGGCCGGCATCGCGCCGATGGGCTTGAGCGAGGAAACGCAACAGGCGCTGTTGGCGAGTGGAATTGAATTGCCCGCAACACACATGCAGACGATGGAGCAGCTGAGCCTGCGCTCGACGGCTCGGCAAAATTTCAGCCTGGTGATGCTTGGCATATTTGCAGCGATGGCGCTGCTGCTGACGGCGGTGGGAATTTACGGAGTGATGTCGCAGAGCGTGGCGCAGCGGACGCGTGAGATCGGCATCCGCGCGGCGCTCGGTGCGAGCCGCGCAGATATTTTCCGGCTCGTGCTGCGGCAGGCTTCCTGGGTGACGGTGTGCGGGCTCGCGATCGGAATCGCGGGGGCCTATGCAGGAACACGGCTGTTGAAGTCAGAATTATTCGGCGTGACCGCGACAGATCCGCTGACATTCGCCGCGGTTCCGGTGTTTTTGTTCTTGGTGGCGCTGGCCGCGGCGTGGATTCCAGCGCGGCGCGCGATGCGCGTGGATCCGATGGCCGCGCTGCGGTACGAATAGTCCTTCCTTTCCAGAAGCAGATTGAAATCAATTCACGTCGAACAGGGTATGAGTTCGCCAGAAGATTTCACTTGACATACTACTATATTGTAGTAGATTCAACCGCGCTATAGTAAGGGCAAGCGGGACGTAGTAGCGGCAGGTGGGACATAGCAGTGGCAAGCGGGACATGGGAGAGACATGAAGAGACCAAAATTGACCAAGCTAGAGTTGCAAATCCTGGAGGCGCTGTGGACGCACGGAAAGGCGTCCATCCGCGAGATCCAGGAATTTTTCCCTGAGCCGCGCCCGGCGTACACCACGATTCAGACCACGGTGTACCGGCTGGAGGGAAAGAAGGCGGTGCGGCGCGTGAGGAAGATCAGCAACGCACACATTTTTGAGCCGATTGTCGCGCGGGATGTGGCGCGGCACAGGCTGCTGGATGAAATTCTGAGTTTTTTCGGCGGCCGGGCGCAACCGATGATGGCGCAGCTGGCTGAGGCCGGGAAGCTGACGCTGGATGACGTTCGCGAGCTGGAAAAAGACATCCGCAAGCTCGAACGGCATAAGGTGGAACGGAAGGAGGCGGCAAAATGATTGGCGCACTCACAAATCATCTCTGGCAATCGACGGTTTTCGCTGTGGTGGCGGCGGCCGTTGCGTTCGCATTCCGTAAGAACCGCGCGCAAGTGCGATTCTGGCTGTGGCTGAGCGCGTCGTTGAAATTCCTCATCCCGTTTTCGCTGCTGATCGGTCTTGGCACGCGTGTGTGGGACGCGTTGCCCAGCGGCAAGACTGCAGCATCGCTTGCCGCGCCGGCCATTTCGTCCACAATCGTGCAAATCACCCAGCCATTCTCAGATGGTCTTGCTTTCGCGCCACCCGCAGCTCAGCACACAACCAATTGGCCGCTCATCGCCCTTGTCACGATTTGGGCTTGCGGATTTCTGGCTATCACGCTTATGCGTTTCCGCGGTTGGCTCCGCGTTCGCGCCGCTTTGCGATCAAGCGCGCCGATGACGCTTGCCGCGAAGATTCCTATACGCACTGTTCCTGGTCTGCTCGAACCCGGAGTGGTCGGCTTCCTGCGCCCCGTATTGCTCTTGCCCGAAGGGATCACCGGAAAGCTATCAGCAGATCAACTCGAAGCCGTCCTCGCTCACGAACAGTGCCACATCCGCCGCCGCGACAATCTGACCTCCGCGATTCACATGCTTGTTGAAGCCGTCTTCTGGTTCCATCCGCTCGTCTGGTGGATTGGCGCGAAGCTGGTAGAAGAACGCGAGCGGGCGTGCGATGAAGGGGTGTTGAATCTCGGCAACGAACCGCAAGTTTATGCGGAAGGAATTCTCAACGTCTGCAAGAGCTACCTGGAATCACCGTTGCGCTGCGTCTCCGGCGTAACTGGATCGGACTTGAAGAAGCGCATCCGCGCAATCCTGACGGGACGCGTTGCCGGCGATTTGAATTTCGGAAGGAGAGCGGCCCTTGCCGTCGCTGCGGTGGCGGCAATCGCCGTCCCGATCTGTATCGGGATGTTTGGTGCTCCCGCCCTTCGCGCCCAATCCTCCGCGCTGCCGACATTCACTTACGATGTCGCGTCCATAAAACTGAACACCTCAGGGAGTGGGATGCAGTTTCCAACTGTCACGCCCGATGGGCTTGTTGCGCGGGACATGACCCTCCATCGGCTTCTTTTTTCAGCGTTTGGAATCGCGGAGGATTACCGGATCGTCGGAGAACCGGCATGGGGGCGACAGGACCGTTGGGACGTCGAAGCGAAAATGGGCCCCGTTACTGTCACCGAGTTGCAAAAACTCAGCATTAAAGATCGCACACTCGCGCAACAACAGATGCAGCAAGCATTGCTCGCGGACCGATTCAAGTTGACATTTCACCGTGAATCGAAAGAAGCGCCCGTCTACTTTCTTGAAATCGCGAAGGGTGGCCCGAAATTCCATGCAGTCGATGCGGTCGCGCCCCCGGCTGGCCGTAGCGGCGTAAATGCTTCAGGTCCGGACACTTCCTATACTCTCAGGTCCGATTTGCTCAATCCGCTTGTTCAATTCTTATCGTTTTACATGGAGCGAACTGTTGTGGACAGAACTGGACTGACGGGTAGGTACGACTTCAAGTTGACATACGGGCCCGAGGACAGCGTTAACCCCGATGCGCCGCCCATGATGGAAGCGCTGGAGCATCAGCTTGGGTTGAAGCTGGAATCAGGCAAAGCAACTGTCGAAGTCATCGCAATCGATCACGTCGAGCGGCCCTCGGGGAATTAATGGCGGGATGTTGTTCAGGCTTACAGACAGCGATTGGCAGGGAGGTAGAGCGCAATGATCGGCGAGCTGACCAATCATTTGTGGCAGACGACAATGTTCGCGATTGCGGCCGCGATTGTGGCGTTCGCGTTCAGGAAGAGCCGGGCGCAGGTACGCTTCTGGGTGTGGCTCGCCGCGTCGCTGAAATTTTTCGTGCCGTTTTCGTTGCTGATTGACTTGGGAAAAAAGCTGTGGGAATCGGCCACGGCCGGGCAGCCCGTGGTGACGGTGGCGGAGCAAGGCATTTCCGCCACAATGGTGCAGATCACGCAGCCATTTTCCGAAGATTTCGTTTACTCACCGGCTGTGCGGCATACGACGAACTGGATTGCGTTCGCGGTCTTTGCGGTATGGGCAAGCGGGTTTGTGTACGTGGCGCTGCTGCGATTTCGTGGATGGTTGGTGATTCGCGCTGCGCTTCGCGCGAGCGCGCCGATGGATGTGCCGGCGGCAGTGCCGGTGCGTTCGGCAGCGGGATTGCTGGAGCCGGGCGCAGTTGGATTTGTGCGTCCAGTGCTTCTGCTACCAGAAGGGATCGCGAAGAAATTGACGCCGCAGCAGTTGGAAGCGGTGCCGGCGCACGAGCAGTGCCACATCCGAAGGCGGGACAATTTGACGTCGGCGCTGCACATGATTGTGGAGGCGATTTTCTGGTTTCATCCGGCAGTGTGGTGGATTGGCGCGCGAATGGTGGAAGAGCGCGAACGCGCGTGCGATGAAGCGGTGCTCAGTTCCGGGAACGAGCCGCACGTGTACGCGGAAGGAATCCTGAATGTTTGCAAAAGCTATTTGGAATCGCCACTGGCGTGTGTTTCTGGTGTGACGGGCTCTGATTTGAAGAAACGCATCGGGACGATTCTGACGGGCAGAGTCGCGGGTGAGCTGACCCTCATGAAAAAACTGGCGCTGGCAACAGCCGCGATGGCGGCGCTTGCCGCGCCGATATTAGTTGGGGTGTTTGGCGCGCCTGCGCTACGCGCGCAAATTACAACTGCGAACCGGCCGCAATTCGACGTGGCGTCGGTGAAGCCGTGCGACAAGAATTCTCCGCCTCCGCCGAGCGCGGGACGCGGAGGCGCAGACGGATCTGCATCCACAGGAAGAATGGATTTGCCGTGCGGCACACTGGCGCACCTAATCGAGGTGGCGTACGTGGAATTCCCGAACGGCGTGCGCCAACCGCGATTGGCATTCAAGCCCTTGCCGATCGAGGGAGGCCCGGCGTGGGTCAAGTCCGACACGTTTTTGATCAGCGCGGAAACCGAGAGCGAGGTGACTCCGCTCATGATGCGCGGGCCGATGCTGCAAAGAATTCTGGAAGATCGATTCAAGTTGAAGGTGCATCGCGAGACGAGAGAGGTTCCGGTTTACGAGCTGACCGTTGCAAAGGGCGGCCTGAAAATAAAGCACACGGAACCGGGAAGCTGTGTGGACGAGGACTTGACGAACGTGGGGCGGCCACCTGAGCCGGGCGAAAAGCCGCTATGTGTCATCGGCATGCGAATAAACGGAAATAACGTGACGGTGTGGTCGCGGGGAATGACGCTGAATCAGATTTGCCATTATCTCGACGGCATCGGGATAGACCGTCCAGTGATTGATAAGACGGACGTCGCGGACACGCAAAAATTTGATATCCAATTGGAATTTTCGGTTGATGAGACGACTCCCGGATTGCATCCCAGATCCGTCGGTGACGCGGGCTATCAGGGTGATCCGCTATTCCCATCGCTTTTTACGGCGGTGCAACAGGTTGGACTGAAACTTGTGCCAGCCAGGGGGCCGGCACAATTCGTAGTGGTTGATGGCGTGGAGAGGCCGTCTGGAAATTGATGGGGCGTGGTTTCTGAGGCATGTGGCGCAAAGAAATTGGAAGGATTACCCTCCCCGAAAAGCAATGAAAGCAGAAGAGCTATCCCGCGCCCCCTGTGCGAAAACGGCAGACTTAGCGCGACACGTTGCGGGAACGAACCCGTCTAAGGCACCGGGGGGCGTGACGCGATGAGAAAATTTGCTGTGGCGAGGCGAGGCGGGTTCCGTTGGCACAACGCGTGGTTGGCCTTGGCGAGCGCCGCTGCCATTGCGCTGATGACTGCCGCGGCAATCAAAGGACAAGCACAAAGCCAGAGTTCGACGGCAAGCGCGCCTGCCTGGGCATACGACGTTATTTCCGTCAAACCTGCGAAGTCACCGGATTCATCCGGCATGATGGCCGCGAAGATGATGCTGGACGGAAGAATTGGAGTGGCAAACGCACCGGATGGAATCATGGCAACGAATGTGACGGTCGAGACGCTGGTTCAGCAAGCGTATGGTGTGCGAAGCGACCAAGTGTCCGGCGGGCCGGACTGGATTCGCTCGCAGCAGTATGACGTAACGGCGAAACTCGATCCGTCGCTGATTGACGCGCTGGCGAAATTGAATCGCGACGATCGCGAGGCGGCGCGCAGAACGATGCTGGAGAAATTGCTGGAAGATCGCTTTCAGTTGAAAGCGCGGCGCGAAACGCGCGACCAACCAATTTACTCGCTGGTGATTGCGAAAAATGGGCCGAAGTTGCAAGAATCCGCGCCGACCGACGACGCGAGCGCGAAGGGCAAGCCAAATTCGTCCGACATGCAAGCCGAAATGATGAAAAAGCTTCAAGCGGCGAGCGCCGGCGGCGGTGGAGGCGGTTCCACGTTGAACGCGCACGCGACGACGATGGCCGATTTCGCGCTGCTGCTCACCGGGCGAGCAGGCCGTCCAGTGGAAGACAAGACGGGCCTGACGGGCAAGTACGATGTGAAACTTCAATACGCCGCCGATCCAAACCAATTGGCGATTGCTCGCGAAATGTTGGGTGGTGATCTAGGGCAATCCAACGGTGGGCCGCGCGCGACCGATAGCTCCGGCCCGGATTTGTTCACGGCGCTGCAGCAGCAGCTGGGACTGAAGCTGGAGCCGGGCAAAGGGCCAGTGGAATCTATCGTAATTGAGCACGTGGAACGGCCATCTGAAAACTAAGCAACTCACACTGGAGTCTGGTGAGTTAAGTGAAACTTTGGCAGGGGTTTGGCGTAGTTATATACAGGGAACGGCATTCAGAACCTGAAGTGCCTCCAAAGCCAAAGCGAAGGGATAAGCTCCAGTGAATCATAAGTTTATGGGTACAGGTATGAGGAATCATGCGGCATCAGGCCGCGCGGCTTCTGGTGCCGCGGCGTCGAAATTCGTCAGGGCGAAACTAGCCCTGGTTCTTGCCTGCGGGCTGGCATTTTTGGGCGCTGTCGGCACCGTCAGGTCTCAGACGCAATCACAGGCTCCGGCCAAAGCGCCGCTGGCGTTTGACGTCGCCTCCATCAAACCATCCGGCGACATCATGGCGATCATCAGCGCCGGCAAGATGCCGAACATCGGCGTGAAAGTGGATGCTCAGCGAGTAACGGCGGGCTACCTGACGCTGGCACAACTCATCACCTACGCATATAAGGTGAAGCCGTACCAGGTTAGCGGCCCGGACTGGATGAAAACAGCTCACTGGGATATCGAAGCAACTCTTCCAGACGGCGCAAAAGAAGATCAAGTTCCCGAGATGATGCAAACACTGCTGGCGGATCGCTTCAAGCTGGTGATTCACCACGACAGCAAAGATCTGCCGGTGCTTGCGCTGGAAGTCGGGAAGAACGGAGTGAAGATGCAGCCTTCGCCGCCGGATCCCGCGCCATCGGCAACGCCGGCACCTGATGATAAGGACACAACGGTGGTGAAAGGGCCGGATGGCAGCGATATGAAGGTGAAGACGACAGGAAGAATGGGAGAAGGCGGAAGCGTGCAAGTGTCCGGTGGACGCGGCGGGCCAGTCAAGGTGTCCATGGATAACGGAATGATGCACATGGAAGCTACCAAAATGACGATGGATCTTCTGACGCAGCAATTGACGGCCTATTTGAATCAGCCGGTGATTGATAAAACCGAATTGAAAGGCAGCTACGTGGTTGCGCTCGACCTTTCGATAGATGACCTCAGGGCGATCGCTGCGTCTGCGGGATTTGGCGCGGTGATGGGCGGTGGTCCGGCACCTGCCCAGGCTGGTTCGAGCGCGACGCCGACCGCTTCCGATCCGAGCGGGGGTTCCGTTTACCAATCGATTGAAAAACTTGGCCTGAAACTGAGCAAAGAAAAGTTGCCGGTGGAGATGATCGTGGTGGACCACCTGGAGAAGACTCCGACGGAAAATTAAGCGACTGATCGCGTGATAGACGCAGCTTGCGGCCGGCCGCTCTTGAGCGGACGGAATGCGGAATTGGCCTGAGACCGCCAGCCACCGGATACGTCTACATACAAGGGGCGGGCAAGAGATGAAACTCGGCAGGATCCCTGTGAGTGCGCGGACACTCCTCCGCTGATGGAGGCCGTGCAAGAACAGCTCGGGCTGAAACTGGAATCAGGAAAAGCGCAAGTGGATGTTTTGGTGGTGGATCATGTCGGACGGCCGTCTGAGAACTAGCTGGGGTCATTCGATTCAGGCAACTACGCGCCGGATCCGTGACTAATTGTGTTGCTTCAAGACTAATATGCAATGAATTGAAACGCTGATCGCAATTGGCGCGTCCTCAAACAGGGGCGTGGTCAGCAGAAACTGCACCCAGATCGGCGGAGTCTTAGATTCACCAGACGAGAAGAATTGTGTCGTCAGCAGAGCGGCGGCGATTCGAGCTCCATCAGACAAGCACGCAGAACCACCAGGGGAGCACACGTAGCGTGACAATGCGGCGAATTGCCAACTACTTCCGTGTCTTCTGCGCGCTGATGTGCCTTGCCACTTGCGCCCTGGCCGCGGCATCCGGTTACAGAGGACTGGTGACTTTCGGCGGCCTGCCTTTGCCGGGAGCTATGGTCACCGCGACACAGGGCGATCAGAAACTCACAGCCATTACAGACAAAGACGGCATCTTCGATTTCCCGGATCTGCCCAGCGGCACGTGGACGATTGAAATTGATATGCAGGGATTCGCGCCGCTGAAAGATCAGATTTCGATCGGGCCGAACACTCCCGTGCCTCCACCGTGGGAAATGAAGATGTTGCCGATGGACGAAATCAAGGCCGTCGTCGCCGCGCCGACCCCCGCGCCCGGCGTGGCGACGCAGCCCGCGGCAGCGGCTGCCGCACCCGAAAAGAAGCCCGATGCGAAGCAGCCGGCAAAACCGATTCAGCCGGCGGCGAACTCGGCTACAACAACAACTCCCGCGCCAGCGGAAGATGAACGCGCGGCCAACGGCCTTCTCATCAACGGCAGTGTGAACAATGGCGCCGCGTCGCCTTTTGCCCAGCTTCCGGCATTTGGCAATAGCCGCGGCGGACGCGGAGGCCTTTACAACGGCAGCATCGCTTTCCAGTTCAATACGTCGGCGTGGGACGCTAACGCATATTCGCTCAGCGGAAACGTCACACCCAAGCCCTCCTTCATGCAGAACACTGTTCAGGGGAATTTTGGTGGCCCGCTGCGTATTCCGCACATCTGGAAAAACGGTCCAAACTTCTTCCTCGGTTATACCTGGTCGGGAATTGGAAATGATTCGACGCAGTCCGCAATCGTTCCGACCGTGGCGGAGCGCACCGGGGATCTCTTCGCATTTGAAATTGGTGGGAAGCCTGTGACCATCATTAATCCAAGCACTGGATTGCCGTTCCTGAATAATCAAGTTCCCGTCAGCACGCAGGCCGCGGCGCTGTTAAATCTGTATCCGTTGCCAAACATCACCGGCGGCGCGGATAATTACAACTATCAAATCCCAATTGTCAGCGACCGGCATGTTAACTCACTGAATTCGCGCCTCGGGAAGCAAATCAAGCGCAAGGACAATCTTTCCGGCACTTTTGCGTTTCAGAGCGTGCAATTCACGAACCCAAATCTGTTCGGGTTTACGGATACCACCAGCTACCTCGGCTTGAACGTGCAGCCGACCTGGATACATCGTTTCAGCCAGCACCTGGTCCAGACGGTCTCCTTTCAATACTCGCGGTCGGCAACTCTCACAACTCCTTACTGGGAAAACCGTGAAAACGTTTCTGGGGATGCCGGAATCAACGGCAACGATCAGGATCCAACTAACTGGGGTCCGCCGACGTTGGCTTTTTCCACCAGCGGCATCGCCAGCCTGACGGACGGACTGGCCGCGCACAACCGCAATCAGACGAGTGCTGCGTCATATTCTATGCTGTGGGTTCACCACGTGCACAACATCACGTTTGGTGGCGATTTCAGGAGACTTGAATTCAACTATCTTTCCCAGCAAGATCCGCGAGGCATCTTCACATTCACCGGGCAAGCAACCGGCGCGGACCTCGCTGATTTCCTCATCGGAGTTCCGGATGTGAGCAACATCGCATTCGGCAACGCGGATAAATACTTCCGCCAGTCGGTCTATGACGCGAATGTGACCGACGACTGGCACGTGAAGCCGCAGCTTACCGTTAACATTGGGCTGCGCTGGGAATACGGCGCGCCGGTGACGGAATTGTTCAACCGACTGGTGAATCTGGACGTCACGCCGACATTTTCCGCCGAAGCCCCAGTGCTCGCATCAAATCCGGTTGGCCCTTTGACCGGACAGATGTACCCGACATCGCTGCTGCGGCCCGATAAGCACGCCATCGAGCCGCGAGTCGCACTTTCGTGGAGGCCGATCTCCGGCTCGTCGCTGGTAATCCGCTCCGGATACGGCATCGCCTACAATACGTCTGTGTATCAGAGCATTGCGTTGCAGATGGCGCAGCAAGCGCCGCTTTCGACCAGCTTGTCGGTGGCGAACAGCACGGCCTGTCCGCTTACGCTGGCCAATGGGTTTGCGACTTGCCCCTCGACCACAGCCGATAATTTTGCAATCGATCCGAATTTCCGCGTGGGCTATGTACAGGTTTGGAATTTGATCGCTCAACGGGATCTACCCGGCTCACTCGTGCTGACGGTGACCTACACCGGCACCAAGGGCACGCGAGGAGAGCAGGAGTTTGTACCAAACACCTATCCATCGGGCGCCACCAACCCCTGCCCTACGTGCCCGACTGGCTTTGTGTTTATCACTTCCAACGGGAATTTGGAGCGGGAATCCGGTGACGTGCAATTGCGCCGCAGGCTGCATAACGGTTTGACTGCGACCGCCGAGTATACTTTCGCAAAATCGATCGACGATTATGCGTCGATCGGTGGTGCAGGCCCGGTTTCGGCCGCCAGCAATACCAATCCTTCGATTGGAAGCTCAGGTTTGAGCACCATCTCCTGTCCCAACTGCGCGCAAGACTGGCTGAATCTTAAGGGCGAGCGCGCGCTTTCAAGTTTCGATCAGCGTCACCTCTTGGCTTTGAATCTGCAATACACCACGGGAATGGGACTCGGCGGGAAAACGCTGATGAGCGGTTGGCGCGGCGCGCTGCTCAAGGAATGGTCGATCTCAACGCCCATCACAATCGGCAGCGGATTGCCGCTCACTCCGATTTTCCTCGAGCCGGTGACGGGTACGGGCATTACCGGCCCGATTCGGCCGGATTATGACGGCGCGCCCATCTATCTGAACTCAACGCCAGGCGTTTACCTGAACTCCGCGGCATATTCGCAGCCGGTCAGCGGGCAATGGGGCACCGCGGGAAGAGATTCGATCACCGGCCCGATGCAGTTCAGCTTCAATGCACAAATGAGCAGGACTTTCCGTTTACATGACCGCTATAGTCTCGACGTCGCCGTCACATCCACAAACATCCTGAATCACATCACGTTCACCAGTTGGATCACGACGGTCAATAGCTCTCTCTTCGGAACGCCGGCCGCCACCAACGCACCGCGAAACATAACCACTGCTCTCCGGTTGAGGTTTTAAGCCATGCGACGCGCACTACCTTTATTGTTGCTTCTCTCGTTTGCAGCCGCGGCGCAGCAAGTCGGCCAGAATGCGCAGCCGGGCGCGCCCGCGGGTCAGAAACTCAGCGTTAGCACTCAACTGGTCATTGAAAACGTCACGGTGAAGGATAAGAGCGGGAAACCTGTCACCGGACTGAAGTGCGACGATTTCGCGGTCACCGAAGATGGCGCGGCGCAAAAACTTGCGATCTGCGAACCGATCGAGCTGCCGACAACCGCCACGGCGATGCCCCCGGCCACCATCGACCAGAATGAGATCAAAACATACAACCAGCTCGGCCGGATGAAGATTTCGACGGAAAAGCCGGGCAGTCTTCTCTACAAAGACCACCGGTTGATCGCGCTCTATTTTGATATGACCTCCATGCCGCCCGCGGACCAGATGCGCGCGCTTTCGGCGGGCGAAAAGTTTATTCGGACACAAATGACCACCGCGGATCTTGTGGCCATCTTCCGGTACGCCGGCGCGGGCGTCGACGTGCTCCAGAACTTCACGGATAACCGCGAACGTTTGCTCAGCGTGATTCAGACGCTCGTCGTGGGTGAAGGCCAGGGCTTTGACGAAACGCCAGCCGACGCCAGCACTTCCGACAACGGCGCCGCATTCGGGCAGGACGACAGCGAATTCAACATTTTCAATACCGACCGTCAGTTGGCCGCTCTGCAAACCGCCGCGAAAATGCTGGGACAGCTGAGCGAAAAAAAGGCGCTGATCTATTTTGCCAGCGGCCTGCGGCTGAACGGCCTCGATAACCAGGCGCAATTGCACGCCACCATTGACAGCGCGATTCGCTCCGGCGTCGAAGTGTGGGCCGTCGATGCGCGCGGATTGGTGGCGCAGGCGCCGATGGGCGATGCCACGCGCGGATCGCAGGGCAACCTCGGTATGTACACGGGCGCTGTGGCCATGGCCGTCACCTCAAACCTCCAGCGTTCGCAGGATACTCTCTACGGTCTGGCTGAGGATACGGGTGGCAAGGCCCTTCTTGATTACAACGATCTTTCCAAGGGAATCGTTGACGCGCAGCAAGCCGATTCGAGCTACTACATCCTCGGCTATTACGCGACGAACACAAATCTGGACGGAAAATTCAGGAAAATTAATATCACGCTGACCAAGGACATCGGAGCAAAGCTCGATTACCGGCACGGATACTACGCCGGAAAGGTGTTCGGCAAATTCACCGCCGCCGATAAGGATCGCCAACTCGAAGACGCGTTGATGCTGGAAGATCCGATCACCGATCTGACGATTGCCATGGAGATCGATTACTTCCAGCAGAATCGCGCGGAATATTATGTGCCGATCATCATGAAAATTCCGGGCCGCGAACTGGCGCTGGCGAAACGCGGCGGTGCGGAACACACGGTCATCGATTTCATCGGTGAAATCAAGGACGACTACGGAGGCAGGACGGTTACGAACCTTCACGACAAGGTGGACGTGAAGCTAAGCGACGCCACAGCGGCCGAGCTGGCGAAGCGCCCGATTGAATATGACACCGGCTACACGCTGCTTCCTGGCAAGTACATGATCAAGGTGCTCGCGCGCGACGACGAAACGGGGAGGATGGGCACCTACCAGACCAAATTCACGATTCCGAACCTGAACAAGGATGATAAACGCGTCCCGATCAGTTCGGTCGTGTTGAGCAGCGAAAAGAAAGATGTGCGCGACGCGATTTACAACGTTGCAAAAGAAAAAGTGAAGGATAAGAACGACTCGGTGAATCCGCTCATTCAAAATGGCACCGAAATTATCCCCAGCGTAACGCGCGTTTTCAGCAAGAGCCGCGATATGTACGTCTATTTGCAGGCCTACCAGCAGGGCGTGCCGGCCGCGCAACCGTTGCTTGGGTTCGTCACCTTTTATCGTGATTCGAAAAAGGTTTACGAAACCGAACCGCTCAAAGTGGTGACCGGAGCGACCAGCCGGCTCAACACGATGTCACTCAACATCAGCGTTCCACTCACGGAACTGACGCCGGGCGAATACGATTGTCAGGTGACCGTGCTTGACCCCACCGGGCAGAGAGCAGCCTTCTGGCAGGCGCCGGTGGTAGTGGTGCCGCAGTAGTTTCACCGGCGCTGCGCGTTTCAGGCGAGCAGCTTGAACGCGTGAACCCACTCGTTGTGGAGAAATCCGGGAATGCACCACAGCATGCAGAGCGGTTCGATCGCTCGCGCCGCTTCGACTTTTCCCATATCCGCCGTCTCCCAGCCAAATTGAGCGAGAATGCCGGTGACGGTTTTCTTCGCGCTGTCGTCATTGCCGCAAATAAACATCGTCGGCGTGCCGCCTTTGAATTGCGGATTGACCATGCAGGCCGCGCCGACGGAATTAAACGCTTTCACGAAACGCACATCCGCAAATGCCGCCTGCAACTGCTCAAACAACGATGCATTAAGATCCGTAAAGAATTTCAGGACGCCATTTGTAGGCGGCGCGTCGGCGATGGGGTTGCTGGTGTCGATCACAACTTTCCCCTTTAAATTCGCAATTCCGGCGGTGCGCAACGCCTCTTTCGCCGCGGAACCTTTCACAGAAATAACGACCAACTCGCCGAACTTTGCAGCATCTTCGAAGTTGCCAATCCGTGCGCGGGGATTTTTCTTTCCCCAGTCCTGCAGTTTGTCCGCGGTGCGCGTACCGATTGTCACTTCGTGTCCATGTTTCAGAAAACCAGCCGCAAGTGTTTTGCCGACATCGCCCGAGCCCAGCACACCGACCTTCATGTTGTCCGTCCTTTCAGTAACCACTTTGGATGAAGAGCGTAGCTCAACAGCGCGACCGCAATCGCGCCAGAAAGAATCATAACAATTCCACCGGGAAATTTCCGACGCGCCGGGTGTGCGCGAAAAACGGCAAAACGACATTCCCGCTTGAGAAGATGAAAGATCCTCTGCTGAAACATTACTGAGGACGGCCGCCTCGCGCGCGGCCGGCTTCCGCCCAGCTGATGTTCTCGCATCGTACGCTGAACGATGTTGGTGGACGTGGGGAGGATCGAACTCCCGACCCCCTGCTTGCAAAGCAGGTGCTCTCCCAGCTGAGCTACACGCCCACAGAGTGAAGTGATCCATTTTACGGCAATCGTCGCTGCACGCAAAACAGCTCAAAATTGTCTCCGCGCCGTCTGATAAACAATTCACGCCCATGTCTTAGCTTCTTGCCGTGATCCGGTTATTGATAAAGCGCACGGCGAAGCGCACTATCGTCCGGCTTGGCCGGGTCAATTCAATGCCGAAGAAAAACATCCTGGATTTGTTGCGCGGAGGCGACCTGCGTTCGCTTGGCAGGGCTAACGCTGCGGCAGCCTCCGTATCCAAAAACTCGCGATTATTTCCCGGGCTGATGCGCGGCTTATGGTCCGAAGACCCGGTTGTGCGGAGTCGCGCCGCTGACGCCATCGAAAAAATCACGCGTGACAAACCGGCCCTGCTGGCGCCATACAAAAGCGAATTGCTCGGCCTGATGCCGGAAATCCAACAGCAAGAAGTTCGCTGGCATCTCGCCTTGATGGCCCCACGGCTTGCGCTGAGCCCCGCGGAACGCAAACTCGCCATTTCCTTTCTCTACGATTATCTCCATGACCGAAGCTCAATCGTGAGAACCCATGCCCTGCAAGGTCTCGCCGATTTCGCGCGGAGCGATGATGCCCTGCGCCCGAGAGTGATCGAGCTACTCCGCCAGACGGCGCGAATTGGCTCGGCCGCAGTGAAGGCGCGCAGCCGCAAATTACTTTTGATTCTCGACCGCTCCTGATGCGCGGCCGCGTTGTTCCGCCCCAGCCGGTTCTTTGATACACTGACCACTTCACTTCATACTTGAATTTTCAGCGGGAGAGGATATGGCACAAAAGTGCGAAATTTGCGGCAAAGGGCCGCAATATGGAAACGTCATCAGCCACGCGAATAACACGCGGCGGCGGCGGTGGAATCCGAATTTGAAGCGTGTACGCGCAGTCGTGAAGGGCGTCCGCAAGCAGTTGCGCGTTTGCACGGACTGCATTCGGCTCGGCCGCGTCACCAAGTCCAGCCCGGCGAAGCGCTCCGGAGGAACCACCAGGCAAGCGGCGGCATAGCATTCCAGGGCATCGGTCGCCAATCGTTCGCGAGCAACAGCATTTCGCCGGCCGACATCCTATAATTCACCACCCAGTCGAGCGGAGGAGCAGACAGTGAAACGAATTTTTGTCGCCTGCGGAATTGTTGCCGTAGCCGCATTCGCGCAGGGCTGCAGAAAGAACTCCGCTCCCTCGCCGGATGTCTGGGCGGTCGTCAATAATCAC
>Ga0335078_10000105_pt1 | contig 147891 bp, 121 predicted proteins | sample Lox_Sample_32_FD_206711 | JGI IMG/M metagenome (GOLD analysis project Ga0335078, IMG submission 206711) | Soil microbial communities from Loxahatchee National Wildlife Refuge, Florida, United States - Lox_Sample_3.2 | ecosystem: Environmental > Terrestrial > Soil > Wetlands | place: USA... | reverse complement strand
GTGCCGGGTGGAGGAGACCGAACCAGGATTATCCCGCGTGGGCCAGTGGGCGATCGAGCCGCGCGCCCTGTGCGCACGCAGTCCTTATCGATCGAATCGGGATAATCCGCCGGTCGGGATAACTCCGAAGGTCGTGCACCCTTGGTGGAGATGCATCCTTGGGCAGGACGATACCGAGCTCCGAGCGAAGCTGACGGAAGACTCTCCCGATCATCTGGCGTGTGAGCGGATGGCCTTGCATGACGCAGAACAGCGGGTCATCCATGGCCGACGACCCGCTTCTGGCCCGACGGGTGTCGAGGTAGCCAGTGAGAACGGCCCCCAGTCGCGGGCCGAATGGCACCAGTCGGCTCTTGCCAAACTTGGACTCTCGGATCACCAGGAGCCGTCGCCCCCAGTCGACGTCTCGTACTACAAGCCGACACGCCTCTCCAACGCGAAGGCCGAGGGCGTACAGGACCGCGAAAACCGTCCGGTACGTTGGTCCTCGCAACTCGCCACAGGTGGTGTCGGAGAGCCCACCCGCGAGGTCAAGCAGGCGCCGGATGTGCTCGGGTTGGAGGATCACGGGCGTCCTCAACCGGCTGGCCCGGCGTCGACGCGCCAGGACCGGCGATCGGTCGACGACACCTCGGACAACCAACCAACAGAACAGGACTCGAACCACGCCGAGGAACTCGTTGTAGCTGCCTGGGTGATGGTGTGGCCGTGATTTCAAGAAGCCGACGATGATGCCCGGGGTTACAGAGCGCGCCGTGCGGATTCGTCGTTGGACGAGGTAACGATCGAAGATCCGCAAGACGACCTCCTCGCTGATGTAACGGCAACCGAGGGCACGCTTGTATGAGAGGAAGCGCTCGATGTCCCGGCCCAGGGGACTGATGAAGGGCCGTTTGGCCAGCGTCACAGGATCTCCTCTCCGTCGCCCAACGCGACTTCGCGCAGCGATTCGATGGAGACCTTGCCGTAGATCTGGGTTGAAGAAGGTGATCGGTGGCCGAGATAGTCGCCGACGACCTTCAGCGAGAAATCGGCTTCCACGAGGTGTTGCGCAACGCTGTGCCGCAGCGTGTGCGAACCCAAGCGCGGAGCCTGCACTCCTGCCGCCCGAAGGTAGTGCCGGGCCTGCATGGACACGACTCGACCGGTGATCGGCACTCGTGGAGCTCTGCAAAGCAGGAAGATGTGACGGTGGGTGGTCGTGGGGCGCCCGTGTTGCAAGTAATCGATGAGCGCATCCCTGACCGCCGGAGCCAACGGGTATGAGGTCGCGTGTCCCGCCTTGCGGCCGCGGACGAACAGCGTCGCGGCACGCCACCCGACATCATCGAGGGTCAGGGCCGCAACTTCTCGCGCTCGCAGGCCATACACAGTCAGCAACAGGAGGATGGCGTAGTCCCTCTTGCCTAGCGCTGATCGACGATCGATGCACTTCAACGTCCGCATCACGTCGCTCCACGTGATCGCGCGAGGGATTTCTGCGAAGCGATAGGTGCGTGGGCCTTCCACCCCATCACTGAGATCGATCGGTATGCGCCCCTCGCGAAACAGGTAGCGAAGAAAGGCACGCAAGGCGGAGCAGACAGCGTTCAATGATCGGGGGCAGTTGCGGCGCCTCGCTTCGACGAGGAAACCGTCCAAGATGGTGAATGTCAGTCCGTTGGGGTGGCGAACGCGGTGCCGCGCCGTGTACTCTTCGAACCTGGCGAGGTGGTGACGATAGAGCTGAACGGTCGGGTCTCGAAGTCCGCGCTCCTCTCGCAGGTACGGGAAGAACGACGGAGCCCACTGAGCCAGGGGCTCCGGACGAGTCCTCGTGGTCGGGGGCAGGACGACCCGCAGCATCTGCTCGATCCCTCGCTTCACGTCGGCAACGAATGAACGTTTGGCATGAGGCGATGGAGCGGGATACAGCCGATTCCGAATTCGGTGCCTTACAAAGGCCTCGAGATGCCCGGCGAGGTCGCGAACGTTCCTCGCGCCGCGGTGCCTGGCGAAGTCTCCGAAGTCCAGGAGCACCCTCATGCGCCGGACGACAGAGGATGCCGCGTATCTCCGCTCCGTCAGCCAGGTAACGTACTGCTCTATCGGCTCGGCCAACCACGAACTCCGGATTCGGTCGATCGTCTTGGGCAACAGATAGTAACGCTCCAGCATGCAAGACCTCCTTTCCGCGATGCGCGGAATGGAGCATCCTGACCGCCGAAGCTGGGCGCCGTACCCTCCCATTATGTGGCGGCCTATGTGGCGGCCTGGCCAGGAAGGAAGCGCTCCCGAGCGCGGTTGGTGGCTGGCGGCCACATATTGCGGATGGGCACAGAACCTTGACAACGGCCCACTCTACTCGGGCGAGGCGCTCCGCACCGCCTGCGCTCGGCTCGGCATCGCGCTCGTCCACGCCAAGCCTTACGATGCGCCAGCCCGTGGGAAAATGGAAAGGTGGTGGAGGACGCTCCGTGAAGGCTGTCTCGACCACCTCGGCTCGGTCGCCTCCCTCCACGATGTCGAGGTCCGCCTCCTCGCCTTCCTCGACCGCCACTACCACGTCGCGCCCCACGCCTCGCTCATGGGTCGGTCCCCAGGCGCTCTCTTCGCCGCCTCCCAGCGTCCGCCGGACGTGCTCGATGAGGCCCAGCTCCGCGAGGCGCTGCTGATCCGCGAGCGCCGCCGAGTACGTCGCGACACCACGCTCTCCGTCCTCGGCGTCGACTACGAGCTCGACCAGGGCTTCCTGGCTGGTCACCTCGTCACCGTCGCCTACTCTCTCCTCGACGGTGCGCCGTGGGTCGAGCACGAGGGACGCCGCCTCGAGCTACGCCTCGTCGACCCGGTGCAAAATGCTCGCCGTAAGCGGCTGCCGCGCAGGCCAGGCGCCGCCTCCAGCCCGTCCGTCCACTTCGACCCGCCGGGGACCCTCCTCGACGAGCTCGTCGGCCGCCGCCGCAAGGAGGACGAGCCATGAGCGAATCCTACCTCGCGGCCTTTGGCCTGAAGGAGCATCCCTTCTCCAAGGAGATCCCCGACCGCGATCTGTGGCTACCCTCCTCCAAGGCTACCCTCGTCGACGACCTCATCGAGGCACTCGAGGAGCACGCCTCGGTCCTCCTGACCGGCGAACCCGGCGTCGGCAAGAATTGCGTACTCCGTGCGTTGCGCTGCCGGCTTCCCCAAGCAGGCTTCCGGCTCACCTACTGCCATAACGCCACGCTCGGGCGCCGCGACTTCTACCGCCAGCTGTGCCTGGCCCTGGGCCTCTCGCCCCATGCCACCGCGGCCTCCGTCTTCTTCGCGGTATCCGGCCACGTCGAGGACCTCGCCAAGGAGCGCGTCCATCCGGTGTTCCTGATCGACGAGGGACACCTTCTCCACGAGCAAATGCTGGCCCACCTGCACATCCTTCTCAACTACGAGTGGGACTCTCGGGCCCTCCTCTCCCTCGTCCTCGTCGGTCTACCTGAGTTGACCGACCTGCTCCGAATGCGCCGCTACCGCTCGCTCTACTCGCGGCTCCACACCCGGCTCCATATCGAAGCGCTCACTCCCGAGGACACCGCCGAATACCTGCGCTACAGGCTCAAACGCGTGGGACTCGAGCGCGAGGTCTTCACCCAGGACGCGGTGGCCATGCTCCACGAAGCAGCCTCGGGCGGCATGCGGGACCTCGACCGGCTCGCCACCGCCTGTCTGCGCGAGGCCGCACGCAGAAAGAAGCGGCTCGTCGAACGCGACCTGTTGCCGCGCGTCATCGACCGTGACCGCATCGAGCGCGACACGTGACCGTCACCACCGGCCTTTGGCTTACCCATCGTCGCCTGATCGCCGTCGTCGTCGGGCCCGACAGCGTGGCGCACCGGACCCTCCGCGCCGCCCTCACCGACGACGCCCGGTTCGGCCTCCTGGAGTACCTGGTCCACAGCGAGGTGGAGATCGTCGCCACCGAGGCCCTCGCACGGTCAGAACTCCTACCTGCCCAAGCTGCTCGGCGCGGCCTCGCGGTATGGAGCGCCGACGACGCCTTTGTGGCGGCGCTCCTCCGCGCTGCCGCCATCCGCGACCCCGCCCGCGCTGCCGCGCTCCTGGCACGCCTACCCTGTATCCCGCTGATGCGTGCATCCCTGCGTCGGCTTTCGCCACCAGGCCCCGCCCTGCTGCAATTGCCACTCCTGTGAGCCGCTACACCATCGCCGGCCTGCACGTCACCCGTGCAGGCCGGGCGGTGGCCATCACCCGAACCGCCTCCGCCCCGCGCAGCTCTTTGGTGGACATCAATCAAGCTGCGCGCGATCCCACCAACCAGGCTGCGCGGCAACAGCTGGAAACGCTAACGTCCGACTGGTTTTTCAGGTACAACATCGCCTGGAACCAGGCGCTGAGAGGCTTGCGCGATCCCTTTAGCACGGTGCCGGCAACGAGCGAAGTCCGCCTCTGGCACGCTGGCATCACCGAAGAAGCCCCCTCGCCGTCCTCCAGGAGGGGTGCTTCTTCACGCCGGGCAGACGAAACTGCCGCCACAAAGCGCCGGAGGGTAGCCAACGCAGGCAGCTCCGAAGAGAACCATTCGTTGAATTCTTTCCCGTGTTCGCCGCTAGTCCTGCCCCGCGACGGGGTGATTGGAGGGCGTAGGTTCGGGAGTTACCACCAATCTAGGAGGAGCGGGGTGGATACATCCTACGCTCTGTCAGTAAGCAAGGTCGGGCGAGGCGCCACGATGCACCTGATCGGACGATAGAAGAGCGCCTCCACGATGCGGCCTTCTTACAGATGGGGCGCCAAGGCCGGCCTCAGTAACGGTGGTGCTAACGACCAATTCGAGTGGTCGTGGCTATCGGACTCAAGCTGCTCGAGCACAACGGCTACTGCACTGTAGGTAAGATATGTCGTCATGTGGGGCTCCTTGCCGCCCTGGAACCTCAGCGTGGACTTAACGTGGGTCGTTCGGGGGAGTCCATTCAAACCCGCGGCTTTACTACTGCAACACTTTCTTTTCTGCCGAACGCAAAATTCACGTGTAGGTTCAAGTAGCTAATCATGGGGCCCGCTCGACTCGGGCGATGGGTTTGCGGTAGAACGCGTGACGCTGTACCCGGCCGGGAGCCGTGCTCCCGAGTTCGCTTGGGGCCGTAGCCCCGTTTCATGGAAGGTGCAATGATTCGTACTTTTCGGCGCGCACTTGCTCTTGCGCTCTGTGCCCAACCCTTGTTCTGGGTGAGCAACGTAGCTTATGCCCAAACGCTGCAGGAGCCGACCTCGCTTGGTTCCGCGACGGGAGGCGGTACTGGCGCGCCAGGGCCCATCGCCCCGAGTGGTACCGAGGTGATACGGAACGAGCGCAACCCACTCAGCGTCGGCGGCCCACCAGTCCCAGCACTCGATGAAACCGTCGATCCGGACCAATACGTCTGTGGTCCGGGGGATGTGATCGAACTCAACTTTTGGGGTGTTCAAAACTTTCGGCTGTCCGTAAGCGTCGACGTCGAGGGACGCGCCTTCGTTCCCAAAGTCGGCTACTTCGTGCTCACGGGAAAGACGCTCACGCAGGCGCGCCAACTCCTGCGCGAATCGGTGGCTCGCTTTTATCCCCGCCTCAGCTTCGACGTGACACTTGCAGAACCGCGGACGTTTCTGGTTCAAGTCGTAGACGATGTCGTTCGCCCCGGGTCGTATCCAGCCCGCGCGATTGAGCGTGTTGCAGCAGTTATTGGTAAGGCCGGGGGCTTCGGCGCTAACGCATCTAAGCGACGTATCGAGATCCAGCGCCGTGACGGGACGTTGCATACCGCTGATCTCCTCCTGTACACGCTCACAGGCGACGTGAAGTTCAACCCCTATCTCCTAGACGGCGACGTGATCCGCGTACCTTTCGAGGAACTGGCCGCGACGATCGACGGCGCAGTGAATCGGCCCGGTCGTTATGAGCTAGTGGAGACGAAGGATCTAGCGGAGTTGGTGTACCTCGGCGGAGGACTCTCCCCGAGCGCGACGCAGCTCCTACCGGTAGCCCTCGTGCGCCGCGGGCCCCACGATCGTGAGGACTTGAAGCTGTTCGAGTTCGTCGATGGCAAGTTACCCTCCATGGCGTTGCAGCCAGAGGACGAAATTCGAATCTCCGCTACGCAGGAGTTGCAGCAGGCGGTGGTCGTCGTCGGTGCGATCGCCGGAGCGGTGCCGTCCGAAGCTGCAAACACCCATGGACCCGAAGCCGGCGCCGTCGCGGCACGTACGACCGCTCCGGAGGAGGCGACCTCCACGCGCCGGTTGCCATTTGTAAAAGGCGAAACAGTCAGGACGCTACTGGATCGAGTCGGCGGAGTTGGCCCGTTGGCGGATCTTAAGGCTTCCTTCATCCTTCGTAACGGCCAAGCGCTCCCAGTCGATTTATATGCGCTCGTAATGTTGCGCGACTTCACCGCTGATCGCGCCGTCGAACTCGGCGACACGCTCTTCATTCCCTTCAAACGTCGGAACATCTTGGTTGAGGGATCGGTTTTCGCGCCGGGGGCCTATCCATACAATCCTGGATTTGGCATCGAGCAGTATCTTTCGCTTGCCGGTGGGCGAAGTCGGAACGCTCAGTCACTCGAGGACGTGAAAGTCATCACGCCAAGCGGCGAAACGAAGGATTACAGTGCCGATGTCAAGGTCGAGCCTGGATCCTCTGTGGTTGTACCGGAGAGGACCTTTTCACGGTCCGAGATGGTCCAGATTCTGCTTGGTGCTGCTGGGATAATTCTAAGCGGTGTGGCGGTCGTCATCGCGGCGAGGAAGTGATGAGCGAACAAACCCCAGCTCTGGACATGTCGTTCCTGCTTGCGCGCTCCACGCAGAAGCGAATTGCCATCGCGACGGTTGTATTCGCATTAGTCGGGCTGATGTATGCTCTGCTCGCGCCTAAATGGTACCGCTCCGTCCTTACAGTTGTCCCCGCAAAAGCGCAAAGAGGGGCGGGACTTTCCTCCATGCTGAGTGGCGAACTGAGCGGCCTCGCAGCTGGTTTGGGAGCGTCCATGGGGGAGGGTGCCGACGTCCAACGCATATCTGCAGTACTTCAGAGTAATGACGTTAGTGATGCCGTAATTGCAAAATTTGACCTTAAAAAGCGGTACCACGAGGTCTACCAAGAGACGGCGCGCGACGCTCTTCGGAAACACTGTGACGTTAAGGCGCTTCCGAAGCCCGGGCTTGTTCAGCTGTCTTGTGAGGACAAGGATCCACGATTCGTTCAGCAACTGCTCGAATTCTTCTCAGAATACGGGAACCAGGTGTTCCGACGCGTCAGCGTAAGCTCGGCGTCTGAGGAGGTCCGGTTTCTCGAGAGGCGCATTCAGGAGTTGCGCACCGCAGCAGATGACAGCGCGCAGCGGATGCGCGACTTCCAGGAGAAGCACCAGGTAGTGGACCTCGATACACAGACAAAAGCAGTTGTGTCAGCCATAGCCACTCTCCAGAGTCAGCGGATAAGCAAGCAGCTGGAGCTGGATTATGCGCAGACCTTCTCATCAGGCGATGAGGCGACTCTCCGGCAGCTCCGGTCACAGCTGTCCGTGATGGATGCGCAACTGCGGGACATGGAGGAGCCGGAACTCGTTACTCCGGGCAAACATTCGGGCCCATCTGCGAAGAGCAGCGAAGGCTTGTTCCCCGCTGCCCTGGCGGTGCCAAAGCTCAGGGCAGAATTCGAGAATCTTTACAGGGATCGCAAGGTGAGTGAGGCGACCTTGATCTTCGGCCTGGAACGCCTCGAAAGCGCTCGTGCGGATGAAGCACGCGACACTTCCACCTTCCTCATACTGGACCCACCGACACTGCCGACGCGTAAGTCGAGGCCGCAGCGTACAGCCATCGTGATGAGCGCACTGATGTTAGGGTTCATGTTGAGCATCTTCGGTGAATGGGTACGCGCGAGTGGCGTGCTCGCGGAGATCTTCACGTCTAATAGGCATCTACAATCCAGCATGCGGGATGTCGCGTGATCAAGACGATAGAGAGTCGCATTTCGCAACGGCAGGCAGTGGTCGGAGTCATCGGACAGGGATATGTTGGCCTGCCCCTTGGGCTCGTGTTCGCAGAGGCGGGTTTCCGGGTCATCGGCTTCGACCTCGACCGGGATAAGATCGATGCCATCAATCGCGGCGAGTCCTACATTAGGCACATTGGTCCGGAACGGGTCTCGGCGGCGGTGCGAAGCGGAAAGTACTTAGCGAGCATCGATTTCGATCGACTGACCGAATGCGACGCGATCCTGATATGTGTTCCCACACCGTTGGGGCCTCATCGCGAGCCGGACAATTCGTATATCCACAAGACCGCCGAGGCCATTGCTTCGCGACTGCGGAGAGGCCAGTTGGTGATTCTGGAGTCGACGACGTACCCTGGTACAACCGACGGCGAGGTTCGGCCGATTCTAGAAAAAAGTGGCCTCCGGTGCCCGCAAGACTTCCTGCTCGCATTCTCGCCCGAACGAGAGGACCCAGGCCGCAAGAACTACAACACGCGGACCATCCCGAAGGTGGTGGGCGGAATCGACGAGAATTCCACGCGCGCGGCACTGCACCTGTATTCCAATGCGCTCGAGAAGGTCGTGCCTGTCGCGAATTCGCGCGTTGCGGAATCTAGCAAGCTGCTTGAAAACATATTTAGGTCGGTGAATATAGCACTCGTCAACGAGCTAAAAATGCTCTTCGACCGGATGGATATTGATGTGTGGGAGGTCATAAGAGCGGCCGAGACGAAGCCGTTCGGCTTCATGCCCTTCTATCCGGGCCCGGGTTTGGGTGGTCATTGCATCCCGCTCGACCCATTCTACCTATCCTGGAAGGCCGCTGAGCACGGGCAATGGGCACGCTTCATAGAGCTTGCGGGCGAGATCAATACGCGCATGCCACGGTATGTCGTATACAAGGTCACTCAAGCGCTGAATGGTGAAGGCAAGGCGGTGAAGGGATCGCGCGTACTTGTCCTGGGACTTGCCTATAAGGCTAATATCGACGACGACCGAGAGTCTCCATCGTACGAGATCATCGAGCTGCTGCAGGAAGGAGGAGCCGCGGTTGACTACTGCGACCCGTTCTTCCCGGTGGCCAAGAAGACTCGACGCCATAACGTCGGACTGCGCTCAGTGGCGGTGAAGGCTGAGGTGTTCTCGGCGTACGATGCCGTTGTGATTTCGACGGCGCATGACGCGTTTAGGGATGCCAGTCTGTACGATCGCGTAAAACTCGTCATCGATACCCGGAACCTGATGGCGTCCGTGGGTGCGACCGCGCCGCGCGTCGTAAAGGCGTGATCGCAGGCAAAGGGCACGTTCGCTGGCCGGTCGAAAGGAACGTCCGGGGGCATCATCGGAATGTTGAGAACAGTCTTTATCGGCTCCGAGAGTGGCTTCAACAACGTGATTGTTGATTGGCTCAGCAAGAATAGCGAGCTGAGTGGTGTCGTCTGGACCGACGCAGTCGCGTGGCGAAAGTCCCCTCGTGAAATAGTGAAATTCGCTCGTTCACGCATGCGACGCTACGGTATCCTAAAGACGTTTGACGAAGTTCTTTTCTTCGTCTGGTATCATACGTTCGTGGCTCGACGAGACAATAGGCAGGTTGTTTCTAAGATCCTCGAACCATATTGGGCCCATGGAAGCAGGGCGACTTGGAGTGGCCCAGTGCTCCGGGTGCGTGACATCAATTGTCCAGAATCGTTACGATTCGTCGAGGCGGCAAGGCCCGACATGGTCTGCGCTATGTGCATTAATACATACTTTGAGCGCGATTTGCGGGCCATTCCGCGTCATGGGGTTTTTCTCTGGCATGAAGGCATCACGCCCGAGTATAGAGGCCTCTACCCTCCGTTCTGGGCGCTCCATAACTGTGATTTCGAGAGAGTCGGTTGCACGTTCCTGAGAATGAACGACAAATACGACGCAGGGGAGGTGTTCGTTCAGACTAGCACTGCGGCAACCGATCCATTTACGGCAGGTCATGCATATATCGGTCATAAGGCAGTGTTTGACAGCCTTCCTGAGGTCGGCCACTTTCTTCGGCGGCTGGAGGCGGGCGATGCGCGACCTCTGCTGCGGACTGGATCCTTCGACCGGTACTATACTTACCCAGGGTTCTCGGATTTGGTTCGGCAGCGATTTCGCCTCCGCAGGTGGCTCCGCGAAGCGGGTCTTCGTAGCAGAAGAGAGGCAAACCAAATAATCGAAACAGGTCGGGTGGCCCACGCGAACGAGTGCGCGGCTAGCGGACTCGAACGGCTAATTTCATCGCCAGTTTCGGATGCGGAGCACACCGCTGTGGGACAGCGCACCTAAGGAGAGCAACATGAAGAACTTCGTAATTACCGGAGTTGGGGGCTATATTGCGCCGCGTCACCTTCAGGCAATTCGCGATACCGGAAATAGGCTCGTGGCCGCGCTCGATCCTCACGATGCCGTCGGTATTCTTGATCGCTATTTCGATGACGTAGCGTTTTTCCGCGAGTTCGAACGACTCGACCGCCATATCGAAAAGTTGCGCAGGAAGCCGGAAGGGGAGCATGTCAACTACGTATCTATCTGTGCCCCGAACTATCTCCACGACGCGCACGTGCGATTTGCGCTCAGGGTGGGCGCGGACGCCATCTGCGAAAAGCCCCTCGTTCTTAATCCGTGGAACCTAGACGCTCTTGCGGAGATGGAGCGCGAGACTGGGCGTCGTATCTACAACATACTGCAGCTCCGCTTACATCCCGCGATAGTTGCCCTGAAGCAGCGAATCGCGGGTACGCCTGCCCAGAAGATGTTCGACGTCGACCTTACATACGTCACGTCGCGCGGAAAATGGTATGGCGTATCGTGGAAAGGTGATATCGAGAAGTCGGGCGGCATCGCCACGAACATTGGGATCCACTTCTTCGACATGCTCGCGTGGATCTTTGGTGGCGTAAGGGAAATGCAAGTGCACCTCGCCGAGCCCACACGAGCAGCGGGCATGCTTCGACTGGAACGAGCAGTCGTCCGTTGGTACCTATCACTCGAAAAATCCGATGTGCCGCGAGATTTCCGTGACAAGGGAAAGAGCACTTATCGTGCTCTTACGGTGGGCGGAGAGGAGGTGGAGTTTTCGGACGGGTTTACTGACCTTCACACCGCTGTCTACCGCGAGATCCTGGCCGGGCGTGGGTTCGGTCTCGAAGACGCCCGCCCGTCAGTTACCCTCGCCCACAACATTCGTGTGGCTCAGCCGGTACGGGCCTCGCTGGAGTTCACACATCCGTTCGTTAGTCGGTGAGGGCTCTGCGATGGACTATTTCGTCCATGAATCTTCGTATGTGGACGCCGGCGCTAACGTAGGTTCTGGAACCAAGATCTGGCACTTTTCGCACGTCCTCGCGGGTGCCGTGATTGGCGCTCGGTGCAGCTTCGGGCAGAACTGCTCGATCGCGGGGGGGACCCGAATCGGCGACAACGTCAAGGTTCAGAACAACGTCTCGATTTACGAGGGAACGGTCATCGAAGACGATGTGTTTCTTGGCCCGTCTTGCGTGCTTACTAACGTTACCAACCCACGGTCGCAGGTTGTGCGTCGCTCGCTATATGAAACAACTCGGATTCGGCGCGGAGCCACCATTGGTGCCAATGCGACGGTGGTGTGTGGAGTCACTATAGGTCAATATGCTTTCGTGGGCGCTGGAGCGGTGGTCGTGAAAGACGTGGCCGATTATGCGCTCGTGGTTGGAGTTCCTGCGCGGTTCGCCGGATGGATGAGCCGTCACGGGCATCGACTGCCTCGGCCTGACGGTGAGGGACTGATGCGGTGCCCAGAGACTGGGCTTCGGTATCGGGAGAGTGAGGCGGGCGTCGTTCGGTGCCTCGATCTCGACGAGGGGGCGCCGCTCCCGGCGGCGATGGCGGTTGGGCACGTAACATACGATACGCTAAAGAGGTAAGCTGTGACGAGAGAGCGCCAGCCGAAGATCCCTGTTCTTGACCTCCGGGCTGAGTTGGCCGAGGTCCAACCAGAGCTTGATGCTGCTTGGCGGCGGGTTTCAGCCTCGGGGCACTTCATCCTGGGACCGGAGGTCGACTCGTTCGAGCGTGAAGTCGCCGCTTATCTCGGCGTAAATCATGCCGTCGGGGTGAACTCCGGGACCGATGCGATTGTCATTGCGCTCCGCGCACTTGGAATCGGACCTGGCGTTGAGGTGATCACCTCGCCGTTTACCTTCTTTGCGACTCCAGAGGGGATCAGTTCGGTCGGGGCAACGCCGGTGTTTGTTGACATCGACGCAGAGACGTTCGCGCTTCGGCCAGACCTCGTCGAGCGAGCGATCACGCGCAAGACAAAGGCGATTCTCCCGGTGCATCTCTTCGGGCACGCTGCGGACATGGACCCGCTACTTTCGCTAGCGAAGAAAAAGGGACTTCGCGTAGTGGAGGATGTCGCGCAGGCTTTCGGCGGTACATGTAATGGACGTAAGCTCGGCACGCTTGGAGACGCGGGCGCGTACTCATTCTTTCCTTCGAAGAACCTCGGTTGCCTCGGAGACGGGGGGCTGGTCGCCACGGACAATTACGAGGTTGCAAACGCAGCGCGGATGCTCCGCGCTCACGGCTCTCGGCGAAAGTACGAGAACGAGGTGATCGGCTACAACTCGCGCCTCGATGCACTGCAAGCTGCCTTCTTGCGTGCCAAGTTGCCGCACCTCGACATCTGGAATAGCGCGCGGCGGGCCGCAGCCGAGCGATATCGCGAGCTTCTCGCTGGCGTTCGGGGGCTGATTCTTCCCGTGGAGCGGCCCGGAATTCGGCACGTTTTTCACCAGTACACGGTTCGGATACCTGGTGGGAGACGGGACGCTGTCAAATCGGCCCTGGCATGCAGTGGGATCGACACAATGGTGTACTACCCAAAGGCGTGTCATCAACTTCCGGCATATGCTGATTCAGGTTCGTACGCCGCAGCCGAGTCTGCCGCACGTGAGGTCCTGTCTCTTCCAATATGGCCGCGAATTCCAGCGGCGGCTCAGGAACATGTCGCGTGTGCGCTCAGGATAGCACTCAACGATAATTTGTGAGCGCTAATGGACGGCATATCTAGAACAGCGCGACGGGAGCCCTCCGGGAGCGCCGAGGTGCAAATCCGACCGGTCTCGGCTCTGCTCCGGCGCATAATAGTGGGCGACATGCGGTCGGTCGTCGGGCATCAGGCGAGGTGGGTAGCCATCGGTTACGGCTTGTCTCTGCTCGCCGTTCCAATAGTCTCGCGGCTTGCCACTCCAGCCGATGTCGGTACATGGCTCTTCGTCGCGGCGTGTGTCTCGATCCTCGTCCCCTCCTCGAATCTGCGACTTGATATTGCCCTCTTGAGTGACGAGACAGAGATCGAGGTCGGGAACACTGCGCGCGCTGGAATAACCGCGCTGCTGCCGAGCGCCATCGTTGGCGCTGCGTTGGTGATGATTCTGATTTACCTTGGAAAGGTACATGGGGTCTCGCAACTCGAGGCGCTCGGCGGCCATCATTTGTTTCTCGTTCCCGTGACTGTCGGAGTGGGGATTTTCGTGTCCGGGGCAGTCCAGATCGGAGGCGCGATCACGACGCGATTCCGCAGTTACGGACCATCGGTTGAGAGCAGGGCGGTGCAGTTGATTGCGATGCCGCTCTTTCAGGTCGTGCTGCTCGGGTGTGGCCTCGGCGGCGTCGGTTTGATTGTCGGCGATATGGCTGGACGAGCAGCGTCGCTCGCGTACCTTCTTGCGAAGGATTCAGTATTCTGCGCTGTGGCGTTCCGATCTTGGTCGGCTCGGGGATGCAGCGAAGCCTTCAAGAGACGGCGGCGGTTTGCGCTGACCGCGTCGACGGCGACGTTCTTTAATAGCATATGTGTGCAGTTTCCCGTTGTTGCAGTGACGCTCATCTATGGTACTGCTGCATCTGGTGTCTTCGGGATGGCGTGGCGGCTTGTTAACCTGCCACAGTCGATCGTAGGAGCGAGCCTAGGTCAGCTTATCGTCGGTGAGACTGCTCACCTCGTTCGAGAGGGACGCACCGAGCTTCTAGCAAAGACCTACAGGATGCTGCTCATCGCGGCAATTAGCGGTATCGCCATCGGTGGAATCACGGGCAGCGCATTCGGAAATTGTGCGAGATGGGTTCTGGGCGCGAACTGGGCAGATGCGAGCCGCTATGTAGCGGTGTTGGTGGGTCCTGCCATTGCGCAGATCCTAATCGCGCCAGCGTCGCCCGCGCTCAACGTGTTTGGGGGCGATAGAGCACAGCTGTTGATCGATACAAGCCGGTTAACAGCGTACGGCCTAGTCGTGATGGCCGCCCTAAATAGCGCACGGCTGAGCAGCGTCGTCGTAGCCGTAGCGGCCATCCAAGCGGCTTACTATCTCGGAACCGCAGTGCTGCTTTTGCGAATGTGTCCGCGTAACACCAATGGAATGCGAGTGGTGACGTGACAGGCTGTGACGGCTGCTCGCCTACGACGAACCCGTCCAGCAAATCTGCGGACTTCGGCAGCAGTGCGCGCAGTCGATCTAGCTGGCCGGCACGTCTGATGAACTGTCTGTTGACGGTAACAGCGCTAGTCTTGCTAGCCGCTGCATACGAGCAGGTCATCGTTCCGATACATAACTTTGGTGGGTTCGGAATGGCCGAATCCTCGGCTCTCGATATGTGGCAGGTTGCGGTAGTGGCGGGTCTGGCCGCAGTGATCCTACCAAACAAGGCGGCTTCCCCGGGCGACCTTTTCCTCTGGCTGCAATTCGGCGTTTCCATAATTCCGGCAGGCGTTTTAGTGGCAAAAGGTGGTGCGGACAGCGAAGCGTTCTGGTTACCCCTGTTGGGCCTTGGGGTCGTTCAGATTGCTCGATTCAAGCGCAACCAATTTCGGACCGACGAAAGGGCGGCGTTGAGGGTGGACGGTCGGGTAGTTCGCATATGTGCAGTACTCACTGTGTCGATTTTAGCAGCTGTGATAGTAACGGTTAGGGGAAAATGGAATCTCAATCTTGAGGACGTGTACCTGGTGCGGGAGGAGGTTCGCGACCTCTACTCTCCACTGTTGCAGTACTTGTTACCGACGGCCGGAATGGCGCTTCTGCCATTTCTCGTCGTGGTTGCGCTTCGAAACCGCCGCTATTTGGCTGTAGTAGCGCTCGAGATCGTCGGTGTCGCCTTCTTCGCGTTCTCAAGCCACAAAGCGATGGCGTTTTACCCGATCGCGGTTGCCGGAGGTTGGTTCGTTGCTCGGCAGATTAACAGTCACCGCTGGATTCTTCTTGGCATTATCGCGATCTCCGTGGCAAGCATCGCGTTGGCGTCGCTAGAAGGCCCCGCCGTGTGGGTCTCCGGCCTGAGCCTGCACCGCATCTTGTTTCTACCAGTGCAGATCACTAACTTCTACATAGACTACTTTTCTAATCATCCGCGTCTACTATGGGCGGAAAGCAAAGTCACGCTGGGTTTGATGAGCAGCGGATTGCCTTCGGATGCGGCGCAATTTATCGGTGAAGAGTATTTCGGGCGGCCAGACGTCGTTGCCAACACCGGCTGGATTTCGACCGGTTACATGAACGCCGGCGTGATTGGGATAATTATATATGGCGTCGTCATCGGCCGCTTGTACGCGTTCATTGATGCGAAGGCGCAACAACTTGGCAGGCAGTTCGTGACTGCACTGTTTCTCGTCCCAGTCGCTACGATAGTACTGACTGCCGATCTTCTCACTACCGTATTGACGCACGGACTTGGAGTCGTAGTGGTTCTCGTGTTGGTCTGTTCTCAAGCGGTCGGTGAAAGAGGTGAACAATGAAGCGCAGGCCGAAGTGCTTGCTAGATGTGCTACAGGTCACTACCGTTCATACTTGGAAGGACAATCGCATCTTTCATAAGCAATGTCGCTCACTGGCCGCGGCGGGATTCTCTGTAGCGCTCGTTGCGCCCGATGCTCCCGGGGGACCGGCGGAGGGCGTGAATACATTTCGCCTGGGAACGCCGCCGGGTGGTCGGCTTGGTCGATTCTTGTTCGGTGGTGCGATGGCGTTCTGGCGTTGCTTGTCACTCAGTTCAAAGGTAGTTCACATTCATGATCCAGAATTGATTCCAGTCGCACTACTGGCAAAACTATGTGGACGTCGGATTGTATACGACGTACATGAAGACTATCCCACAGATATTTTGTCGAAGCCGTGGCTACCTGTCAGGGTAAGGCGGCCGATGGCGGCGTTATGCGGCTTTTTGGAGCGCATCGCTATTCGCGCGTTTGACGGCGTTGTTGCAGCAACGCCAGCAATTGTCAAACGGCTAATTCGATACAACTCGAATACGGTTCTGGTGGCCAATTACCCGCGCGCGGAAGAGCTCGGCGGGATTGCGCAGAGCATTCCGGGTGAGAGGAAGGACGTCGTGTATGTTGGATACTTGACCACGATTCGCGGAATTCGAGTTCTGGTAGATGCTATGCAATTCGTAAGTGCTCGGCTGGTGTTGGCGGGTGAATTCACCGATCGAGAACTGGAAGCCTACGTGCGGGCGCGGCTGTCACCTAACCGAATTGAATACATTGGATGGGTTGCGCGGAAGGAGCTTCCGGAACTGCTGAAGAGTGCCGCGGTGGGGCTAGTTCCGTTCCTTCCTGAGCCAGCGCATATCGAAGCTCTGCCGAACAAGCTGTTCGAGTACATGGCGGCTGGGATCCCTGTGATCGCGTCGGATTTCCCGAGCTGGAAGCAATTGATAGAAGGGCAAGGTGTTGGATGGTGTGTGCCAGCCGGCGATCCTAAGGCGCTTGCAGCCTGCATCAATCGCGTACTGTCCGACCCAGAGGGCGCCAGTGCGGCAGGGGCTCGAGGCCGAGATGCAGTAGAGCGGGAGTTGAACTGGAGCGCAGCATTCAAGGAACTGATCCGCGCATACGCACGACTTGACGCGCACCTCGGAAAGCAGGCTATGGAAATATGAGCGACTGCTTCCGTGTGAGCGTTGTGGTCCCCTGCTACAATGAAAGGGACTATATCGCTGAGGTGGTTAGCGCCGTGCTCGGTCCGAAGCGAGATGCAGCGGTCATTGAGTTGCTGGTGGTCGACGGGGGAAGCACAGATGGCACGAGTATGATTCTGCAGGGCCTGGAGCAGAGGTACGCTGATCTTCACGTGCTGACTAATCCTGATCGGGAAATACCGAAAGCCATGAACATCGGCATTCGAGCGGCACGAGGGGACGTTATCGTACGAATGGATGCTCATTCCAGGTATCCCAGTGACTATGTAGGACGCCTATTGGCGCGGCTAGCGGCTTCACCTGACGCGGGGAACGTTGGTGGCGCCTGGGATGTCCTGCCGGCTAATTCGACGCTCCCAGCGCGGGTCGCTGCTGCGGCAGGCGCAAGCCGGTTTGGTGTGGGGTCGGCGCTGTACCGCGTTGGTCATCGCGGAGTTACGGACGCTGACACCGTTCCGTTCGGCTGCTTCCGGCGGACGGTCCTGGAGCGTGTTGGACTTTACGATGAGCAGCTTGTCAGGAATGAAGACGATGAACTTAATGCACGTATTCGCGCCGCGGGATATAGGATCGTGTTGGACCCCTCCATCAGGATTGGGTACTTCAGCCGACCAACGATCATGAAGTTAGCTCAGATGTTCTTTCAGTATGGATTCTTCAAGCCGCTCGTCGTCCTGAAGACGCGCAAGTTGACTTCGCTGCGACAGCTCGCGCCGCCGGCACTGCTCGTTACGATGGCACTGCTGTTAGGGTGTCTTTGCATCCGGGCTAGACTATTCGCTCGGCCTTTCGTGCTTCTGGTGGGCGCCTACTTCGTGTTCCTGGGGTGTGGCGCGATGGCGCTGAAGACGCGTGGCTTTCGTCTCGGGTTTATGGGGCGGCTGCTCGCAATTTTCTGTTTGGCCGCCGTGCATGCGTCTTATGGGTTTGGGTACATTCGGGGTTGTATCGAATTTGTTGTGCTCCGGAGGCACCGCGTCGCTCGGCGCCTTGAGGCGGTAGTAACGCGGTAACGAGTGCACGATCAACTGGGGCCGTGGAGGTGCGCCAACGTGGCTGTAGCGTGTAGCGCGTTAGAACGTCGGCATGTGGGCTCTTGCGTGCGGCTCGCAGAGCATTAACGATCGAGCGCGTCCAAAATGCGCTCGCCCGCATGGCCGTCGCCGTAGAGTGCGGGTGAGGAACGTGGCCGGTCGTTAAGGAAGGAAAGGGCACTCGAGACGATGCGCGCCGCGTCGGCGCCGGCGAGGACGTTGTGTCCGGCGTCCACCAACTCGACCCATTCCGTCTCGTCTCGCATCACAACGCAACGCTTGCTGAAGAAGAAAGCCTCCTTCTGAAGACCGCCGCTGTCGGTGAGGACCGCGCAACAAGCGTTCAGAAGCGCCAGCATGTCGAAGTAGCCGACCGGATCCAGGACGTAGACGGACGATGGGGGGGCCCACTGTCCCAGGAGCTTGCGCGTTCTGGGGTGCAGCGGGAGAACGACCGGCCTCGTCGCCGACAGCTCCGCAAGCGCGCTCAGCAGCGCGCCGAGGCGTCGCGGGTCGTCAGTATTCTCGGCCCGATGCAGCGTCGCAAGGAAGAATCCTCCAGGCAACTTGTCGAGGAGCTGGCGTGTGGCGTCCGACGGCTGTGCGATATGCTGGTAGAAGAGCGCAGCGTCGAGCATCACGTCCCCAACCAGCCACACCTTGGCGGCGAGGATTCCTTCCCGAGCGAGATTCGCAACCGCCGCTTCGGTCGGCGCGAACAGCCATTCGGCCAAGTGATCAGTCAGAACGCGATTGATCTCTTCCGGCATGCGGCGATTGAAAGAACGTAGACCGGCTTCGACGTGCGCAACCGGAAGGTGAAGTTTGGCAGCAGCCAGGGCACCCGCCAGGGTCGAGTTCGTGTCACCGTAGACGAGCACCACGTCCGGGTGCTCCTCGAGGAGGACTCGCTCTACGGCCTCCAGCATCCGGCCGGTCATCGAGCCGTGGCTGCCACCTGCGATCCCGAGGTGGTGTGCCGGCCGAGGTATGCGCATCTCGTCGAAGAAGATTTCCGACATGTTCGCGTCATGGTGTTGACCGGTGTGCACTAGGACCTCGTGCCAGGCACCAGGACGGTTCGCTTCGTTCCTCGCGAGCGCTCGCGAGACTACCGCGGCCTTGATGAACTGCGGCCGGGCGCCGACGATGGTGACTATCTTCTGGGTCGATGTGCGCATGACTCGAGGTCGACAAAAACAGCCGTTTGGTGGAGAGGGGGGGGTAGTCCCGACAGGGTAGGCATGATAAACGTACGGGCGTTCAGTGTCGACAGGCGAGAAAACAAGTCTCAACGGAGCAAATTCCTTGACGCAGGCAGCGCGATTATACCCGGTCACGAAACGCACGGTCGATATAGTGGCCGCGCTGCTGGGGCTCATGGTCCTGTCCCCGTTGCTGGCCGTAGTCGCAGCAAGCATCCGGCTCGACTCGCCTGGCCCCGTGCTGTTCCGCCACCGCCGAGTCGGCCAAGGCGGGCGGAAGTTCGACGTCCTGAAGTTTCGCACGATGACGCAGGGGTCTGCGGGGGCACAGATCACCGTCGGGGGTGACCGCCGGGTGACGCGCGTCGGCCACCTTCTCCGCAAGAGCAAACTCGACGAACTCCCTCAGCTCTGGAATGTGCTGGTCGGTGACATGAGCCTAGTCGGGCCGAGGCCCGAGGTCGAGAGCTACGTCGAAGAGTTTGCCCGTGAGTACGCGGATATTCTGAAGGTGAAGCCAGGTATCACGGACTTCGCCGCGATCGAGTATCGCGACGAGGAGAGCGTTCTGGCCCGGGCCGCCAACCCGGATCTCGAGTATCGTCGCGTAGTGCTTCCAGCGAAAATTGTCCTCTACCGCCGCTATATCGCTGAGCAGTCCATTCGCACGGATCTCTCGATCCTGGCGAGGACCATGGCGGCTATCGTGAAACGCGCCTGACGCATAAAATTCGAGCGGGGGTCCCGTGACGCAGCCGAAGTTCTTGCCTTTTGCACTGCCCGATATATCCGGGAGTGAGATTGATTCCGTTGTGGAGACCCTGCGCTCCGGCTGGATCACGACAGGTCCGAAGACGAAGGAGTTCGAGCAAGAATTCGCGAAGGCGGTCCAGTCGCCGCACGCGGTCATGGTCAATTCATGCACGGCGGCGCTGCACCTCGCACTCGAGGCGATCGGCGTCACCCAGAACGACGAGGTGATCATCCCGTCGATGACGTTTGCGGCCACAGCAGAGGTAGTACGGTATCTCAATGCGCGACCGGTAATTGTCGACGTGCGGCCAAGCGACCACAACATCTCCGTCGAGGCGATCGAAGACGCCATAACCTCTAGGACGCGCGCTGTGATGCCGGTTCACTTCGCCGGTCAGCCCTGCGACATGGACGAAATCACGGAGCTCGCGCGGCGCCGTGGACTATTGGTAGTGGCTGACTCCGCGCACTGCTTTCCAGGCAGTTACAAGGGCCGCAACGTGGGCACGCTTGCCGACCTGACGTGCTTCTCTTTTTATGCGACCAAGACCATCAGTACCGGTGAGGGCGGGGCAGCGGTAACGGCTAACCCCGATTGGGCCGACCGGATGCGCATCATGGCCCTGCATGGGATCTCGCGCGATGCGTGGAAGCGTTACGCCGCAGATGGCAGCTGGTACTATGAGATCACCGCGCCGGGGTACAAGTACAACTTGACCGATATCGCATCCGCAATCGGAATCGGGCAACTCGCACGTGCCGAAGAGATGAGGACTCGTCGCGAGTCGATCGCCGACGCTTACGACGACGCGTTTGGCGGCACGGATACCTTCGAGACGCCGACACGGTCGCCGGAGCGGGTCCACGCCCATCATCTCTACGTTTTGAAACTTAATCCTGAGGCACTTGCGATCGGTCGCGATCGATTCATTGTCGAGCTTAAAGAGCGAGGGATCGGGACGTCGGTGCACTTTATTCCGCTGCATATGCACCCGTACTACCGCAAGACATTCGGTTACCGACCGGAGGATCTCCCCGTCGCACGTGCGCTCTACGAGCGAAGCGTATCGCTCCCCATTTACTCGAAAATGACGGATGACGATGTTGCGCGTGTTATCGAGGCGGTCCGTGCGTTGGCGAAGGCCCACCAACGCTAGGTCGCGTAGGGGAGTCGACTGGAGTAGTCTCGCACGGACTGCAACGCTGAAAGCGCCCGACTAAAGTCTGAATGGCGAAGACGATCTCAAATCTCGAGTCATTTGCCTAGTATTCGATAGTATTTAGTCTGTAAGTCTTTGCAGACTCTTTCAGGACATGAGGGAGTCGGAACTTACTCAAGAGGTGCGTGATCGCCCACACGTAAATGGAATCGGCATGTCTACTCGGGCTCGAGCATGGGTGGCGATTGCCCCAGCGTCGAGACGGCGCGGTCTAGCCGCTTGCAAGGAAGAGAAAGGCGGCACACTCTCTATACACTGAGGTCAACGGTGGTTCGCGGAGGCGATCATGATGAGCGTGCTCCCCGGAGCTGAACCGAACTGGGCCTGGGCCGCTATCGGTGTGGATAGCAGGCGTGCGCGAGGGACCTCACAGAGCGCGGGGGAGGCCATGGCGAGCGCAATCGCTGCAGTCGGCGAGTTGATGTTGCTGGAACTGCGGGGCCCTGACGGCTGCGTGAAGCGCTGTGGGAAGATCGTGGAGCGCACAAACCTGTGGCTCGACACTTAGCCGCGTTCTGCTAGGTCGAAGAGTTCGTGGCGATGATGCCTCAAGAAGGAAAACAGCTTCCGCTTCTTCACCAACCTCTTCAGGATGGCCTGCTCTCTCTTCGTCGGCTCCTTCGTCGGCCGCCACCGCTCCATCGCCTCCTCCCTCCCGGGCCATTTCTAGGGCGGAACGCAGCAGATCACGGCAGCATGGGGCCTGTCGATCCCTGGCTGTAAGCGATGGGATTCATGAGCTTTTCAAACCGATCCCGCCCTAGGCACGCGCCAAGACCTTGTGCATCGGGACCACATTCTCGAGTTGCGTCTCGGACGAGGGGACGGCTTCAAGCGGCTGCGCAGGAGTATGGCGGTATGTTGGGACCATTCTCTTGAGACCCTTGAGGATGGCCTCACGGTCGCCCACCTCGGCCGCGCGACGAAGCTCGCGCAGCCGTTCCTGCAGGTCCACAGGGGGCGCAGGACTCTTCGCTACCATTACGCGGTTGCGGACCTCATGGGTCTGCTCCTCCTCCTCGGTGAGCAGTTCCTCGTACATCTTCTCGCCGGGTCGGAGCCCGGTGAAGACGATGTTGATGTCCTCACCAGGCACGAGGCCAGCCATCGTGATGAGGTTCCGTGCCATGTCAGCGATCCGGATGGGCTCGCCCATATCGAGAACACAGAGCTCGCCGTAGCCGCCAAGGCCTGCCAGCAGCACGAGCCCGACCGCTTCTGGAATAGTCATGAAGTAACGCGTGCAGTCCGGGTGTGTGACGGTGACGGGACCGCCGCGCTGGATCTGTTGCTTGAAGATGGGCACCACACTCCCTGCCGACCCGAGTACATTTCCGAAGCGGACGGCGGTCACCTTCGTGCTCGAGCTGCGAGCAAGCTGACGCACAGCCAGCTCCGCGATGCGCTTCGACGCGCCCATGACGCTGGTGGGGCGGACGGCCTTGTCCGTCGAGATCACGACGAGTCGCTCGGCGCCGCATTCGCTGGCCATCACGGCCACGTTAATGGTGCCGAAGACATTGTTCTTCACCGCCTCCTCAGGCGCGTCTTCCATGAGTGGCACGTGCTTATGTGCTGCGGCATGAAAGACCTGCTCTGGGCGGTAGCGCTCAGCCAGGCGCTTGAGACGCGCTGGCTCACGAATGTCGGCGACCTCAGCGTGGATGCGAACCTCGGGGTAATCGGTCTGCAATCGCCGCGCGCCCAGGTAGAGCTCGTTCTCGTTCATGTCGACCATGACGAGCTGGGCGGCGCCGTGACTCGCCAGTTGGCGGCAGATCTCGCCGCCAATGGAGCCACCCGCGCCGGTAACGAGTGCGCGGCGTGCCTGCACCAGCTTGCGGATTTCCTCGTGGTCGAAGCTGATGGCGTCGCGTGGCAGGAGGTCCTCAGGGGAGAGTTCGTGCAGCATCGCTGCTGAGAATTTCTTGTCGAGGTACGCGAAGGACGCCGGTATGATCTTAAAACCCACCTTGGAACTGGCACAGATGTCAAGGATTTCGCGGATTCTCACGGCCGGTAGGCGCGGAATAGCCAATAGAACGACCTCGACCGCCTCCTCCTCGATGAGGGATGGAAGGTCCTGGATCTTCCCCAGCACCGGCTTTCCACAAAGCGAGGTATGCAGTTTGGCCGGATCATCATCCACGAAGCCGACGACCCAGTAATTCCCCTCGTTCCTATGAACGATGTCGCGGGCGAGAAGATCGCCCGCCCTTCCAGCACCAACGATGAGGGCATGGGCTCGCCTCTTCTGCCGCTGCGAGAAATACCAGGATAACGCAACCCGCGGACCGAACCGGAATCCACCCATGAGACTCGTCGCGAAGAAGAACTCGAGCGCATAGACGGATCGTGGCAATCTCAGGGGCGAAGCGTAATGAAAGGCAACGATGAAGAGCGTCGACCCCCCAACCATCGCGAAGCCAAGCCGAACGGCCTCAGCGAGTCCTGACATTCGGAAGGACCAGCGATGAAGGCGGGCCGCGAACACTGTAAGAAGGCGGGCGCAAACCAAGATGGGCAAAGCGATCCGGACGGCTCCCGCGTACTCACCCGAGACGTGGCCCTCGAGCCTCAAAATGATTGCCGCATTAAGCGACCACACGACCGCGATCGCGTCGAGACCAAGAATGGTGATGTTCCGGACGGCTTGGATGGATGCCCAACGATTTGCGATTCTCTTCACCATGCAGCCCCCTCTGGGTCCACACGGTCTAGCAGAATCCGGTCGGGTTAGTCACCATGGGTTACAATAGACTCACGCCTACAACTACCTGCAATAGTGGCTGGTTACGCCGTTGTGGGTGTGAGTCCAAGAATACCTGCGCCGGATCGAGGTCACGGCAGACCCACATCCCATCTAGACTGGACGACTCGACGAAGCGGCCGCATTCGCGGAAGGGAGGGATCTACCGGCAGGTGAAGTGCTCGGGGTGCACAAGGCGCACTCCGACAGCTACGAGCACTGGCAATTTCGCAAGTCGCCCGTAAGCATGCAGGCTCTTGCGCTTACGTGCCTACCCACGTCCTGGGTCCGCTGTCGCAGGCACTCGCTCTGACTGTGTCCAAGGCTAGCCGCCTCACGCTCGCCGGGAGAGCCATCTGTTATGCGCTGATTCGATTGGATCAAGGTCGAGCGGGCGAAGGCCCCGGTGACGCCGATCGCCAAGGGCGCTGAACTATCTTGTGAACCACAAGCTCCCGTTGACGGCTTGCTCGACGACCTCCTCAGACCCGAACAACCTTTACAGAGCTCGAGCGGCGCTGAGAGAAGGGCGCTCACTACTGGTTCTACTGCGGGAGCGACGACGGCGCCCACTGGAATGCGAGGATGGTCCGGCTCATCGCGAGCTGCCGGCTGCACGAGAATAGAACCCTGGGCCTCCCTGCGCGACGTGCTCACCCTCCGTCCTGGCCGGCCAAAAGGGTCCTCGCCCTCGCCCCCAAGTACTGGGACAAGTCACGAAAGCGCCCGGAAGTTCAACAGCGGATCGCTTCACCGCGCCTGTTTGGTCGGAAGAACCTGAAAGTGAGCAGGCACCTGAGCGGTTGCACTACGTGGTTGCGGATACCCGAGATTGCGAATCTATGCGGCAGGCGCCCATCAGGGCGATCCCTGCCGCGCGGTACGTATTGCTTCGGACCGGGCGAGCACACGCTCGCGCGCTCTAGCGAGGCAGGATACGGCGGCCGGCTCCCTGCAAGTAACCGATCACGGGTCCACGTTGGAGGTTTGGGGCCAGGCTTGCTGGGGGCGCCTTAAGTGATGGCCCGAAATACGCGTAAAGTCACCCGAAGGTTGCGTCTAAATCGATCAACCTCCTCGTCTATAGGTTTCAATTATTGAGGCGCATCTCCCGGTTGAAGGGGGGCAGTTCGCTTGCCGGTAGGTTGCCTGCCTGCGGTCATTGCCACCGCCGAAAGCGATCCGCATCTTGGGCACAGGCAAGTGTGCATCACAAAAGGAGCAGCCATGACAATCAGAAGTATCATTCTCGGTAGGGCGCTCGCCGTAGGCACGGGGCTGCTGATAGCAGTCGGTGCTCAAGCGGAGAGCAACCAAGGCGCCAGCGGGCAGACTACTACCCAGGGTACCCAAGACACACAGCAGGACACGCATCAGGGCAACATGGGGCAGGGCACGACGGACAACAGCAACCAGGCTGCCAACCCCCAAAGCCAGGACCGCACCACCAACCAAGGCGCGATGGGCCAAAATCAGGGTCAGGACCAGAACGCCAACAAGGGTGCCATGGGCCAGAACAATACCCAGGGCCAGGGATCTGACCAGGGCACGATGAGCCAGAACAGTAACCCCTCCGATCAGAGCAACAACAATCAGAACCAGGGCCAGATGGCGATGGGGAAGGGCAAGCACCACTACACCATCTCCGGGAAGGTCACTTCCATCGACCAGAACGAGCTCACGGTCAACGACAACCAGCAGGTGCGCCTTACCGACCAGACGAAGTACATGAGCCAGGGGAAGAGCATCTCTCGCGACGACATCAAGCCGGGCGAGCAGGTTCGCGCAGCCTATCAGCCGCGCAACAGGATCGCCTATGCGACGCAGGTATGGGTCCGCGGAGCTGGTTCTCAGAACGACCAGTCCCAAAGCGGAACCGATAACAATACCCAGAACGGCTCCCAGAAGTAGCGGCCGTACGACTCGCACATCCGATTGAGTAGGGTGCGAAAGCCCCGAGAACGTACTCGGGGCTTTCGCCTACCTGCTGGACCCTGGCGCGACTTCCAGGTCCGCGCCGGTGAGAGGCGGACCCTTCGTTCCTCCGAGGGCTGGGTTGGAAGGCGATCTCCCCGGGAGGAGCTACCGAAGATTACCAGTTCTGGCCGTTTGCAAGAGTCCAGAATTTCGGCCTTCTGGCCTTCACAGGATCAGGGACCCGATTGAAGGACGATTGTTCTCTTCCCATCCACCCCAAACCAACGAGCAAGCGAGTGAGCGACCCGCTAGGAAAGTCCTCCCGTTAGCCGGTACCCCGTGTTGTTTTCTCGAAACGTCCCGCCGCTGCCCACCTAGAGAGCGACCAACGATAGACTCCTCGGAATGCTCGGCCGCTGCACTGCTCGTTAAGCAGCGATGGGATCCCAGGTGACGGTGATCGTCATCGGCGCGGGCGCGTCCGGGCTCGCTGCGGGAGCCGCACTTGCGCGTGCGGGACTCCATGTCGTCGTCCTCGAGGCGAGGGGTCGCGTCGGGGGACGTATCGATACCCGGACTGACGAACGGCTCGGCATCCCGATCGAGTTCGGGGCCGAGTTCGTGCACGGTCGGCCTCCTGTCGTGACGCGCCTGTCGAAAAGGGGCCATGTTCACCTGCGTGAGATCGACGGACGCGTGCTCGCCTTCCAAAGGGGAGCCCTGAGGCCTGCCGATCACGCATTCGAGCGCATGCACGCTCTACTCGAACTGGAAGGGGAGGGCCCCTTCTCTGTCGTACCGAGGGGCGGCAAGGACGGGCGCTTCACGCCGCTCGAACGCGCGTTGGCTCGCGGATTCGTCGAAGGGTATTACCTCGCCTCTCCGCGTCACCAAGGCCGCGCAGCGCTCCGAACGATGACCAAATCGGAGGAAGCAATCGAAGCCGATCGGGCCTTTCGCCCGCTCGAAGGGCAAAAGGCCCTACTCGCCCCGCTCGCGCGTGCCATCGAGCGCGTCGGAGAACTGCGGCTCTCAACGCAGGTCGAAGCCGTATCGTGGTCAAGGGGAAGGGTCGAGGCGAGGGCGCGAGGGCCTTCAGGTCGGCCCGTCGGGCCCTTTCGAGGCGAGCGGCTGGTCGTCACACTTCCAGCCGCCCTACTCGCGCGGGGTACGGTGAAGTTCGCGCCCGCGCTTGAAGAGAAGCGACGAGCTGCGTCAAAGCTCGAGACGGGGCCGCTCGTGAAGGTGTTGCTCCGCTTTCGAGAGCCCTTCTGGCACGAACGAACTCGCAAGGCGCTTGCCACTCCGGACCTCGCCTTTGCGATTGCCCCAGGCTTCGCGATCCCCACCTGGTGGACGCTCAAGCCCATCGATGCGCCCGTGCTGGTAGGCTGGGCGGGCGGCCCCGCGGCGTCGCGACTCCCGGCCGATCCTCGGCGCATCTTGCGGAAGGCCGTGAGCCCGCTTGCTCGCATGTTCAACCGTGACACCGCGGCCATCGAAGATGTCCTGGATGGAGCGGAAGTGGTCCTCTGGCATGCAGATCCTCTCGCCGGGGGCGCCTATGCGGTATTCCCTCCAGGGACCTCGAAGGTCCCCGAACTCCTCGCGAAGCCTGTCGCGCGAACTCTCTTCTTCGCAGGAGAGGCGACGACCCTCGGCGCCGCGGGTACGGTCCACGGTGCACTCGAAACCGGCGTGCGTGCCGCACGCGAGGTCATGGCATCGCTCTAGATCGGGGAGGGCACGTCTCTCTCTCCACTCATCTGCTCTCGAGCTCCACTCATCTCAGCTCGAGGTGAAGGTCGCAGCCGACTTGGATCATGCCTGGACGCTCAGCTGCCGGGGAGCTTGCCACACGACTCCGGAGCGTCCCCCCCCGGTCGCCTTAGCTTACCGGCACGGGGCCTTGGTCTTTCTGGAGAGACGGAATGGTGCGGCGATCCTTGCAGATCGCCGCACCATTCACCGGGGTCCCTCGCCCACCCTCCGTGGTGGTTCATCCGTCAGCCGCGTAAATTCGATGCCTTCGAGCCCACGGGCGGGCCATTGCTTCACCCGCGCAGGAGCGTAGCCCGATGAGCTACTGCACCGCGGCCTCGGCTGGCTTGATGAGAACCTTCGTGTAGCCGGGCTCGCGCCGGTCGAACTTCGCGTAGGCCTCCGGCGCGTCGGCGAGCGGGATGCGACGCGAGACGATGAAGCTCGGAATGGCGCGACCGGCGATGATGAGATCCCGGAGCATGAGGCTGTAGTTCTTGACCGGTGTTTGGCCCATGCCGAGCTGGATACCCTTCGACCACAGCTTGCCCCAGGGGAGCGTGTAGGAGCCCTGCTTCGCGGCCGGGTCCTTTCCGCCCGGGTCTTGCGGCAGGAAGACGCCGATGATGCCGAGCGATCCGGTCGGGTTGATGACATCCACGAGCTCCTCGGTGAGCTTCGTGGGGTGCTCACGGCTCGGATCCCCGAAGTCCTTCGCCTGATATCCGACCGCGTCGATGCCGCACATGACGCCGGCCATCTTCTCCTCGCCGCGCCGCATCGAGCCGCGAATCAGCGGATCCTCGAGCCGCAGCCGCTTTATTTGCTCGGCGGGGGAACCCTTGCGAAAGTCGATGGCGATGGCGCCGATCTTCTCGGCCTTCTGCAGGCGTTCCGGGACGGCGTCGACGACGTAGACCTGGGCCGCTCCGCGGATGAGGGAGCTGTACGCGGCGAGGAGGCCGACGGGGCCAGCGCCGAAGATGGCGACGGTCGAGCCGGGTTCCACCTTGGCCATCACCGCCGCGTGGTAGCCGGTCGGGAAGATGTCGGAGAGGAGGAGGAAGTCGTCCTCGAAGCGGTCGCCCGGGGTCCCCGGGAGCTTGATGCAGTTCGCCTCGCCCCAGGGTACCCGCAGCATCTCGGCCTGACCGCCCTTGTACGGACCCATCCCCACGTACCCGTAAGCGGCACCCGCGTCTTCCTCGTTCGTCACGAGGCAGGCGCTCGTGAAACCGCGCGAGCAATTGAAGCAGGTGCCGCACGCGATGTTGAAGGGCAAGACCACCCGGTCGCCCTCCCGGAGCTGCTGCACGGCGCTACCCACCTCCGCGATGACGCCCATGTTCTCGTGGCCCATGACGACGCCGGGCTCGGCCGCCGTCCGGCCCTCGTACATGTGAAGGTCGCTCCCGCAGATCCCCGCCGTGGTGATGCGGACGAGAACGTCGGTGGGCTGCTCGATGCGCGGGTCCTCGACCTCGTCGACCGAGACCTTGCCCGGCCCTTGCCATACGACAGCCTTCATATTTCCCCCGTTTGCAAAAGAATGCCTGGCGAATGCGACAAGCTACTCGTTCCGATTGGCACCGCCGTACGCTTGCCCGGATTGAGCGAGGCAGCACATCTGCCTCATTCAGCACGGTAGTGGCGGTTCTGGGCGCCCCGTGGCTTCTATGTTTGGATTCGTGAGAGGTGGGTGCAAGCCCCCGCCGTGCCGAAAAACAGTGCGAAAGCCAGGACTTCACACTGGCCAGGTGGACGATCGATCCGATGAGGGCGCGCTCCCGGGGCGAGCAGGCAACTCGGCACCTGGGCAGCCGCTATGCAGCTGTAGCTCGGTGTCCGCTGGCATTCTTGTTCCCGCGTGAGCGAGACGAAATCTCATGGACGAGATGTCGGATCGCGAACCGTGCGTGGGTGCGCAGCTTCTTTTGTCTAAGTACCAATCGGCATAAATACAGTCACGTATTATGGACCGAAGAGTCGAGCAGAGCTATCGTCTCCTCTGGAGAAGTACTCTCCAGAGGAGACCATGCCACGCCAGAGCCCATTCATCATTGACCTCGATGCAGAGGAGAAGCGCACCCTAGAGCAAAGGGCGCGTAGATATACGTTGCCATATTTTCAAGTGGTCAGAGCGCAGATGATTCTTTTGGCCGCCCAGGGCCTAGGCAACGATGAAATCGCCAGCCGCCTCAACACTCGACGGGAGGTCGTCAGCCAATGGCGCAAGCGGTTCTTTGAAGAACGCCTAGCCGGCCTGGAGGAGCGCCAGCGCCCGGGCCGACCCCGGGCTTTTCCCCCCAGAGGTCATCGTCCAGGTTAAGGCCCTGGCCTGTGAACTGCCCACTACGCTCGGGCTACCACTGTCACGGCTGAGCGTGGCCGACGTGGCCCGCGAAGCCTGCCGCTCGGGGATCGTCGCCTCCGTCAGCGACAAGACGGTGTGGCGCTGGCTCCACGAGGACGCCATCCGTCCTTGGCAGCATCGATGCTGGATCTTCCCTCGGGATCCCGAGTTCGCGGTCAAGGCTGGGCGCCTGCTGGATCTCTACGCAAGGCGCTGGAATGGCCGATGGCTTCGGGAAGACGAGTTCGTGGTCTCAGCGGACGAGAAGACGAGCATCCAGGCGCGCGCTCGAATCCATCCAACGCTTCCCCCTCGACCCGGCGCGCCAGCCCTGGTCGAACACGAATATCGGCGGTGCGGCGCGTGGGCCTATATCGCAGCTCTCGATGTTCACCGAGCCAAGGTCTTCGGCCTCTGCGAGCGAAAGACTGGCATCGAGCCCTTCGACCGTTTGGTCGACCGGGTGATGCGCAAGCACCCCTACCGAGACGCGCGACGCGTCTTCTGGGTCGTCGACAACGGGTCATCTCACCGCGGCGACCGTGCCGTCCGCCGTCTCCAAGCGAAAGACAAGCGAATCGTGCTCGTTCAAGGTCCGGTGCACGCCAGCTGGCTGAACCAAATCGAGATCTACTTCTCCATCGTCGAACGCAAGGCCCTGACGCCCAACGACTTTCCTTCCCTCGAAGCCTTGGCGGAACGGCTTTTCCAGTTTGAACGGCACTACGAGAGCATCGCAAAACCCTTCGAATGGAAGTTCACCCGCGACGACCTGAACACCTTGCTGAACAAGAATGTCGGCCATTCGCCCATGCGGCTGGCGGCCTGAATACGTGACCGGACTTACGAACCGGACTACTAAGGCCCAGGAGAGGCTCTAATGATTCACGGGCCGTCGCCAGACGACCCGTGCAGCGATTCAGGGCGCGGGAGGGGCGGGCACAGATGGCGAGACTCGAGGCGAAGTCTCGCCGTTGAGCCGCGCTCGCGCCCGCTGCTGCTCGAAGGTGGCGCGCGAGTCTCGGGCCGAGCGCCGGCCTCCGAAGAGGAGAGCGAAGCGGAGGGCGAGTGCGCCGGCTGTGCCGAGGACGCCCGCGAGGCGAGCCCCGCGTCGTCCGCCGAAGGCGGTGAGGACGAGCCCGGCCAGGGAGAGCCCCTGTCCCGCCCGCCAGAGACCTCCTGAGAAACCCGACCTGAGTGGAGAAGCGACGCGGCGGACAGCCGCCGCCTCGCGCTCCAGGACGAAAGTCATCCCGAGCTCGGCGGCCTTGCTCGCGAGCGCGAACCGATGGGTCACTGGATAGGCTCGGCCTGCGGGAAACATCTCGAGCAGGGAAGCAGCGCTCGCTGCCCCCGATGCCGAGAAGAGAATTGGGAGGCTGTGGCGCGCGCCCTGCCAGAGCGGCACAGCCGTGTTAGCCATGAGGACCCCCGTGTAGCCCGTGAGAGGAAGCCCGATGAGGCCCGCCAGGAGTGCCGCGGCATCGCTCGCCCGCTCGGTGCGCGCACCGACCGGGATGAGGGACGGGAGGGCGGCGAGGCCCGAAGAGGTTCCGAAGGCGGTGAGGATCCAGGTGCCCATGTTCATGGGCGAAGAGGGTCTCACCACCCTAAGCATGTACAAGAAGCGCTCGGGCCGGCCGAGGTCGGCGATGAGGAGCGCCGAGCTCGCGAGCGCACCGCCCACCGCGACGAGGCGGCAGCGGCGAACGAGCGGCTTCAGCTCCTCGCGGCCGAGGAGGTCGGCCGCGGCACCGAGCACGCCCGAGGCCCCGGCGAGTCCCCCCACGTAGAAGTAGGTCGGGATGTACCACTTCCAGACCGGGTCCTTGAGCGCCGGCACGCCGTAGTAGCCGAAGGCCGAATCGGTATCGGCGGGCGGCTGCTCGATAAGTCGGCCATTCTTCGAGGCGGGCTCGACCTCGCGGACAGCCTGCAAGGCGCCTTCCCCGGCGAGTTTCCCCACCGCGGGATCGATGTAACGGCCGTCCGGCCGTTGCCGGGAGTGATGCCGAAAGAGCCCCATCATGGCAGAGACCTCCGCCCCGTCACCACCGCTCCGGCGGTGAGGGCAGCGAGTGCGAGCACGCCCGAGGCCATCGCCCACCAGCTCTCGGCGATCTTCTTCGTCGGGACGACGGGATCTGGCGGCAGGTTGTAGACCTCGGGCTCGTCGGTGAGTAGGAAGAAGGCGTGCAGCCCTTCGGTGCCGGGCTGGCTCGCCGCGCTCTCGCCGTAGAGGTAGGCGTCGGAGGTGCCGCGGGCGTGGAGCTGCTCGACCCGCTGCTTCGCCCGCTCCTTCAGCTCGTCGAGCTCACCGAACTGAATGGAGGCGGTGGGGCAGGCCTTGGCGCAGGCCGGCACCATGCTGTCCTTCAACCGGTCGTAGCAGAGAGTGCACTTCCAGGCGCGGCCGTCGTCCTCGCGGCGATCGATGACCCCGAAGGGACAGGCGGCGACGCAGTAGCCGCAGCCATTGCAGACATCGGGCTGCACGTAGACCGAGTCGAACTCGGTGCGGATGATGGCGCCGGTGGGGCAGGCTTCGAGGCAGCCAGCCCGCTCGCAGTGCTTGCAGACGTCGCTCATGAGGAGCCACGAGAAGTTCTCGAGTGCGCGCTCGGTCGGTCCGAGGGCGACCGGGGCCTCGATGTGGCTCGGGGCGATGAAGCTCCCGAGGAGGCTCGTCGGCCCGGGCTGCCCGGCGGGGTGCAGTTCTGCGAACGAGTCGGGCCGGTCGACCCCGTCGCGCGGCGAACCCTGGCCGGGCAAGGGTCGGGTCCGCTCGACGAACGCCACGTGGCGCCAGGTCGAGGCGCCGAGGTGGCCGGTGTTGTCGTAGCTCATCCCGGTGAAGAGGAAGCCGTCGTCGGGGAGCTGGTTCCACTGCTTGCAGGCGACCTCGCAGGCTTTGCAGCCGATGCAGAGGGTGGTGTCGGTGAAGAATCCCATCTGCATGATGGCGTCACCTCGCAGGTCTAGAAAGGCGGCCCGCCTCGTTCGTCTGTAGCTCGGCCCAGCCCGGGGTCGTGGGGGCGCGCCGCCCGAAGGAGTGGCGGCCGGGGCGTATGTCGCCCGTCAAGGCCTTCGATTCCTGGATGGAGACGTTCGGGTCGGCGACGAAGGAAATGAGCTCGTTCGTCGGATCGCCGGTCACTCGGCCGAGGTAGCTGAAGTGATAGGGGAGACCGATGGTATAGCAGGGCTTTCCCTTCACGTAGATCGGTTTCAAGCGGTCCGTCACGAGCACGCGGCACTCGATCTCGCCGCGAGCGGTGGTGATGGTGGCGAAGGCGCCGTTCGTTAGTCCCTTGAGCTCTGCGAGCTCGCGCGAGACCTCGCAGAACATCTCCGGCTGGAGCTCGCACAGCCAGGATAGCCAGCGCGTCATCCCGCCGGCGGTGTGGTGTTCGGTGAGCCGGTAGGTGGTGATGAGGTACGGGAAGCGTGGATCCCCGTAGGGCGCGTGGTAGGGATTGTCCTTGCGCCGCCACTCCAGGCGGGACGGATTACTCTGCTGCTGCGGGTAGAGCGGGTTCTCGATGACCGACTCCTCGGGCTCGTAGTGGGTGGGGAGCGGCCCGTCGAGGAGGCCCGAGGGCGCGTACAGCCAGGCCTTGCCGTCGGCGTTCATGATGAAGGGATCGATGCCCGAGATGGCGAGGGTGCCCTTCGTATCCGGCGAGGGCCGGTAGGAGGGCGGGCGATCCTTCACGAAGTCGGGGACGTCGTGGCCGGTCCACTGCTTTGTTTCCTCGTTCCACCACACGTACTTCTTGCGCTCGGACCAGGGCCTGCCTTCCGGATCCGCGGAGGCGCGGTTGTAGAGGAGCCGCCGGTTCATGGGCCAGGCCCAGCCCCACTCCGGGGCGACCCAGATCTGCACGGTTCCAGACTTGCGCCGCGCGGTCTGATTCACGCCGTCCTTGAAGCAGCCGGAGTAGATCCAGCACCCGCAGGCGGTCGACCCGTCGTCCTTCAGCTCGGCGAAGCCGGGCACGAGCTTTCCGTCCGCGACGGTGTAGCCGTTCACTTCCTTGAGGACGCGCTCCGGATCGGGCTCCGCGCGGGGACCCCTCTCGCCGTACTCCCAGGTGAGCGCCTGGATGCCTCGGTCCCGTTCCAGGGAGGACCCCGCGTAGAGGCGCTTCAGGCGCTTGCCGAGGTGGTAGGTGAACCACAGGTCGCTCCGGCAGTCCCCCTCGGGCTCGATGGCCTTGTGGTGCCACTGCAGGAGCCGCTGGGTGTTCGTGAAGCTGCCGTCCTTCTCGGTGTGGGTCGCGGCCGGGAAGAAGAAGACCTCGGTCTCGATGTCCTTCGTAAGGACCTCGCCGCGCGCGATCTCGGGGGCGGTTCGCCAGAACTCGGCCGTCTCGGTGAGCTGGAAATCGCGGACGACGAGCCACTTCAGGCGACGAAGGCCCTTGCGGTGGAGGGCGCCGTGCATGGAACCCACGGTGGGGTTCTCTCCGAGGACGAAGTACCCGCGCAGCTTGCCGTCGGCCATATCGGCCACGGTCGTCATGTGGGAATGGTTTCCCGAGAGGGAAGGCAGCGCGTCGAAGAGGTAGTCGTTCTCCTTCGTGGCGGCCTCGCCGAAGTAGGCCTTGAGGAGGGAGACGATGTACTTCGGCATCTCGCTCCACCAGTGCGTCGCGGCGGTGTTGTTCTGGATGTACTGCTCGAGTCCCCGCCGCTGCTCGCCATGGGGCATGGGGAGGTAACCGGGGAGGAGGTCGAAGAGGGTCGGGATGTCGGTCGAGCCCTGGATGGAGGCGTGGCCGCGCAAGGCCATGATGCCGCCGCCCGGCCGGCCCATGTTGCCGAGGAGCATCTGGATGATGGCGGCGGTGCGGATGTACTGGACGCCCACGGTGTGCTGGGTCCAGCCGACCGCGTAGCAGAAGGCGCTCGTCCGCTCGCGGCCGGAGTTCTTGCAGAGGGTCTCCGCCACCTGCAAGAAGAGCCCTCGGGGGATGCCACAGGTCTCCTCGACGAACTCGGGCGTGTAGCGCGCGAAGTGCTTCTTCAGGAGCTGGAAGACGCACCTCGGGTGCTTGAGGGTCCTGTCCTCCTTGCGGTGGAGGATGTTCGTGCCGCGCAGGTCCTCGCCGCCGGCTCCCTTCTCGGCGAAGACCTCCTTGTGGCCGGCGGCCGGCACCGTGCCGTGCACGTTCTCGTACTGCCACGTCTCCGGGTCATATTTCTTCCCGTCAAAGCCGCTGAAGAGGCCCGACAGGTCCTCGGTGTCCTTGAACCGCTCGTCGATGAGGGTGGGCGCGTTGGTGTAGTTCACGACGTAGTCGTGGAAGTACCGCTCGTTCTCGATGATGTAACGGACGATCCCGCCCAGGAAGGCGATGTCCGAGCCGGGGCGGATGGGCACGTGCAGGTCCGCCACCGCGCTCGTCCGGGTGAAGCGCGGGTCGACGTGGATGATGGTTGCCCCCCGGTTCTTGGCCTCCATCACCCAGCGGAAGCCGACCGGATGGCATTCCGCCATGTTCGACCCTTCGATGACGATGCAGTCGGAGTTCTGCAGGTCCTGCTGGAAGGTGGTGGCGCCGCCTCGACCGAACGAGATCCCCAGACCGGGGACCGTGGAGCTGTGTCAGATCCGCGCCTGGTTCTCCACCTGAACGACGCCGAGCGCGGTGTAGAGCTTCTTCAGGAGGTAGTTCTCCTCGTTGTCCAGGGTGGCACCCCCGAGATGGGCGACGGAGAGCGTGCGCCTGAGAGGGGCCTTCTCGTTCGACCCGACCGGTCCCTCGTCCTCCCAGGTCTCGTCGCGCGCCTCTTTCACCCGCTCGGCGACCATGTCCATCGCCTGCTCGAGCGGGATGACCTCCCAATCCGTTCCCCCTGGCCTGCGATAGAGGACTTCCTTCTGTCGGTGTGATCCTGTGACGAGCTGGAAGGTGGCGGCTCCCTTGGGGCACAGGCATCCCTGGGAAATGGGCGAGTCGGGATCCCCTTCGATGTCGATGATGCGCTCGTCCTTAACGTACACGAGCTGTCCGCAGCCGACGGCGCAGTAGGGACAGATGGACTGGACCACCCGATTCGCGAAACGGGTGCGGGGAGCGAGTTCGAGGCTGCGATCGCTCGCCGCCGACTCGCCGAGGCCTTTGAGGTCGCCGTCCCGGAGCTGCCGCAGGACCGGCCAATCGGAAAGGACCCTGAACGCCATGACGCACCGTCCTTGTGGAGGGACCCAGAGAACACGCTGAGCACGGGTGCCCTCTCTCGCAAGAAGATCAAGGGGTTTTAGCCCCTTCTTCAAAGGGCCCTCCAAAGACACCGGGTTTCGAGCACGAAGCGAGCGAGGGCAAGCTCGTCGCAAGACCAGGAATAGACTGAGAGTCAATGCAGCTTCGTGAAGACCTTTTCGGCGGGCAAGGCAACTGAATGACGCGGAAGCGCGGCCGCCACTCGGCGTTCCTTGCTATGACCCAGGAGGTCTTTAGGACAAGAAGGCTTGAAGACTCGGCACCATAAAATCTTTAGAGACGCTCCGTGAGCGCCCAGCCGAAAGAGAGGCAGCGCACCCGGAGAAGAGGCGAGCAACGGTTGAGTTTCCGAAAGGGTATGGCTGAAAAGGATCGACAAGGCTCAATGTGATCGCCCGGTCATCGCCCCAGATGAGAGAACCGGCAGGCCCCCGCCCGGTTTGGGATACCTGACTGGGCGATCTGCTAGGCCTTCGCGAAGAACGTGCTCACAGTTTCTCAAACTGGGAGGGATCCATGGCCGAACGTGGTGTGCGCCACTCGGGTAACGCGCATGGAAGTCACGGCACCAAAGCTGGTCGACGAGGACCGAAGGGGAGGCAGGCGAAAGTACTGGAAGGGGAGGAGTCGAAGAGAGTTCACGCACAGGACGCGCGGCCGGAGAAAGGGCGACGCGCCGGCGCCGGGGGGCCCGCTCGGGCACGGCACACACGCCAGCACGCGCCCGTCGACGAGGCCGAGGAGACCATGGCGCATGAGGCCACCGAGACGCACGTTCGCCGCGAGGTCGATGACTTTGAGCGCAGCGGCAGCTCGGAGTACGTCCCGGGCGAATCGAGCAGCCCCATGCGCGAAAGATAGGCGCGGAGCCGGCAGCGACGGGCCACTTGCGGGATCGCACCACGGGCGCTTTCTTCCCACGCGGGCCGAGCCGTGCCGAGGTACTTCATGGCCGCTCGGTCTTCCAAAAGCCCGCCGCTGCGCTCTCGGGTCCTCGGGTAGATCGGTCGGGTCTTCCGGTGCGAGGAAGACCTGTGGCCTCGTGGAAAGAACAACGCCAGCTTCTGCGCATGGCCCCCGTCTCCGCCGGTCGCCCCGGCAAGGAACCAAGCGTAGGCCAATCCTGGTACGAACCCCCCCGCGGTGGCTCGTACCAGGACAACCCTGAGTGATATATCGCTACGGCCCCACCATGAAGACGGTGGACGCCGGAGTCACGTTGCCGGCGAGCTTCAGGGTGGAGAAGACCGCGGAGGTTTGCGCAGGGTACTCCACCGGCGAGACTAGCGCGGTGCCGTCACTGTAAGTGATTCCACAGGCCTGCGTCGTGTTGGTGCAGGTGATCGTCCCCGTGGCCGGCGCGAGGGTCAGCGTCAGTCCACCGTTCGAGAGCGTGGCCGTGACGGGGGTGAGCACCGTGGCGGTATTCACGCCGGCGGCCGCGAACGTCCCGACGAGCGTGACGGGCGTGTTGAAGGTGATGACGAGCTGCCCGCTGGCGGTGATCGTCCCCTGGGGCTGAGCCGAATCCGAGGCGATGTAGAGCGGCTGCGCGAGGCCGGTGAGGGCAATGCTCTGGTTGACGGGGTTCCCGGGGATCCCGACCTGGACGACGGCCGAAGCGAGCCCAGGGCAGGTCGCGCCCGATGCCCCGCAACCTGCCAGCGAAATGGCGGTACCACCGTTGGGCGTGAACTGTACGGGGAGCACCTGGACCTGATAAGAGGCGCCAAGCGCCAGGGTCGTACCCGCAAAGACGACGTTGCCGTTGTTGTCGGTCGTGCCCGAGAGCGAGGCCGTCACACCCAGATCGTTGGAGAGCGCGTTACTCTCGGCATCGTAATTGACCGGGTTGACGGGGTCGAGAAGCACGGTGGCGTTGGCCACCGGCGCGCCCTGGTATGTCACGTGGAAGGTGTAGTTCGGCGCCGTGGCCCCGAGCGGAAACAGGTAGACGTTGCCAATGAAGTTGTAGGTCGAGTCAATCTCGTTATAGGGATCGTTGGGGGTGACGCAGTAGTTGAGCGTAGCTTGGAAGGGCTCGAAGCCCGTGGCGGATGCGGCAAGCTGATAGGTGATGTCGCCGCAGGCGATCGGCAGAGGAATGTTGGAAAAGGCGTAGTCGCCGGCCAACGCACCCGTGGTCTGCAGGCTGTAGTCGTTTCGGATGGTCTTGCCCTGCACGAGATTCAGCGTGAGTCCGGTCGTGATGGGGCTACCGTCGGTGGCGCTCATGACCTTGCCCTGGAGCGTATAGCTGCCGCTGAACTCGGATAAGGTCGTGGTAGTGGAGCTCGGGTTGGTCGTACAGCCAGCGGCCAGCGCCAAACACGCAACAGCAAACCATTTGCACTCGGTCATATTCGTGTAGCCTTGGGTTCGGTGAAGGTTGCCGTGAAGGACTATGCTGCGGCATTGTCATAACATGGGGCGAGCCCGCGAGTTCAATTGGCCTGTGTGGGCAATGGCCTCCATGTCGCACTTTCGGACTCGCCTCTGGGTCTAGGACACCCGGAGGAGCGGCGGTCTGTGGCGCAACCCCGAGGATGAAGGATGGACGCGCAGGTCGGCCCGCCTCCAGAGGGCCAGGAGAAGGCGGAGGCGCCGGGTTTTTCAGGTCCGCGCGCTCGAAAGAGAACCAACTCTTCGGCCACCACCGCGAAGAGCCGCGCTACGGTCCGGAGCACTCACGTCGATGACGCGGCGATACTTGAAGCGAAGCGTGCAAGTTTAACCTGCAAGATAGTCTGCGGGTTCTTAGGAAGGGCCTGTGACCGGGCGCCATGCTTCGGGTCCTTCCCAGGTAGCCCTTGCCGCCGACCTCTCGCGAGCGGTCGACCAACTCGTTCGCGGGCTGCGCTCGAAAGCCAGCTCCGTCCGCTCGCCGTCGACGCCCTGACCGACATGCGCGTCGACGCTCACTCCAAATGCCTCACCTGGATCTTCCCGCGGCTCGGCGAGACCGGTGGCGACACCGGGGGTGACGGGCTTCCTCAAGGCCTGCGGGTGAGGATGCTCGCGTGACGGGCGAAACCGGGCAGGTGACTCCCTCCGAAGCGCCCGACGAACTCGATCCGTCCGTCTGGAGGATCGCCGTCGTCGCAATATTCGGGACGCTTCTCTCCCAGCTCGACGCCACGATCGTGAACGTATCGCTCTCGAGCCTCGCGAGGGACCTGCACAGCAATCTGTCGACCATCCAGTGGGTGACGAGCGGCTATCTGCTCGCGCTCACGCTCATCTTGCCCCTGAACGGCTGGCTTGTGGATCGCATCGGAGGGCGAGCCCTCTATCTCTGGTGCTTCACGACCTTCACCCTCTCCTCGGCGCTGTGCGGTCTCGCCTGGTCGGCGAGGTCGCTCATCGGGTTTCGCGTCCTGCAGGGCCTGAGCGGCGGCCTTCTCGCACCCATGGCGCAGATGATGATCGCGCGGGTAGCCGGCCGGCACATGGCCCGCGTCGTGGGCTACGTCGCAGCGCCGGTCTTGCTCGCGCCGATTCTGGGGCCGGTCGTCGCCGGTGCCATTCTCGCGCACGGCTCCTGGCGCTGGCTCTTTCTCGTGAACCTGCCGGTCGGAGCGCTCGCCGCCCTCCTGGCCGTCCTCTTTTTGCCGGACGACCGCGGAGAGACGAGGCGGCGAAATCTGGACTGGCTCGGCCTCGCGTTCCTCTCTCCCGGCCTGGTGCTTCTCCTCTACGGTTCCGAGCGTTTCGGCGAGAGCACGGGCCGGTGGGTGATCGCGGCCTCTGGAACTCTGCTCGCGGCGTTCTTCTGGATAGCCATGAGAAAGGGAGACCGGGCCCTCGTCGATCTCGGTCTCTTCAGGCGCAAGGCCTTTTCCGCCGCTGCTCTCACGCAGTTCCTATCGAACGGCGCTTTGTTCGCCGGCCAGATGCTCATCCCGGTCTACCTCATAGAGGCCTGCGGCCGCTCGCCGAGCGCCATGGGCTTTATGCTCGCGCCCCTCGGCCTCGGGATGATGGTCACCTACCCATCGCTCGGGGCCCTGACCCAACGGTTCGGTATTCGCCGCGTGTCCGCCGGAGGCGCCTTCCTGGCGCTCACCGCCACCCTGCCCTTTCTCTTCCTCGTGAGCCACGGCCCCAATGGGCTCCTCGTGGCGTTCGCGCTCTTCTTCCGGGGAATGGGTCAGGGCGGAGTCGGCATCCCTTCGATGTCAGCGGCCTATGCTTCCGTGGATCGACAGCACCTGCCGACGGCGTCCACGTCGCTCAACATCGTTCAGCGCCTCGGCGGGCCGACGCTCACGACCCTCTGCGCGACCGTGCTTGGATGGAGATTGGAGGTGACGCCGGCAAACGAGACCGGCCTCAGCCCATATGCTTGGGCGTTTCTCTTCCTCTGCGGCTCACACGCCCTCACCTTCGTCGCGGCGACTCGGCTTCCGCTTCGGGCGGGTGCCGTGGAAAGTTGAGCCGGCCTCGAGTTGCCTGAGCAGGGAGGGTGGGTGAGCCCCTAGAAGGCCGTACTCTGCGTCGCGTCAAAGGGCCAAGGGATCCCAATGAGGACCGGCCGACGACGGTGAGACCGCGCCGGGGGAAGGTATCCATCCCGACCAGGACTTCGATCAAAGTCGGGGTGAGGCGCCGACGGGCCAAGCACTCTTTAGGCTCCGTAGCAATAGCCTGGCTCTCCTCGTCGGCGACGTGGCGCCGCTTCCTGAAAGGCGAGGTCGCGCACGTCTTGCGATGGGCGGGCGGCCAAGCGGGCGCTCGGACGAGGTCCCCCTGACTCATGGCTAAGGCCGAAGTCAATTCCCTCCCGTGGAACTTGGCTCGCGAGATGGCGCACCGTGGCGCGGCGAGAAGAACCTCCCCGTGAGCACGGTAGCCACCCGCGGTCCTGGATCTGGCGGTGTACCTCTTGCACCGGGAACTCCACCTCTCCACGCCGCGGGCCGAAGCTTGATGGTCCTGTGCCTCGACCATGGTAGTGCCGTCTCACCACACCCAATTTGACCGCAGGCAGCCGAGGGCAGGGTGCCTACACTGCCAGCAAGGGGGGCAGCCATGAAGCTTCGTGCTCTTGCCGTGGTGCTGGTCTTCTGCTGTGCCTGCGGGAACGAATCCAGCGCCTCCATGCAGTCGAACTCCACACAGTCGAATTCCACGCCTTCGGACGCAGCGATCCGCCTGCCCGCCATCACCGGGACGATCGCGGGCCTCACCGAAGGCGGGCTCGTTCTGCAAGTGAACGGCTCGCACAACCTCGCGGTTCCTGCGAATGCCACGAGCTTCCAGTTCTCGGCACTCGTCGACTTGGTCCTCGGGGAAACGTACATCGTGACCGTCTTCGCCGAGCCGACCGGTCTCGTGCCGGTGGTTTGCACGGTCGCGAACGGAGAAGGCAGCCTCATGGCGAGCCGGCTCGTCACGAATGTCTCTTTGACCTGCAAGCCTCCCTCGGGCACCGTGAGTACGGTCGCCCAGAACCTCAACATCTACGAGGTCGCGGCGGACACCCAGAGCAGCAATCTCTATGTCTCGAGCCTCACCGGCGCGGTGAGCGAGGTGACGCAGTCCGGCACCGTCAGTTCCATCTGCACGGGCTGCGCCGGTAACGAGCAACAGCAGATCGCCATCGACGAGGGCGGTACCCTCTACACCATCTCGAGCCCGGCGAGCGGCGCGAGCAGCGTCATCAACCAGGTCCTGCCCTCGACCGGGGTGGTCAAGCTGTTCGCAGGAGTCCCCGCCGTGCAAAATGGCGATGGCACCTATCCGACCTGTGTCAGCGCGGATGGCCCCATCGCCACGGCGACGTTCTGCGGCCCGGAAGGCATCGTCCTCGACGCGTCGGGGAACGTGTACGTCTCGGATTCCTGCGCTATCCGGAAGATCTCCGGTGGCGCGGTGACCACCCTCGCCGGAGCAATCGGTGATTGCCGTTTCGTCGATGATGTCTTGGCGTACAATCACACGCCGCTCTCGGTTGTACTCGAGAACGCCACCTCCGGGGCCGGCCGATTCACGAGCACCGGTCCTTTGGCCCTGGACTCGTCCGGAACGCTGTACATGCCGGATGATCACACGGTGAGGGCCATCTCTTCGGCAGGGGTCGTCTACACCTTTGCCGGCGTGGCCGGCGTTGCCGGGGAGTCCGACGGATTCGCGGAGACGGGGGCGACCTTCGGGTACATGGCTGGAATCGCGGTGGACGCGACAGGACACGTCTACGTATCGGAGCCTAATTCTGGAACCATCCGGAAGATCGGCCCCTACTTCTACAGCTTCGATCCGGACGTCGAGGGCGGGCTTGTCGAGACCCTGGGCGACCCGTACTGGCAAGTGGACGCCGATGGTCCCGTGGACGTCGCGACCTTCGGCAGTCCTTTCGGGCTCGCTCTCGATTCGGCCGGGAACTTGTACATTGCCGAGCCGGCGCCGAGCTTGCGACTGAGAAAGATCTGGCAGTAGCGAGCCTTCCTCCTGAAAAAAGGCTCGCGCCTCGCCCCGGTCAATCCGAGACGGCCGTCCCAGGCGCGAGCCTCTCCGCGGAAGCCCGAAGAGTTGGATCGCTTCAGAAGCGATCGATGACGGTGATCCCGACGCCGGGGAAGGTGTCCATTCCGACGAGGACCTCGATCGAGTCGGCCAGGGTGACGCGCCGGCCGACCAGGCGGGCGGGCTCGAGCTTTCCCGAGACGATCATGCGGAGCATCTCGGGGTAGTCGTGTGCCGGCATGCCGTGGCTACCCAGGATCCGGAGCTCCTTCGCGATGACGGCGTCCATGGGGATGGGCGGGCTCTTCTCCTCGGCGAGGAGGAGGCCCACCTGCACGTGCCGACCGCGCTTCCTCAAGGAGAGGACGGAGTTCGCGCAGGTCTTCGGGTGCCCGAGCGCGTCGATGGAGACGTGCGCCCCGCCGTGGGTGAGGTCCTTCACCGCGCCGGGGACGTCGGAGGTCCTCCCCGCGTGCACGGTGGCGTCCGCCCCGAGCTCCTGCGCTTTCTTGAGTTTCTCGTCGTCGATGTCGATCCCCACCACCTGGGCGCCGAGGGCGTTCGCGATGGCGATGGCCGAGAGGCCGACCCCGCCGCAGCCATGGACGGCCACCCACTCGCCGGGTCGGGCCTCGCCCTGGTGAACGAGGGCCCGGAAAGAGGTGGCGAAGCGGCACCCGAGGCTCGCCGCGCTCACCTCGTCCACCTCGTCCGGGAGGTGCACCAGGTTCACCTCGGCCCGTCCGATGGCGACGAACTCGGCGAAGGATCCCCAGTGGGTGAAGCCGGGCTGAAATTGGTGGTCGCAGACCTGCTCGTTCCCGCCGAGACACTCCGGGCAGACTCCGCACCCGCAGACAAAGGGCAGCGTGACGCGGTCGCCCATTTCGAACGTCCGCACCTCGGCCCCGAGCCCGACGACCGTCCCGGCGAGCTCGTGACCGGGTACGTGGGGGAGCCTGATATCGGGGTCGTGTCCCATGTAGCCGTGCCAGTCGCTCCGGCAGATGCCGGTCGCGCCCACCCGGAGGACCACGCCATCCCGGGGAGCGACCGGGTCCGCTACCGTCGCGAGGCTCGGGCGGCGCTGGAATTCCTCGTAGAGCACGGCTCGCATGGAAAAAGGTCCTCGACGTGAAACCTCGATGTTAGCCCCAAGGGCGGGAGCCTGTGCTCTCGCTCGCGTCCTCTCCCGGGCGGAGAACGCCCCGCTCGAGCCCAGCGGGGGTCGAGCATACCCGGCATGGCAAGGCCTGTCTGGAAGCAGGGCGGCGCCTTCAGCCCCATTTGGGAAGTTGCCGCCCTCCGAGCAGCAATGGCAGAGTTCTGTCGAATTGAATCGTTTTAGTGCGCACGAAGACTGGCCGGTGTGACCTCTCGAGGTTACCCCGGACGATCACCAAGGGTGAGCGGAGGGCTTTTGGAGACCGCGCGACCGTGTCAGCGTGTCGCCCGGTCTGCTTAAGCCCCTCCTCCATGTCCGCAAGGCGGTGGCGGCTCCTCTCTAGGCCGCCTGCGGCGATCGGGAGCCTCGCGCATGAGCGCCCATCCCGCTGCCGTCGCCCCGGTCGAGAAGGCGCCGCTCCTCGTCATGCGCGCCATCTCGAAGGCCTTCTCCGGCGTGCCGGTGTTGAGGGACGTGGCCTTCGACCTCTATCCGGGCGAGGTGCACGTCCTCGCCGGCGAGAACGGGGCCGGCAAGAGCACGCTCATCAAGATCGCCGCCGGGGCGCACACCGACTACGAGGGCGAGATCGTCCTCTACGGCCGGCCGACGCGGTTCGCCTCGCCCCAGGACGCCACCTCCCAGGGCATCTCGGTCATCCACCAGGAGATGTCGCTCATCGATTCGATGTCGGTCGTGGACAACGTGTTCCTCGGCCGGGAGCTCACGAAGAACTCTTCGGGAAGGCAGTGGACCGATCGGGCGGCCGAGCTCAAGGAGGCTCGCAAGTTCTGCGTCGAGCTCGACCTCGACATCGACCTCTCGCGTCCGGTAGAAGATTACTCGCTCTCGGTGAAGAACCGCATCGAGATCGCCAAGGCGCTTGCCTTCAACGCGAAGATCATCGTCATGGACGAGCCGACGAGTGCGCTCTCGGGCCCGGAGGTGGAGCGCCTCTTCGCCCTCATCGGTGAGCTCAAGCGGCGCGGCTGCGGCATCATCTACATCACGCACCGGCTCGAGGAGATCTACCGCATCGCCGACCGCATCACGGTCCTGCGCGACGGGCGCTCGGTCGGCACCGCGCCGGCGAACGAGCTCCCCGAGCCCGACCTCATCCGCTGGATGATCGGGCGCGAGCTCTCGAGCCACTTCCCCGATCGCAAGACCACCCTCGGCGAGGAGCGCCTCCGGGTCGCGGGTCTGTGGGTCGAGCGGCCGGGGACGGCCGGGGGGAGAAAGCAGTACCTCGTGAAGGACGCCTCGCTCACCGTGCGCGCCGGGGAGATCGTCGGGGTCGCCGGGCTGCAGGGCTCGGGCAACAGCGAGCTCTTCCGGGGAATCTTCGGCGCCTACGGGAGGCTCTCCCGCGGAAAGGTCTTCGTGGACCGGGAGCCGTTCACCGTGAAGTCCCCGCGCCAATCGGTGAGCCAGGGCGTCGCCTACCTCACGAGCGATCGCAAGGGAACCGGGCTCGTGCTCTGCCTCGACCTCGCCGAGAACATCACCCTCTCTTCCCTGCGCGCCATCTCGCCCTTGGGCCTGCTCTCGCACCGCTCGGAACGGTCCGTCGCCCTGAAGCACGTGCGGGCGCTCGGCATCCGGGCGCGGGGTGCCGACCAGGAGGTGAGCACGCTCTCCGGCGGCAACCAGCAGAAGGTGGCCCTGGCGAAGTGGATCGAGTGCCGGCCGCGGGTCCTCCTCCTCGACGAGCCGACCCGCGGGGTGGACGTGGGGGCGAAACACGAGATCTACGAGCTCATGAACGAGTGGACGCGGGATGGCTTCGCCATCCTCATGATCACCTCCGAGATGCCCGAGCTCATCGGGCTCTCCGACCGCATCCTCGTCATGCACCGCGGGCGCATGACGGCCGAGTTCGGCCGGGCGGAGGCCACCCAAGAAAAGGTCCTCAAGGCGGCCATGGCGGACAATCCCGTATGAGCGAACTCCCTCTCCCCTCGCCACGCGCCCGCGGCGCCGAACCCGGCCGGCCGGCCGAGGAGGCCACCCCGGAGAAGAAGAACGCGCTCGCGCGCGCCTTCGCCCGTCCCTGGGTGCGGGCCGTCGCTCCGCTCGTCTTCGTCTTCGTCATCGGGCTCATCTTCAACGCCCACGGCGCCTTCTTCCAGGAGGGGACGCACCGGGACATGCTGCGGCAGGTCTCCGTCTACGGGATTTTGGCCTGCGGCATGACGCTCGTCATCATCACGGCCGGGATCGACCTGTCGGTGGGGAGCGTCCTCGGGTTCTGCGCCGTCCTCTTCGCCCTGCTCTCCATCCACGAGGGCTGGTCGGCCTGGGGCGCCATCCCCGTCGTGCTCGTGGCGGGGACCGCCTGCGGGCTCCTCTCGGGTGGGCTCATCGCGCGCTTCAAGATGCAGCCCTTCATCGCCACCCTCGCCATGATGGTGTTCGGGCGCGGCCTCGCGAAGTCGATCTCGGGCGGCGAGAAGGTCTCCTGCGCGGTCTTGAACCCCGACGGCAGCTACAAGTACGTGGAGGTCCCGCACATCTTCACCGTCATCGACCACAAGATCCTGCACAACGACATCGCGGTCGTGACCCTCATCTTCCTCGCCTGCGTGATCCTGTGCTGGATCTTGCTCGCCCGGCTCCGTTGGGGCCGCTACCTCTACGCCACCGGCGGCAACGAGGAGGCGGCCCGGCTCTCGGGCATCCCCACGCTCGGGGTGAAGCTCCTCGCCTACGGCCTCGCCGGGCTCTTCAGCGCGGTGGCCGGCATCTGCCAGGCCGTGCAGGAACAGCAGGGCGACCCAGAGGCGGGGAGCACCTACGAGCTCTCCGCCATCGCCATCGTGGTCATGGGCGGAACGAGCCTCTCGGGCGGGCGAGGCGGCATGCTCTACACCCTCGTCGGCGCCATGACCATCGGCTACCTCGAGAAGATCTTGAGCATCAACGCGGTGAGCGAGGCGAGTCGGCTCATGCTCACCGGCGGCATCATCGTGGCTGCGGTGCTGTTCCAGAAGGTCCGGAAGTGAACTGCTGGGAAGGAGGTCGTATGAAGAAGCTCGTCGTTTCCCTGATGATGCTCGGCCTCTGCACGTTCGCGCAGGCGGCCGACAAGAAGTACGTCATCGGCATGAGCCAGTGTAACCTCGGCGAGCCCTGGCGCGTGCAGATGAACACCGACATCAAGAACGCGGCCGAGAAGCACCCGAACCTGGAAGTCATCTACAAGGACGCGCAGAACGACTCGCTGAAGCAGAGGTCCCAGATCGAGGAGTTCGTGGCCCAGAAGGTCGACCTCCTCATCGTGTCCCCCAAGGAGGCCGCGCCCCTCACCCCACCGGTGGCGGAGGCCTTCAAGAAGGGTATCCCGGTCATCGTGCTCGACCGCCGCGTGCTCGGCTCGGACTACACGAGCTTCATCGGCGCCGACAACAAGAAGATCGGCAAGGCGCTCGGGAAGTGGATCGTGGCGAAGCTCGGTGGCAAGGGCAACGTGGTCGAGCTGAAGGGCCTCATGACGAGCACCCCCGGCCAGGACCGCGACTCCGGGTTCCGCGAGGGCATCCAGGGGAGTGACATCAAGATCGTCTTCGAGGCTGACATGAAGTGGCTCGAGCCGAACGCGCGCAAGGAGATGGAGTCGGCCCTCGCCACGAACCCCAAGATCGACCTCGTCTACGGCCACAACGACCCAGGTGCCCACGGGGCCTACCTCGCTGCCAAGGCAGCCGGCCGCGAGAAGGACATGCTCTTCGTGGGAATCGACGCCCTTCCCCAGGAGGGCCAGGCCTACGTGCGGCAGGGCATCCTCTCGGCGAGCTTCGAGTACCCCACCGGAGGGCGCGAGGCGATCGAGATGGCCGAGGAGATCTTCGCCGGCAAGCAGGTGCCGAAGGAGGTCGTGCTCGAGTCGCGCGTCTTCACGAAGGACAACGTCGACAAGGGCGGCGAGTGGCTGAAGTAGCTTAGAAGCTCCTCGAAAAAAGGAAGCGCGCTCGGGGGCGGTGCCCTCGGGCGCGTTTCTCTTACAGCGAGCGCGCTTTTTGGCCGGCCGGTTCGAGGAGCGGCCGCACCGACGGGGTGAGGATGAGCTCGTACGGGGTGAAGTGGATCCCGGCCTCCCCGCCTTCGTTTTTCGAGAAGATCTGGTAGGCCTTCTGCATCATGGCGTCCGGGCTCTGCTTGATGATGAGGATGTGGAGGTCCCCGAGCAGGCTCATGATGGGATGGTAGTCGAAGACGCCGTAGTGCACCTTGCGGCAGGTTTCGGCGGCTTCCGGGAAGAACCGCACGAGCCCCTCGAGCGGCGGCAGCGCATTGAGGAAGATCCCGCCCAGGTCCTCATGCGCTCGAAAGAGCTTGCGGATCTCCCGGTAGGCGAGGTCGGCGTCGAAGCGGGTCTCGATGAACTGGCCGGGCGTGAAGCTCAGCCCCCGCTCGAGGAGCGCGGCCTTGAACCCGGCCAGGCGGTGCTGGGTGATCTTGTGCTCGGCCATGCCGCCCACGTAGTAGACGGGGCCCTCGCGGCCGGCTGCGGCCATGGAGGCGAGCAGGTTCCGCGTGAGGACCCGCCCGGCCTCGAAGTTGTCGGTGGAGACCGTGCTCTTCGCGCTCTCCTGCGAATCGAGGAGGATCTGCTTCGTCCCAGCCCGGCTGCACAGGTCCGAGACTTCCTCGAGCGCCATGAGGTTCGCGGTGAAGACGCAGTCGGCCTTCTGGGAGAGGAAGTAGTTGACCGCGTCGAGCTCCTCCGCCCGGTCGTAGTGGGTGACGGTGATGAGCGCGAGCTTGCGGTCGGCGCGGGCCAGGCTCTCGAAGGTCTCCGCCATCTGGCTGAAGAAGGGGTTCACGAGGGTGGGGACGGTGAGGCCGAGGATGTCGGTGGTGCGGGTCCGAAGGCTCCGTGCATGGAGGTTCGGCTGGTAGTTGTGCTCCTTCGCCGCGGCTAAGATGAGCTCGCGCGTCTCGTTCGAGATGTTGAACTCGCCGCCGCGTCCGTTCAGCACCATGGAAACGGTGGTGATCGAGAAGCCCGTGATGCTGGCGATCTCCTTGAGCGAGGTGCGCTTGAGTGAAAGTCCCTTGGCGCGCACTTAGGGCGTCCTCTTCGTCGTCAGGCTCGCGACCCGCCCCTTCGTGGCCGAAGACCAAAGCCCGCACCTAAGGGAGCGTCCATACTCTATCACCGTTGCGAGATGGACCTGACCTTTCGATCGTCGGGAAAGGCCTTCCGCTCGTCGAAGGTCGGGCGCCGGCCTGAGCGAAGAACGGCCCACTCGCCCGCGCGGGGGACGGGCTCAGCCCGGTGAGCGAGAAGCCCCGGGCGGGGCTCGCTCGACCGTACCCCTGTCGCCCGCCAAGACCGGGAGCGAGGCGTCGAAGGGGAACGGCGTCCGCGAGGGGGCTCAAACCGAGGCCGGACGACCGGGAGGACGAGGACCGGACGCCGCAGAAGCACCCAGTCGGAATCGGTGGCTCTCGCCCGAGAGATAAGGAGCGGTGGGTCCATTTGCCGGGCGTGGTTTCTCAAGTGCGTGAGGGGAACGGAGGTGTCAGCTGGGCTGCCGGCATCTGGCCACGTGCGGGGGTGCGTGGTCTGCGGGAGGGGGTCTCCGGCCACGCGGCTCGAGTTTGTGCCCACATCGTCCTGTTTCCAGACGGAGGAGTCCGAAGTCTGGAATGCCTCACCCGATGCGGCTCTGAAGCCTTCTTGTTTGAGGGCCATGACGCCGACCGCCTGTCGGTATGCGATGTGCAGTCTCGCTCGCGCATGAGAAAGGGCGGCCCCAACGAGAATGACATCGTCGTCCAGGTCGAGGCGGCGAGGCGAGAGTTCAGGGTGCTCACCGACCGAGAAACGGTGGAGGACCGCGAGGCGGCCTAAGAGCCCTCAATCCCAATAACTTCGTTCGTATTCCCGTCTATGGAGAAGCGCATGCTCGCCAAAATGAAGATAACGTCCAAGATTTGGGCCGGATTCTCTCTCGCCGTGGTGGTCTCGGCGGCCGTCGGCCTCGTCGGGTACCTCGGGACGCAGCGCATCACGGGCCATCTCAGCCTCATCGCGGATGCCCGGTTCCCGAGCGCGCTCGCTGTCACAGACTTCACCGAAGGTATGAATAGGGTCAGTCGTGGCTTGAACCTGCTTCTCATCCGGCGCCTGGGAACGAACGAATATCACCAGGCCGGATACGAGTACGTGGAGAAGGGTCTCAAGTCGGTCGAAGACGCGAAGCGGGCCTTCGACTCGCTGCCTCACACCGAGGCGGCCCTGGCGATCTGGAGAAATGTGACCGAGCCAGAGGGGGAGTGGGAACGGGCCGTGAAGCAACTCGTGGAAGCGCAGCGCGAGCTCGATCGCATGGTGAGCGGTGGCAAGGCCGCCGATTCTCCCGAGGCCCAGAAGCTCGACGCCGAGGTGCTCGAACGGTGGATCGCGGTTCGAAAGATCGTCCCCGCGGTGCAAAAGCCGCTCGCCGAAGAGCTGGAGGTCACCCGCAAGGTCGTCACGCAGGAACGCGAGAGTGCATTCGCGAGCGCCACCACCATGAGTGTCACCCTGGTCGTCGTGATCGTTCTCGGCGCCGTCGTCCTCATCGTTCTCGGGTTCTACATGGCGAGGGACATCGGCAGCGTCTTCCGTGGGATCGGGGGCTATCTCGATCGCATGGCGAAAGGCGACCTTCCTCCCAAGATCACCGAGAGCCGAGGGGAGGATCTCAACGCCTTGCGCGACAGCCTCAACACCTGCACCGAAGCCGTGAGGGCCCTCATCGCGGACGCCCATGCCCTCTCGGAAGCCGCCGTACAGGGCCGGCTCGACACGCGGGCGGAGGCGGGTCGCTTCCAAGGTGATTACAAGAAAATCATACAGGGGGTGAACGACACCCTCGATGCCGTGATCGCGCCGATGCGGGAGATCTCGGCAGTCCTCGAGAAGCTTGCCGCGGGGAACCTCTCGGCCCGGACCGATCCCACCCGTTACCACAGCGAGGCGCGTGCGCTCGTCGAGGGCGTGAACAAGACGCTCGACGTGCTGCTCGCCCCGGGCGAGGAGGCGGCGAGCGTCTTGGGCAAGCTCGCCGCCCGAGATCTGCGGGCCCGCATGTCCGGGTCCTACGAAGGGGAGCATGCGAAGCTGAAGGACGCGGTGAACAGCACGGCCTCGGCCTTGCATGACGCCCTCGCCCAGGTGGCCCAGGCCGTCGAGCAGGTCTCCGCGGCCTCGTCGCAGATCGCTTCGTCGAGCCAGGCCGTGGCGAGCGGAGCTTCCGAGCAGGCAAGCTCGCTCGAGGAGACCGGATCGAGCCTGGAATCCATGTCGAGCATGACGAAGCAGTCCGCCGACAACGCCCAGCAGGCTTCCGCACTGGCCGGCCGAGCCAAGGCCGCCGCCAGCGCGGGCTCCACGGCGACGGCGGAGATGACCGCGGCCATGGCCAAGATCAAGGCCTCCGCCGAGGGGACTTCGCAGATCATCAAGGACATCAACGAAATCGCCTTCCAGACGAACCTCCTCGCACTCAACGCCGCCGTCGAGGCGGCTCGCGCGGGCGAGGCGGGGCGCGGCTTTGCGGTCGTGGCCGAAGAGGTTCGGTCACTCGCGCTACGGTCGAAAGAGGCAGCCAACAAGACCGAGGAGCTCATCCGGCAGTCCGTGAATGAAGCAGGAGGCGGGGAAGAGACCGCGAAGGAGGTCAATGACAAGCTTTCGGAGATCGTGGCGTCCGTCTCCAAGGTGACCGACATCGTCTCCGAGATCTCGGCTTCCGCCAAGGAACAGGCAACCGGGATCGAGCAGGTCACCATGGCAATGAACCAGATGAACACGGTCACCCAGCAGAACGCCGCCAGCTCCGAGGAGTCGTCCTCGGCCGCCGCAGAGTTGTCGGGCCAAGCCGAAGAGCTCGCAGCGATGGTCGGGGCCTTTCAGCTCGACGGGGTCGCCGTGAAGAGGAAGGTGGTTGCCAAGGCCTCGCCTGTGCCGACCCGAAAGCTCGTGGCGAAGGCCAAGGGCGGTCAGGTTGGTATGGCGGCGCGACCGGACCTCGTCATCCCCCTGGATGACGAATCTTCCCTGCGGGAGTTTTAGCGGACCCAATAGTCTCGGGCGCGGCGGGCGGCCTATCGCCCGCCGCGAGAGCTCAGTAGAGGGTGAATGACGATTTCATGAGCGCCAGCACACCGTTTCGCTGGGGTTAGAACCGATCCCGGCGATCTCGCCGGCTCGGGCAGGCGATGAGGATGCAGGCGAGGTGCAAAGACCACTGCCCTTCCGCACCTTACCCTCTCTAGCGAGCCGCCAATCCGCGGAAGCGGTCATGCGCGGATGAGCTCGAGGTCAATCCCGGGACGAGAACACGAGAAGGGTGAAGTGGCGACGCCGCGCGGTCGGCAGAACACCGCCCGGGCATTGGCGAGATCAATGCCTCGTGGGTGAACCCTCGGCCGGCGAGTAGGCATACCGCGTGCCTGCCTCGATGAAGTCGAGCAGATCGGCGTTCAACTGGTCGGCGTGGGTGGTGGAGATGCCGTGGGGGGCGCCTCGGTAGACCTTCAGCGTGGCGTCCTTCACGATCTCGGCGGAAAGAAGCGCGGAATCGGCGATCGGTACGATCTGGTCGTCATCGCCATGGACGATGAGCGTCGGGGTGTCGAACTTCTTCAGATCCTCGGTGAAGTCCGTTTCGGAGAACTGCTTGATGCAGTCGTACTCGCCCTTCATCCCGCCTTGCATCCCTTGCAGCCAGAACGCGTCGATGGCTCCCTGCGAGGCTTTCGCGCCCGGGCGGTTGTAGCCGAAGAACGGCACCGCCAGGTCCTTGAAGAACTGCGACCGGTTCGTTCGGGTCCTGGCGCGGAGCCCGTCGAACACCGCCATGGGCAGGCCGTCGGGGTTCGCCTTCGTCTTCAGCATGAGCGGCGGAACGGCCCCGAGCAACACGGCTCTCGAGACGCGGCCTGGGCCGTGGCGACCGATGTAGCGAGCGACCTCGCCGCCCCCGGTGGAGTGCCCGACGAGGATGACGTCATGAAGGTCGAGCGCCTCGACGAGCTCCGCAAGGTCGTCGGCGTACGTGTCCATGTCGTTGCCATCCCACGTCTGCATGGATCGCCCGTGGCTGCGACGGTCGTGGGCGATGACGCGGTAACCGCGCTCGCCCAAGAAGAGCATCTGAGAATCCCAGGCATCCGCGGTGAGCGGCCAGCCGTGAGAGAAGACCACCGGCTGTCCCGATCCCCAATCCTTGTAGAAGATCCGGGTTCCGTCCTTCATCGTGATCGTGCTCATGGTCGGAGCTCCTCCGAGAGGTTGTCTAGCGGCCATTTCGTTCCCTCTCCCGCCCTCATGCGGGGCTGGCGGCGGGGTTCGAGGACAGCTCGATCATGGTCGTGGTGCATGAACCTTTGAGCCGAGGAGGCAAGGGCTCGTTCTACGGCAGATGCTCGGGCAATGCCCCCACGAGGTAAAGGCGGCCTCGAAGTGCTGAACGGAGTCTCGTAGGGAACGAGCCGAAGCCGCACAGCGGTGGTGAATCGATGTGTGGGCGGCGGGGTGACGGGCCCTTGGCAAGCCCGTGGCGCGACCGAGGGGCGCGGGGGGTGACACTTGCGCGAAGAGCCCGCGCGCATCGCAAATCTCGAAGGTCCTTCTTTGCCAATCGCAAGCCCAACAACTCCAACTGGAACGCGCATCGAGCCCCGGAGGAGAGTGGACCATGCTCGTTTCGGCCGCGGTGGTGCGGGTGCACGCGGCTTGCGGCAGGCCCGAAAGTTCTCGAGGAGCGGGCCCACTGCCCTGGCCCGCACCGGGGCCCGTTCCGGTGCGTCATCCCGCTGCCATGGGAGCGCCAACCTTGACAGCGCCCGGGTTCTCGAGGACGGCACTCCGAGATCGCGCTCGAGCCCTTGCCGGTCCGGGCCGGAGATGGCGCCTCGAGATCCCAAGACGCCCGGGATGTGGGATGAGCTCCCCAGGGGCGAGTGCCGCCTTTAGAGCATCGCGAGCGGCTCCGGCCCCGCGGGCGGCGGAAATGCGCGCTCGAGCGCGGCGACGTCCTCGGCGCCGAGCACGAGGTCTAGCGCTGCGCGGTCCTCTCTCAGGTGGCTCGGGGTCGCCGCTTTCACGATCGCGCTCACCCCGCCGTCTCGGAGCACCCAGGAAAGCGCCACCTGCGCCGGCGTTGCGCTGTGTTCCATCGCGATGCGCCTCAGCACCGGATGTTCGAGGAGTCGGCCTTGCTCGATCGGCGAGTACGCCATGAGCGGGATCCCTCGCGTGCGACACCAGGGCAAGAGATCCCGCTCGACCCCGCGCCGCGTGAGGTTGTAGAGCACCTGGTCCGTCTGCACGTGGGAACCGCCGTCAAGGGCCACGAGCTCCCGCATGTCGTCTGCGTCGAGGTTACTCACGCCCCAAGAGACGATCTTCTCGGAGTCTAAGAGCTCGGCGAATGCGCTCACGGTCTCAGCGAGCGGCGGGGATCCACGCCAATGCAGTAGGTAGAGGTCGATTCGGTCAGTCCGGAGCCTTCGCAGGCTCTTCTCGCACGCCACGATCGTCTGGCGCCGCGTCGCGTGGGTCGGCAACACCTTGCTCACGAGGAAGACCTCATCGCGCCGCCCCGCGATCGCTTCCGCCACGAGCCTTTCGGCGGCGCCGTCGGCGTACATCTCGGCGGTGTCGATGAGCCTCAGCCCGAGATCCAGGCCGAGCCGCAACGAGGTCACCTCTGCATCCCAGTCGTGCGGGTGCTCGGCGAGGTGCCAGGTGCCCTGGCCCAGAACGGGGATGTTGCCCCCCGAGGGCAGGCTGATCGTCCGGACGGTGCCCGTGGCCATCTCGGCCTCCCGTGGTGATCGTAACATTGAGGGGCGGGCTGCGCGCTCTCGCGGGAAGAGAAGAGTGTTTGCACTCCGCCGGGCCCGTCGTGGAGGAGGTCACGCCGTGCCCTCGGCGATCGACTCTTCACGGCATTTCCGCTCTTCCTGGTTCTACCGAAGCCGCCACGCGGCCGACGCTGTCGAGAACGCCATCGTGCAGGGCGGTTCTGGGCTCTATCACAGCGAGGAAAGCCCGTGCCCGAGGGCACCCTACAGTGCCGAGGCGCTTAAGCTCGACGGGGACCGGTTTACCCACCGCCCGACCGCACCTGGCTCGTCCACAAGAGAGGCCACAAGCCTCAGCGTGAACAAACCCCCGATTGATTCATGAGCCGCGAGCCCCACGACGGTGACGGTTGGGTGCAGGCCTCGTCGACGCGTTCATCTGGGCACCGGCCGGCGGGTCCCTTCTGGGCCTCGCGAGAGCAATCGCACCAGGAGCCCGCCGGAAGCGTGCTACCTCCTACTCTTCTGAAGCTTTCATCCGGCAGCGCTTCAGATGTGCTCACCGCGAGGGAACGGTGAACGAGCCTCGCGATTCGAAGTCCGGTTGTTCTGCGCCGACCCATGGGGTGCAAAGGCCCCGCGAGCAGAGGAGGAAGCGCCTGTCTGACCTGTTCGGGTGCCCGGGTGGGGGCTTCAGCAGACACGGTCTCCGGCCGAGGCCCCGCCTGCGACGCACCACGATCGTGTTCCTGGAGCCTAGACTACCCGCATGTCGGTCCAGGTATCCCATGCGGGCTTGGGGCCGGTCGATGGGCTCGTCGCGAGCCTGAAGGAAGTGGTGTTCCGGCTCGACCTCGAGTTGAGGCATGTGTTCATGAGCCCCGTCATCGAGAAGTGGACGGGCCTCTCCCCGGCGAGCTTCATCGGTAAGACGGTTCGGGAGATGGGTCTCGCGCCGGACGCTTGCGATGCGTTCGAGCGCGCTGCGCGTCGGGCACTCGCGAGGGGGGAGGCGGAGGACGTCCATTACTCGGACCGCGGTCGCACCTTCCATAGCAGGCTCGTTCCAGAATTCGACGACCACGGCCAGACCGCTGCGCTGCTCTGCATGACCGAGGACACGACCGAGGCCGCGGCGTCCCGGGTGGAGCCGCGTTGGTCTAATGAGCTCGAGGCGATGACGAGGCTCAATCATCTGAGCACGCGCTTCATTCGCGGGAACCTCACGGCCGTGCTCGGGGAAGTTGTGGATGCAGCCATCGCCATCACCCAGGCCGACGCGGGGAACATCCAGCTCCTTGACACGGGAACCGGTCGACTGCGGATAAGAGCCCATCGAGGCCACGAGCCGTGGTGGCTCGAGTACTTCGAGAGCGTCGCGGCGGGCCCGGGATCGTCCTGCGGGACGGCACTCGAACGGGCGGCGCGCGTCGTCGTGGAGGATGTCACCACGAGTCCGGTGTTCGTCGGGACGCCGTCCCTGGCGGTCCTGCTACGAGCGGGCATTCGTGCGGTGCAGTCGACGCCGCTCGTCGACAGTTCCGGCCAACTGGTCGGGATGATTTCGACCCATTTCCACGGGCCCCATCGGCCTGGCGAGCGCGAGCTGCGTTTCCTCGACCTGCTCGCTCATCAAGCCGCCGAGATGGTCGAGCACGCGCGCGCGGAGGAGGCGCTGCGCGAAAACGAGGTGAGGCTCCGTCGTTATGCGGAGCTCGTCGAACATGCCCCCGTCCTCGTGCGTGACCTCGCGAGCAACGTACTCGTATGGAACGAGGGCATGGAGCGGCTGTACGGGTGGACCCGGGCCGACGTGCTCGGCAAGAGCAGCCACGAGGTGTTGCAGACGAAGTTCCCCGAGCCCCTCCCCCACATCGTGGCGACGGTCATGCGGGAGGGCCGGTGGGAGGGTGAGCTGGTCCACCGACGCCGCGACGGCTCTGCGCTGACGGTCGCGAGCAGCTGGACCCTGCACCGGGACGCCGCGGGCGGACCGGATGCCGTCATCGAGGTGAACACCGACATCACCGCTCTCAAGCGGGCCGAAGCCGCCCTCCGCGAGGCCGACCGGGCCAAGAACGAGTTTCTCGGCATGCTCGGGCACGAGCTGCGGAACCCGCTCGCGCCCATCCAGAACTCGGCGCACCTCCTGAACCGCGTGGACCCGACGAGCCCGCAGGCCGAGCGGGCGCGCATCATCATCGCGAGGCAGGTGCACCACTTGACGCGGCTCGTAGATGACCTGCTTGACGTGAAGCGCATCTCGACGGGGAAGCTGCGACTCCACAAGACGGTGATGGACCTGACGCAGCAGGTGAGCGAAACCCTCGAAGACCTGCGACCCCTCTTCGTCGACCGCTCTCTGGAATTGGAGCTGAGAACTCCGGGCCACGCGATCTGGGTGAACGGGGACCGCACCCGGCTCGCCCAGATGGTCACGAATCTTCTCCAGAACGCGGCGAAGTTCACGAATCCCGGCGGGCATGTCCTCGTCACCCTCGAGGCGCACGGGGGCGAGGCGCGCCTTCGGGTGTGCGACGACGGCGCTGGGATCGCCCCGGAGATGCTGGAGACGCTTTTCGAGCCCTTCGTCCAGGGCGAGCGGACGCTCGACCGGACCACCGGGGGTTTGGGCCTCGGGCTCTCCCTGGTGCGTGGCATCGCCGAACTGCACGGCGGCACCGTGGTCGCCCAAAGCGAGGGGGCCGGCCAGGGGACCGAGTTCATCGTGACGCTGCCGACCACGGAACAGCTCTTCACCACGAAGGACGAGAAGCTCGCCCCGAAGCGCGAGGTGAGGTGCCGTGTGCTCCTCATCGAGGACAACGTCGATGCGGCTGAGTCGCTTCGAGACGTCATCGACATGATCGGCGGCCACGAGGTGTTCGTGGCTCACGACGGCGAGGCCGGCATCGCGGCCGCCCGCGAGCACGAGCCGAATGTCATCCTGTGCGATCTCGGCCTGCCCGTCATCGACGGGTACGAGGTGGCGCGGCGCATTCGGTCCGACGGAATCGCAGCAGGAGCGCGGCTAATAGCCCTCACGGGGTATGCTTCGGCGGAGGACATCGAAAGGGCAATTCGAGCCGGCTTCGACTACCACATGCCGAAGCCGCCCGACATCGACCGCGTCCTGTCGCTCGTCGCTGACGCGAGAGGATGTGCAGCTTCTGGCGAGCTGCCTTGCGACGTCGCGGCGGGCAGCCACGAGGCAGGCGTGTAAGGCCTTCCTTGGGAGAGAGACGTTTGCCCGCGCCCGGGACTGACCTGCGTTGCGAAGAGTTGTCGAAAACGCATCTCGGGCCGGGCGACGGCGATGCCCCGCGGTACGGTACCCAATGGAAGGACTCGGGACTCGAGCTCTTCGGAGAACGCAGCGAGGTTGAGGCTTGCCGCGGCGTTCCAGGCAGCTTCAGTGCGTGATGGTCGGGCTGTTGTCGCTCTTGATCTCCTGAAGCGTCTCGCCCGCCTCGGTCTCACTCGAGGTTCCGGCGAGATCCATGAGGCTCACGATGCCCTCGAGCTTCCCCTGCGGGTCGCACACGACCACTCGGGAGGTGCGCTTCTCGCGCATGTGTCGAGCAGCATCTCTCACATCCTCTCCCAGCTGGCAGGACACCACGTCGCGGGTCATGAAGTCGCCCACCGGCTCATCGGGCGAGCGGCCTTCCGCCAGGACCCGGATCACGAGGTCTCGATCGGTGATCGCCCCGATGGGCTGGCCCGACTCGTTGCAGATGGGGACGAAGCCGATGTTCTCCTGCTTCATGATCTGCGCGCACGCCTTCACCGTGTCGGCCGTGCCGCACGAGATCGCTTCACTCATCACGTCATCCACGAGCATCGTTCCTCTCCTCGCGGGCGGGCCTTGCGGGTTCTGAAATGGCCAGCTGCCCGGTGTGCAATGTGAGAATGGAGCGGCGAACCCGCACGAGCCCCACGCGGGCAACTTGGGTCAGCGGCCGTCGCATCGGAAGGCGGACGCGGCGGGCACCCCGCTCGTTCCGCTGAGGAGGGCACGACCGAGAGGGCGGCGGCGCTCGACGGATGGAACCGTCCACGGAGCGTTTGTACTTGAGTCAATCTTGGGCGAGGAGCTTTGCGGCGCGAATCGGGCGTCGACTCTAGTTCATCGAGGATCCGTCCGAGGCGAGAAAACGAACGATCCGATGGTGCCGTTGCGCGAGTCCCCGGACCTTCAGGCGCACCGCCTCCTTTCGCGGCGCATTGAGGAGCGCGGCGAGAGCGATGTAGGTGACTTCCCGCGCCTGGCTGAAGTCGATGACGACCGTGGCCGGGGCCGGGAAGGAGGTGTCGACGAGCAAGGCGCACAACTTCGCTGCGGCCTCGCCATCGAACACACCGTCGACCGCGATCACCGTCTCCTCAGCGTTGCGAGATAGTCGGAGCATCACGTTTCCCTGTGGGCTCGCGGGGCCCACTAGGGGTCCCGATCTACGGCCTAAGGCGCGGGTGCCGACGAATAGACGACGTGGAGAATCCTGACCTTAGGGCATCGGCCCTCTACCCGCAAGGTGCCACCTTCGGGAAGACCCGAGAGAGGTCGGGCCAGAGCGGAAGGCACCTTGCGCCATCCCGCGTTCACCTTCGGCAGCTTGCGGTAGGGCCTCATCTCCTCGCGCACCTGGCCCTCCGCAGCCTCTCAATTCGAAGGCAACTGAAAGCGCCAGGATTCAATGCGTCAACAATCTCGGGATATGCGCGGAGGTGAGTGAAGGCAATGACCAAGACCACAGGCCGAGTTCGGCCGCGGCTCTCATGAACCCCGCCGCCACCCGTTCGGCCCCGGGGGCAGGGGCCGTGCTGCCCCTCGCCGATCACCCTGTTCTTGGCTCGGCCTCGAGCGAGGCTCTCGCGTGCCCGGCGGGTCGCTGCTGTGCATGCCCGTAGCTCCCTGCAATTTGCGGGAACCAATCGAGTCCGTGGAGGCGTAATCGTGATTCGCTCTCCGATGGGTCCCTTCCTGTTGGCCCTGCGGAGATGCGGACGCAACTTTAGGGGCCTGGCCTATGGGCGAGCTCTTCCCCCAGTATAGGAAGCCGTTCGTGGCAACCGAGGGCTGCGGCGGTACGAGGGGGGAATTTTTGGTCGCAACCTCGAGTGGGGAATTTGTGCCGTACAAGGTCAAGAAGAGCGGAAGTGGGTACAAGGTCGTCAGCACGAAGACGGGTAAGACGCACAGTCGCAAGCCCCTGTCCAAGAAGAAGGCAGAAGCCCAGATGAGGGCGCTGCACGTGCACGTGAAGGACGCCCGCTAAAGGCTAGTGGACATCGGACTTTTGCGTTGGAGGCGTGTCGGCCCCGCCGGCAATTGCGCCGCGACCCAGCAGGGGGTCTGTACTCCTGCGAGGCCGTGCGACGGTCTGCTCTCCGGCCCGGGAGTCCTGCGGACCCTTTCTTTCGTTCTGGGGCGTCTTCAAGCGGTCCTCCGCAGCGATGACCGCAGCGTCGTGGGCTTTCACGAGGTCATCCGGGCCCACAGCGGCTTCTGCCAAGGGGTGTGGCAGGGCCGGGGGCAGGGATGGTGCTCCTCCTTTGAGCGACACGCCGCCCCGGTCGTGGATTGCCGCCCAGAGCAGCACGGCTGCGCACGGGACCATGCGTGTCATGAGGTCGGTCCGGACCTCGGCGGGATAGTGCGCCCCGGGATTAGAGGGGGCGTGGTAGAAGACCTCATTCGCGAGCGAGTAGCCGAGCCAGGAGAGCCCCGCGATCCACATCCCCTTGCGGCCGGCCACGAGTCGCCCCGCCAGCGGGAGCGCGAGTGACCACCCTAGGTGGGCCGATGCATTGGTGAGCGCCTGGCGGCCGTCTCCGAGATTCGTGAGAGGACCCGATCCAAAGACCGGCAGATTGGGCGAAGAGGGGGTGAGGTCTATCCCCAGGACCGCCGAGAGGACCATCGCCTGGACCAGCGCCGGCACAGTCCAATGCTGGGCAAACGGTAGCTTGCTAACCAGCCATTAAACGGGGCTGAGATGCGAATGGGTCCGCTTCAGCGTCGCCACGTTCGGGCGCATCCCCCGCGCGTCCGACCTAAAGGGAGCGTAGGGAGGGATCAGGCGAGCGCTCTCCCGGGGCCACCCGGGCTTCGGTGAGCGCTCCCCCCCTAGATGGGAAGCACTGGGTTCACTGAGTGTCATGGCCGTGAGCCCGAGCTTCGAGGCGGATAGGCGAAAAGACGCCTCCCTTGAGGTCGGCCCACGCGCTCGCACATGCACACGGTCTGTGCGAGAGCGCGCAATGTGAGCGCTCTCATTTGGCGGGGTATGATTGGCCTGCTCCCGCGCGCGTCATTGCTTTAGCGCTCACATCGGAGAGCAGCGCTCCGTCGGTGGCGGGACGACGCGCAGCGTCACGCTCGATGTCCACAAAGCGCGATCCCACGGAGGGCTCGCCGCAAGAGTGTGTGGGGCAACGTAGAGCGGGGTATAACTTTGAGTGTTGTTTCCGCCTGGCGCGCACTCTTCGGTCGTAGATGGGATGCCTTAAGAACGCGCCTGGTCCGGCCGATAGAATATGGCCTTGACGACGGATTAGAGTTACCATCCGTCCTGGCGTGCGCCGTTCTGCCGCATTGGGCACGCGCCGTGAGCTCGGACTTAAGGATCTGCACTTCAACTCTCAGCAGTCACAACCTCGATCGCGGTCATGGCGTCAGCTGGGCCCGCAAAGAACCGATTTCCCTCAAGAGCGCGCGCCACGGGCGGGGCTGTCGGGGACACACCTCTCTCCGCCGAAAAGTTAAAGGCGAAGGGGAAGTCCCGCCCCGACATTCCATCCCCTAGTGAGCGCGCTCCAGAGGGTCCGGGATCGTCCGGAGCCGCTCAGACGAGCGTTCGGGCGCCACCCGCGCAGTGCCTGTTCTGCTCTCGACTCGACATGATTCCGGTCGTCACCGTCGACGACGAACCGTCCGACGCCATCCCCGAGGTCACCGGGGACGATCCGGTTTCCGAGACGCTCGATCTCATTCCTCAGCATCCGCTCGATCTCCACGAAGAGGCCGAGCTGCCACCACCCGAGGTGGTCGGCCCCGGCGTTCCACCCGAGAGGACCATCTACGTGTGTGGGGCCTTCCCGAACGGGATACCCGAGGCTATCGCCTCGTGCGCACACGATCACCGAAAGCCATACCCGGGCGACCATGGGCTCTGCTTCGAACCCCGCAAGGGAACACGAACTCGAGCCGGAGAGCGGGTGAGATGGCTGCTCAAGACCGCGACCTCGGGCACGATCGACCACGCGGTACGGGAGGCCGAGTCCCTCGTTCCCGAGATGGCGGAGGACGAGGTCCGCGAGCTCGAGGCCCTCGTCATGCTCGCGAAGCTGCCCCGCCCGTGGCCGAGCGACGCGTACCGGCGGGCCGTGGCGCAGGGTGGTGAGGGCCAGCCTCGTAACGATCTCACCGGGCCGGGCTTCACGAAGTGCCCTCGATGTGGCCGCGAGAACCCCGAACCAAGTGGCCTCGCCGCGCAGGCTCTCGCCATAGAGACCCTCGTCTTGGACGCCCGCTCCCTCATCCGCATCGACCCCGAACTCGATCGGCTCTCGGGTGGGGCGCTCATGCTCATGTGGACGCTCGAGAGCAAGCTTCTCGAGGCCTCGGGCCTGGCGGACGACCATGCTCGCGCGCTCGCCTGTCTCGCCGGTACCTGCGTCGCGCCCCCGAAGGACGGCTCTTCGGGCGAGAAACCTTGAGCTCGTCTCGGGCTCTCAGGTTTCTATTTCTTCGGGATCGCCTCTTCTCCCTCGGGCACGGTGCGATACACGGTCTGGGGGTTTACGCCGAGCTTCCTCAGTGTTTCACGATCGGGGGCGCCGGTCTCAGGAAGCCCGTTTTCCCCCTGGAATTTCCGGAGCGCCGCACTCGTCGCCTGGTCGAGATGGCCGGAGTCATCCTCCTTCAGGTAACCCTTCTTCCTCAGCGCCTCCTGGATCTGTTTCGAGGACCCCGGATTCATGACGCCCTCCGGGGAGCCCGCCACCGCCGGACGCCCATCGTGCGGCGGGATCCGGTTCGGGGTCGCAACCGGGCTACTTCCCATCTCCTTCTTGGACGAGGAGCCTGCACCTTCTTCGTTCGACTCGGGCGACTGTGCCTTTTGGACGTGCCGTGCGTGGAAGCAGGCAAGCATCGTGCTCAGGGCGACGATGGCGGCGGTGCGTGCTCTCACTTTCGTCCCGGAGCGCGGCGGGCCTCGGCTTCGCCGGGCTTGGCCGATTTGGGTGGGAGGTTCGTGAGGCTGTCGGTGAGCCCCACGACGAAGGCGTTGCGCACCACGGCGATGACCGTGGGCCAGGCCTCGACGCCTGGCTGTTCGACGTCGCCGTGAATGGGGATGGTCGTCGCGACCGCGTTCCGGTTGGGCACGCGATCGGAGAGGATGTTCACCGCCCCGTCCGCCAGGGCCGCCTTGAGGGCATTGTCGAGGCCCGGCTTCGCTTGTTCCACGCTCGGGTTCTGCAGCACGGGCCGGACTCCCCCGGTGAGGTGCCCCGCATCCGACCGGAAGCGCGCCGACACGTCGAGGGTCCCGCTCGCCTTCACGCCGGAGATCGCGGCGAGCAGGGGGGCGACGTCGCGCATGTCGAGGCCTATGAGGCGCGCCTCGCAGGCAAAGGTGAGCTTCTTCGCGAGCGGATCGGCGGTCGCGAAGACGGAGAGCTGGCCGCTGCGCTCGAGGGTGGCGCTCGCGGCAAGGATGGCCGGCTCGCCACGGGCGAGGGCCGCGCGCGTCGCGAAGTTCTCGAGCGTGAGTTCGATTCCGGTGAGGCGAATGCGGGGCCGGCCCTTCACCTCGTTGTCGACGAAAACGAGCTCGCCCTTTCTCACCGCGAGCCGGTCGAGCCGGAGGCCGGTGACCTTCTCGAGAACGCGAGCGATGTCGGGGGCCGCGTTGCGCTCGGAGCCCTTCTCGGCTGAGATGATTTCGACCCGCGGCGCCAGGACCTCGATGTTCGCGACGACGTGGCCGTGCAAGAACTCCTTGCCGTACAGGCTCGCTTCGACCTTCTTCGCCGAGACGAACGGGCTCGTCTGACCCGACGGCGTGACCTTGTCGATCTTGAGATCGTCCACTTCGGCCGTGAGCTTCAGTGCCTTCAGGTGGAAGGCCCCGAAGCTGCTTCGCACGCCGTGGAGGCGCGCGAGGGCCTGTTCCACCTGGTGCTTCGCGATGGGCTCCAAGGCGACCCGCGCCGCCACCACGAGCGCGACGAGGACGAGGACCACGACGAGTACCACGCGCGGCCAGCGCCGTCGAATCCTCCGCTCCCTTGGCGGCGCCGCCGGATCTGACATGGACGAAGGCCCTCCAGGCGCGAAAAAGAACTGCCCCCCGTACATGCGCACTCGCACCACCGATAGGAAGGGTGGTCTTTCGGCAGGCTGTTGGGCTCGTCTTTGCCCCAAAACAAAGGGACCTGACCGGACGCTCCGCGGGGAAGGGAGTGGCCGAGCGACCGTCGGTTCCCAGAACGGGGTGGGAGCGGGATGCGCATATTGGCGGCATGAATGACCTAGGCTCCCCGGGTGCTCTCGCTCCCCCCGAACGCCACCGCGACGTGCTTCACGCGACGCTCCTCCTCCTGGCGGTGAGCGGGGCCGTCGCCGTCTTCGTCTTTGCCTATCACATCGTGCTGCTCGGCTTCGTGGCCTTGCTCCTCGCCACCATCTTCTCCTTTCCGGTGAACCTTCTCTCGAGGGCCGTCCCCCGCGGCATGGCGGTGATCCTCGTGCTCCTCGCACTCATCGGGCTCGTAGTCAGCATCGCCGCGGCTGCGTCTCCGGTCCTGTCGCGGCAAGCCGAGCAATTGCAGGAGAGCGCCCCCCGGGCGATCCGCTCGGCCGAGGCGTGGCTGTGGCGCCTTCAGCCCGAGCACGCCGGCAAGCCGGCGCCCTCCTCCGCGGCACAAAGGCCGAACCCGCCCGCCGACAATCAGGTCTCCCGTGCAGCCCTGGCAGTCGGTGCGAAGGCCCTGCTCGGGGTCATCGGAGGCGTGACCGAGGCGGTGCTCGTCGTGTTCCTGGCGGCCTTCCTGGTGTACCGGCCGAATGCCTACCGCGAGGGCCTGAAGAGGCTCGTCCCGCGGTCGCGCGAGAAGGTCTACGAGGAACTGTGGGAGAAGCTGCGCTATGGCCTCAGGCACTGGGTGGGAGGCGTCCTCGTCGCCATGACGCTCATGGGGACGTTCGCCGCCATCGGGCTCGGTCTCGCAGGGGTCCAGAGCTGGTTCCTGCTCGGGGTGCTCACCTTCCTTGGTACCTTTGTCCCCTACCTTGGGGCAGTGGCGAGCGCAATCCCCGGGCTGCTCTCCGCCCTCTCCCAGGAGCCTTCTCGGTTTCTCTATGCCCTCGTGGTCTACCTCGCCATTCACATCGTCGAGGGCTACATCGTCGAGCCGCTCGTGATGCGAAGGGCAGTGAAGCTCAACCCCGCACTGCTCCTCTTCGGGCAAGGACTGTTCGGCGCGCTCTTCGGTGTCATCGGCATCGTGGTGGCGACGCCGGCCCTCATCTCTCTCCAGATCGTGGTGGAGACTCTCTGGGTCGAGAAACGGCTTGGCAAGCGCTCGGACCTGTCCATGGTGCCTCCTGAAAAGGCTCTACCCCAAGGCGAGTCCACGAGAGCGGTGTCCTGACCCGCTCCCCGCCGCTGCGGTGGCCGGAGGGTCACCTCGAGCCCCAGTGCACGCCAGGGGGGTATTGGGAGACGCGAGGGTCACCAAAGCGGCCCCGTCCCGCATCGCTCCAAGACGAAAGCCGCAGGCCCGGCCTCGCGGAAGGCACGGTCAGGCTCCAGAACCATGGGCTTTCCGGAGAATCCCGCATCGGCCGGCGCAGGGTGACGCGTTCTTGCGGTACGAAATCAACCGTCGCTGAGATGCCCGCGGGAGATGGCCCCGTGGATGAGGTCCTCCACGTATTCCCACAGCGAGGTGGAGGCCTCTCGAATACGCCTGGCACGGGCCCTCACCCGCGACGCGCTGACACCGTGCTTTAGCCAGGTATGGCCCTCGGTTCGAGAATTGAGCAGCATCGGCTGGAAGCAATCCACCGCTGCAGCGAAGCGCGCTTCCGGCGTTCGCCGCGCCTCGAACTCATCCCAGAGCGAGCGAAACTCGCGGGCCTGATCCTCCGGTAGTAGACCGAAGATCCGTTCTGCGGCGTGGGCTTCGTGCTCGTGCTGCTTGGAGGCGCCTGCTGCATCGTAGGCGAACGTGTCGCCGGCATCGATCTCCACCAGATCGTGGAGAATCAGCATCTTCAGGACGCGCAATACATCGAGGCCCGCCTCGGCATACTCCGCCAGCACGAGGACGCACAGGCACAGGTGCCAGGAGTGCTCGGCGTCGTTCTCGCGGCGTCGGCTCACGGTCACGACGTTCTGGCGAAAGATCTCTTTCAGGCGGTCGACCTCGACGATGAATTCGACCTGGCGGTCGAGGCGGGAACCCGCTTTACGCGTATCCATACTTGAACCTCGCACGCGAAAAAGCCCGCGCCAAGGTCTTTTAGTCGCGAGACGGGCGAAGCGTTCGAAGAATGAAGGAGCCCCCATCGGCGTGAGCGGGGTGCGAAACTCGGGCATCTGAGTTGCCAGGGAAGCCGTTCTTTCCCGGTCGAGTTCGGCAAGAGGCCTCGGTGCGCTGCCGTTCGGCGTCGTGCGTGGGCATTCCCGGCGACGAGAATGAAGTCGATACCGACCCTCATGACGACCGGAGGGTTCATCCCAAAAACCACGACGCCCGACATGACACCAGGCCGTATCATGGGAAGGCGATCGCTTCCACGCCGGATGGCTGCGCGCAGGGCAAGACCGTCCGAGACACCGAGAGCGGAGGGAAGCCAAGGCGCACCGGCGGCAGACCCCCTCGAGCGGCCACGCGCGAAACCCCTCATTCAACCGAGCCGCATCGACAGCTCGACATCTCCCATGACTGACACCGAGACGTAGCCCTCGGCGGCCGAGCGCACGCGGGCCAGGTAGTCGGGGCTATGATCGGTGTCGTCGGCGAGGATGAGTGAGCCCGGCCTGAGGTGGGTCTCCACGAGACTCAGGATCTCGCGGTAGAGCGCCTTGGCGCCGTCGAGAAGAAGCAGGTCGACCGTGTCTGGGAGATCGACGCTCAAGGTGTTCAGGGCGTCTCCCTCTCGGATCTCGACGAGGTCCATGAGACCGCCGGCCGTGAGGTTATCCCGGGCGCGCGCCACCTTGGACGGCTCGAACTCGCTCGTGATGAGGCGGCCGCCGCCGTTGTCCCGCAGAGCTGCGGCGAGGTACAGGGTCGAGATGCCGAACGAGGTGCCGAACTCGACGATCGTCCGCGCTCCATGGCTTCGCGCGAGCATGTAGAGCAGCACGGCGGTCTCTCGCGAGACGGGGAGCGGACAATCTTTCAAGCGTCCGTAAAAGTCGAGGTACTCGGTCTTGCTCCGCATGAGGCGTACCCGCTCTTCGGCGGAGAGGTCGGCGACGGCAGGGCTCGTCGCGGGCGACGCCGCGGCGGCCTCCTCGAACAGGCGATCCAAAAGGGGCGTAAGCGCGGCCAAGGTGTTCATGCAGTGCTCCGGATGAAGATTCGAGCGCAACGTTGCGCCGGATTGAAAATACGACTAATTGTTCATGTTTTACTATTCGCATTCTCCCTTTCCCATGATCGCCAGCCGCAGAAGTGCCCCACTTTCCACACGAAAAGAGCCCAAACAGGCCCGCTCGACTGAGCTCGTCAGCGCGATTCTCCACGCCGCAGTTCAGGTTTTGGCGAAGGAAGGCGCGCAGCGCTTCACCACGGCGCGAGTCGCCAAGAAGGCCGGGGTCAGCGTGGGATCTCTCTATCAGTACTTCCCGAACAAGGCGGCGATCCTCTTCCGGCTCCAAAGCGACGAATGGCGGCGGACGACAGAGCTGCTGCGCGGCATCCTCGAGGACGCCCACAGACCGCCGCTCGAACGGCTGCGCATCCTGGTCCGCGCTTTCATCCGCTCGGAATGTGAGGAGGCCACGGTGCGTGTGGCGCTCCATGACGCCGCCCCTCTCTATCGCGATGCCCTCGAAGCGCAAACCGCAAGGGCCGCCGGAGAGGGCACGCTAAAGGCCTTCATGCAGGAAGCGCTGCCCGAGGCCTCACAAGCGGCTCGTACCTTGGCCGGAGACCTCATCATGACGACCCTCAGCGCGGTGGGAAAGCATCTCTCGGAAAGTGCTCGGACCCCCGCAGAAATCGAGGCATACGCCGAGGCCATGGCCGATATGTTTTGCGCCTACCTCAAGGGTCTCCTGGCTGGCTGAGACTCCTCGGCGCCGAAGCGGACGTACCGAAGACGCCCGCGAGTTGCGCCTCGGCCACGAGGCCCGGTAGCAAAAGCGAATGGAGCCGAAAATCTCGAGCGATGAGCCTGCCAGACCAACTCAGCACTCTCAGGCGACCTCCGACCTCGCGAGACGAGCGTCATCACCCACCTCGCGAAAGCCCCACCGGGATTCGCGAAGTCCCTTTAACTCTACGCTGGAACTCGACGGGCGGATGGAAGGTGGCCTTCTCCGCCGAAGCCAGCGCGCGAAAGCCAGCGCGAGAAGAAGCGCACACCCGCAAGGCCAGGAAGGGTGGCAAGGCGATTCTCGACCTCGCGCGCCACCTTCTCCGCTCCTTCTTCTCCGAAGAGGGCGGCCACCACCTTGAGGAAGTGACCCTCGCCCTTCACTGCCACACCCACCGGAGCCCACAGCGTCGCGAAAGCGAGTCTCGCGAGCCTGCGGGCACTAGCTGAGTGGGCGAGCCTTGCCTTCGCACCGTTGAAGTACCAGGCGAAATGCCGGCGTTCCTGGCGGGCGATGCGGCGGCACAGTTCGGCCAGCACCGGGTTCTCGGTGTGCCGCTCCAAAGCTTCATAGCCGCGCAGCGTCGTGAGCTCCTGCGAGGCGCCCCATGCGAGGTAGAGGGCAGGAAACGCCTGAGGGAAGAGACGGGAGAGCGTCGAGGTGAAGAGGCCCTGGGCGACCTCGAGCAAGCCCGCCCTGCGACGGAGTTCCGCCACGCGGTCCACGGGGAGAGGGTGTCCGCACACCTCGAGCAGGCGAGCGAGCGCCTCCCCATGGAAGTACTCCTCGTAGTTCCACGCCGACAGGAAGCCGACGGCTGCCGGATCATGAGCGAGGTCGCTCGCGAGGAGATCGCGCAGGTAGTGAATGGTTTGAGACTCGATGTCCGCAAAGTAGGCGATTGCCACCCGCTCTCCTGGCGCGAGGCCCGCGCGGCGGGCTGACTCCCAGTCGAGGTCGGAAGTGGCAAGGCGGGACGAGGTGGCGAGGATGCGGTCCGTAGACATGGCGCTCCGCTGGGTTCGAGTGGGGCGCGATGGGAATGCGCCTCGGACCCGATACGGTCGAAGGCCGTAAACGGATCTACGGCCTGCCTCTTCTCGCCGAAGAGGCAGGCGAATATCCGCGGCGTTGCGGGAGACCCGCAGGGGTCTCGCTCCCGACCCTCTCGAATGCTCGCTCGAAGGCGTTGAACCGGTCTGGGTCGATGACCTCCATCGATCGGCTGCGAACTGACGACCCCGTGGGCATTGCCCTCGAAGGTCGCCATCAGAGCGCCGTGGATGCCCGAATTGCAGCGGTCGTAGCGCTGAACCGCTTCGGCCTTTCGCAGGTGTCAGACATGAGGGGCCTCAGGGGTCTCGGTTCCGGGGGGCCGACATCGCGCGCCGAGCCCCGCTACTTCGGTTACGGTGGCGGCCCGCGATCGCGCCACGCGCGTCGGCATCGGCAGCAACATGGGGACGTCCCGCCGGTACGTGGTGTACTGTTCGCCGAGCTCCGCGACGAGGTCGCGCTCCTCGAGCTGAACGCCGAAGAGGATGTAGCCGGTCGTGAGGAGCGCGAACAGGAGGTGCCCCACCGTCATCTCCGGGGTCGCCCAGAACGCGACCAAGAACCCGAGCATGAGCGGATGCCGCACGAACCGGTAGAGTAGTCGCGTCGTGAAACTCACCGGCCGGTACGGGAGGCCGCGGGCGTGAAGCCACACCTGGCGCAGCCCGAACAGCTCGAGGTGGCTGACCATGAACGTGGAGGTGAGGACCACGACCCAGCCGAGGAGGCTCGTGGCGCGCAGGAGCACGGCCGCGAGGGGAAGTTCCACGTGCCACACGACCGCGTGCACGGGCCGCCACTGCCAGAAGACGAGCGCCAGCGAGAGGCTAGCGAGGAGCACGTAGGTGCTCCGCTCGACCTCGCGCGCGACGAGGCGCGTAAAACGGCGCTTGAACGCGGGACGGGCCATGACGCTGTGTTGGACGGCGAACAGCGCGAGCAGCAGCGCGTCCACGACGAGCGCCGGCAGCGTCGCGGTGGTCGAGGGGCCGTCGAGGGACCGCGGCACGCCCATGCCCTCGACGAAGCCGATCGCGTAGAGGAACACTCCCAAGGACACCAAGTACGCCGCTCCACCGTAGACGATCACGCCGGCCTTTCGCATGGCGCGCTCCCTTCGGGGTGCGCTGGACTTGCGTGCCCAGGCGCGACCTCCGCAGAGAGGGCGCCAGGACTCATGTGGCGGACGCCACGCGCCTCATGGCGTCAGGTCCGCCAGGCGAGCGGCGGGCGAGGTGCATAGGCGCAGGTTAGCCCGGTCGAGACTGACCGCTCCAGGTGATCGGCCAGCTCCGGGTGGACAGTGCGGAGGTCGGCGATCGCCCGGCGAATCCGGCCGCTCACGGCCTTGCGGCCGCGCTCGCCCGTGTCTCCCAGGCGGCGCGACCGCCCGCCGAGGCCGGTCGAGGCGCGTACCTCCCGGAGAACCGCTTCCCGCTCGGCGCCGAGCACGTCAACCCGCCCGGCGTCGTGGTTTGCCTCCGCCTCGTCGACGAGGCGGTCGAGCTCGGCCAGGCGCCTCCGGCAGCCCTCGAGTGCGGTGCGGTCGAGCACCGGATCGGCGCCGGCGCGAGCCCCGAGCAAGCAGCCTGTCGCGAGCCGCGCGGCCTCCACCTCCTCGCCCGGACTCGCGAGCAGCACGGCGAGATCGCGAAGACCCTTCGAGTCCTTCACGAGAACGGTCCTCCGCGCGTATACGATCTCCCAGACATCGCCGCGGCGGAGAAACGCTGCCCCGTCGTCCGGGGCGACGCCGGGTGAGGCGCCACCGAGAAACCGCAGCACGGCTTCGATCGTGGGCCGGGCGTCGCCGTACCATGGGATGTGCACGTTGCCATCGAGCGGGACGAGCTCGGCTGACGGAATGATCGCGGCGGCCTGCCGCCCGGCCTCGAAGGGAATGGCGCGGTCCCGGGTGCGGTGGAGCACGACCGTCGGGCACCGCACCTTCGGCGCGTCCTCCCGGGCGTCGAGATCATACGTGAGCTCAAGGAGACGGGCCGCCATCTCGGCTGTGGCTGAGTCCCGTTGCTCGGCGGCGAGCTCGTTCGCCTCCTCGACCGAGATCCCGGGCGCGAAGATGTCCGCGAGCGCCTTGGCGCCCACGCCCCAGCTCGCCCGGACGAGGGCCATGAGCGCCGCTTTCATGTCGGGGGAGGCGAGCGCTCCTCCGTTCACGTACCCGCCGCAGAGCACGAGGTGCGTGACCGCGTCGTGATGGCGCGCGGCGTAGGCGATCCCGGTGGGCGCGCCGCACGACTGCGCGAGCAAGGCGAGCCGCTCGAGCCGTAAGTGGCGCACGACCGCGTCGAGGTCGGCCAACTCCGCTTCGAGGGTGAAGTCGCACCGCTCGCGGTCGCTCAGCCCAGCGCCCACACGGTCATACCGCACGACGGTGTGTCGAGACCCGAGCGCGGCGAAGAAGCCGCGAAAGCGGGGGCGCGCCCAGTCGTGCTCGACATGGCTAACCCACCAGGCGGGGCACACCAGCGGCGGCCCCGCTCCGGCGACGGCATAGGCGATCCTCCGCCCGCCGTGCCCGGAACAGTACCGGATTCGCTGCTCCAATGGGCTCGAGCCTCCAGTTGCCGTCATTTCGTAAGCTGGCAGTCCCGTCTCGTCCCGGAGAAGAGAGGGAACCCCCTGGGGGGGCGCGGACACATTTCCAGCGGTCACTGCCAGATGACGAAGCCACATGCGCCGCCAGCGGCCATGACTTGGCCTGCTGGGGAAGGAGGATCGAGGTATGCCCTGTGCCCCGGACCGCGAAGTGCGTGGGCGAGGCGACATGTGGAAGAGCGAATGAGCCGCACGGCCGGGTTCGGCTAGCGGTGGCGCGGCGGGATGGATGGTGCCGCGGCGGCTGGCGCGGCCACAGACACCCTGGTCGTGTCCGGAGCCTGCAGGATGCCAAAATCGCCAGCGCATCGATGGCCTCAGCGCGGCTGCGCGCACCCATCCCTTGTGCTGGACGTCGAAGGTCCTCCGCCGCCCCAGCCGCTCAGCCTGCACGCCGAGCGGCTCGGACCACTGCCGCTTTCCTCGCGGGTTGGGGTCTCGATGCCCTGCAGCTTCGGCTCGTCCCAGGAATGGACTCAGGGTTCGGCTTTCCAGGGCAGGGCAGAGCCGCGGCGAGACCGCTCGGATGGGGGCGGCGAAGAGGCGCCGCAAGGTGGTCTCGCCCAAGCGCCCGTTCCTCTCCCAGAAACTTGGGCCTCAAGGGACCGACTACGGAGGAGAGCCGCTCCGCGAGTCTCACGTCCGCCCGAGCGCATTGCGCAGGCGGCGAACGAGGTGCGTGGAGCCGGGTTCCTCTGCGAGGAAGACGAGGGCGAGGATTGCACCCGAAAGTTCAGCGAACGCGCCAACGAAAAGTGCGAGGTGCATGCCGTTCAAGAAGCTCGCCGTGCTCCGCCCCGCGCGCAGGACATGTCCGCCGAAGATCGAGCCTGGAATGGCGACACCGAGAGTGGCGCCCACCATCCTGCCGACGTTCACCATGCCCGACGAGGTGCCTGACCGAGCACTCGGGAGACTCGATACCGCCACGGTCATGATGGGACCGAAGACGAGGGCAGTGCCAATGCCCATCCCCAGTAATCCCAGGAAGATGACGGCATAGCTCGAGTCGGCCCGCACGGTCGAGAGCGTGAAGAGGCCCGCGCTCATGAGCGCCATGCCGGCACTGACGAGTCCGCTCGGCGAGAGGACCTGCTGCGGCCGCCCTGCCAAGGAAGACAGGGCGAAGAAGGTGAGCGACATGGGCAAGAGCGAAAGGCCGGCGACGACCGCGGACTGGCCGCGAACGGACTGTAAGTATAAGGGAAACACGAGGAGGAGCGCGTAGAACCCGAATGTCATCAGGGCAGCGATGCCGACCGCCGTGGAGAACATCCGATGGTGGAAGTAGCCCAGGGGCAAGAGCGCCTCGCTTTTCGTGCGCTCGACGAGGATGAAGGCGACGAGGCTCCCGAGAGACAGGACGAGCGCTCCCAGGATGAGCGGCGACGACCATCCCACCGTGGGGGCCTCGATGCAGGCGAAGGCGAGGAGGCCCAGCGCCACGACGGAGAGACCCTGCCCCGGGAGGTCCACCTTCCGGCCCTCGGGGTTGGACGACTCGGGCACGGCGACGGCCAGCGCCAGGATGCCGAGGCCAATCGGCAAGGCCAGGTAGAAGATGCTGCGCCAGCCGAGTTGGTCGACGAGGAAGCCTCCGACCGTGGGTCCGATGCCCATGGCGAGGCCATTGAAACCGCCCCATATGGCAATGGCCTTCGAGCGTGCGGGGCCCTCTTCGAAGGTCATGGCGAGGATGGCGAGCGCGCCCGGGAGCTGCAGGGCGGATCCCAGGCCCGCGAGCGCGCGGCCCGCGATGAGGATGGCGGGGTTCGGGGCGAGCGCGCAGAGGAGCGAGGCGAGCATGAAGAGCGAGATGCCGAGCACGAAGACGCGGCGGCGACCGAACAGGTCTCCGAACACGCCACCCGTCAAAATGAAGCTCGCGTAGGTGAGATTGTACGCGTCGAGCACCCATTGCAGGGTGCTGACGCCGACCTTGAGGCCGTGCTGGATGGCATGCAAGGCGAGGTTCACCGCCGTCGTGTCGAGGATGGCGAGGAAAGTGGCGATGCTCATCGTCGCAAGGGTGAGGTTCTTGCGTGAGGTGGCATCCATGGCTCTCACCTCGGCTTGGAGCGATCACCGCGAGCTGCTGTCTCATCTAGGCCGGGAAGGTCCGAACGAGATTCTCTCGGTACTCGACAACGCACTCGCCCGGTTCGCGCACGGCGCCGGTGACGGCCGTACTCCTCTCTCGCCGCCCTTGGCCCGAGCGTTCCTTCGCGAACGTGCGTCGCAGCGGCAAGAGGGGCAAGGGGACTGTTCTCGAACGGCAGGCAAAGGACCGACCGCATCGTCAGCTGCGCGCAGGGCGCCCTCACGCGGGCACCACCCGCCCGCTCTCTTTGTCCCCGCGGTGCGGTGGCAGGGAGTTCTCGCTCTTTCGCTGGCGGTCTCCGCCGAGAGCAGTGCAGGCCCGCCCGCTCGTACGAGCCGGGCTACGCCTGGGTGCCCTCGACGACGGGAGCGGCCTCGCCTCCCCGATAGATCGTTTCGAGCGCCTGCGTGACGTCGTGCGGAAGGCCCCACTCCCGGAGGCGCTCTACGGTCCTGCTCACATCGTAGGGGATCCGCTTCAGCACGGGATGGCCGTCCTCCAGCAGCGCGTAGCAGGCGCGCGGGTCGCCATCCCGAGGCAGACCGACGCTGCCCGGGTTCACCATGAGTTTGGGGCCGAGCTTCAGCACGGCCTGAAGGTGCGTGTGCCCCACGAGCACGATGTCGGCCTCCAGGTGCTCCACGGCTCGTGTCCAGCCTTCCCGATCGGTCGCTGGAAGGTACTGGTAGAGCGGGTCCTCGGGGGCGGCATGAAGCATTTCGAGCCGGACACCGTCGAACAGGAGCGCCCGGCGCAAAGGCAGCCCAGCGAGGAAGCCGCGCTCCTCCTCGGATAGCATCGGGACGGTCAGCTTTCGGCTTTCCTCCGACAGACGCCGGAAGGCCGGAGCGGAACGGCACGCGACTCCCGCCCCGACGGCCATGTCGTGATTCCCGCGGACGAAGGCGTCGACGTGCTCGCGCACCCACCTCACGGTCTCGACGGGCTGCGGACCGTAGTCGACGATGTCGCCGAGGCAGAGCACGCGATCGAACCTCTCCGCTTCCGTGACGGCGCGGAGGGCTTCGAAGTTGCCGTGGATGTCGGAGATGACGAGAGCGCGCATGGAGTCGACCTCGGGCTAAACTCAAAAAACCGTCAGCAGGGAAGGCCGGATCAGTCCCGCCCCGTTGTCTCTATGCGTGGCAACTCGTCGCATCCACGGCCCGCAGAGCGCTTGGCCCACTCGAGGACTCTGCCGGAGACGAAGCCATCCCGTGCGGACGATGCCCGCTGGGGGGTATCGCGCGGTACGCCGCTTCATGGGCGCTCGAGTTTTGCCGCTTCGGCGCGCAAGCAGACGGAGGCGAGCCATGTGAAGTCCGCGGGCCCGCCATCGCCTCGTTCCCTTTGCCTGTCGGCCGGATGCCATGTAGTCTTACCTCGGAATTCAAGCAGGCGGTGGAGTCCGCCGTAACCGCCCTCCAGCCGGATGGCCAATGACTCCTGCAGGGTGCGAGGCACCGGCGGGAGCTTTCCCAAGAGAGCTGCTACCGGGGCCTCCCAGGAGGAACTCTTGGGGGTGCGCTGTGCTGAAGAGCCGAGACGTCCTCCTTTCACGGGGTTCCCATGGAAGAAAGCGGGAGGTCGACGCGTCTTTTGCCCACCCCGCCGACCCTGCGACAGCGGGAGTGCGCATGGATGCACCTCGCCTTGAGGACGTGCCCGGCGAATCCTCGCGTCTGCGCAGCCTGCAAGCCATCGCCTCCGAGATCGGAGACGCGGAGGTGGCGGAGGACGCTCGTGAGCTCGCGGGTCGCCTGGAGGAGGGACGTTTCCACGTCGTCTGCATCGGCCAGTTCAAACGAGGGAAATCCACCCTCCTCAACGCCATCATCGGGGCTCCGATCCTCCCGACGGGGGTTCCCCCGGTCACCTCCGCCATCACCCTGCTCCGCCACGGGACGAGGCCCGCCGTGCGCGTGTCCTTTGCGGACGGTCGGGTGAAGGAGGTCTCTCCTCGAGATCTGTCCGCTTTTGTGTCGGAGGCACAGAACTCGGAGAATCGAAAAGGGGTCCGCGCCGTCGAGGTCTTCTTTCCCTCCCCCCTTCTCGAGCGGGGGCTCTGCCTCGTCGATACGCCGGGGCTGGGTTCTCCGTTTGCTGGTAACGCCGAGGTCACCCGGGCCTTCCTGCCGCACCTGGACGCGGCACTCGTCGTGCTGGGCGCGGATCCTCCGCTGTGCCGGGATGAGTTCGACCTCGTTGCGCAGGTGGCAGCCGAAGTCCGGCATCTCGTCTTCGTGATGAACAAGTCGGACCGACTCTCGGAGGACGAGCGCAAGCAAGGTGCGCAGTTCGCGTCCGACATGCTGAGCCGTCGACTGGGTAGGCCGGTCGGCCCCCTACTCGAGGTGAGCGCACGCGAGCGACTCGATGGGGGCGAGCCGACGCGGGATTGGGCCGAGCTCGAGCACACGCTGAAAGCGCTCGAGCGGACTGCCGGAGCGGATATCGTCCGCACTGCCGAGCTGCGAGGAACGGAACGTCTGGCGCGGGCCTTGCTCCGCGAGCTGGACGAACGCCAGGACGCGCTCCTCCGCCCCCTGGCGGAGTCGGAGGCGAGGCTCGCGACCTTGCGGTCGAGCGTCGACGGGGCACGACAAGCGCTCGAGGATCTGCGCGTCTTGCTCCGTGCCGAGTCCGCTCGGCTCGAGACGAGCTTCCGCGCGCGCCATGAGGCCTACTTCCCACTCGCACAAAGGGATGCATCTCGCCTGTTGGGGGAGGGCGCTTGTGCCCTGAGATGCAGGAAGACGAAGCTCCGCACCGAGACTTTTCACCTCGCCCAAGAGCTCATGCGGCAGGTGTCCGACCGCTTCCGCCACGAGCTCGAGCCGGCCGCCGAGGAAGGCTACCGGCGCGCCATGGAGCGCTTCGTCGCGCTCGGCAACGAGTTCTTGGCGCGCCTGGCCGCCTCGGGCGAACCGGGGCTCGACGCCCTTCCGCCTGCCCTGGGACCGGTGACCGGGTTGCGCGTCCCGAGCCGGGTCCGGTATACCGAGCTCCTCAGCCGTACGCTATCCCTCACCGCGTGGATCCGGGATCCGATCCTGCCTCGTTCCTTCACCTTGCATTCGGCTCTGAAGCAGACGGGCCGCTACCTCGAGGACCTCGTCGAGGCGAACAGCTCGCGCGTGGCGGCGGACCTCGCCGAACGGGTCTCGGAGAGCCGAGCTCGGCTCGAGGCCGAGCTCGGCGCGAATCTCGGACGCGTGACCTCGGTGGCTCGGGGTGCGCTCGAGCGTGCGAGGAGGCGTCGCGCCGAGGGAGAAGCCTCCGTCGAGCAAGAGTTGCGATCGATCACCGCGTTCCGGCTTGAGATCACATCGTTGCTGGAGCAACCTGAGGAAGGAGGACACGGATGAAGACCATCACCGCAGTGAAGGCTCGGGACATTCTGGATTCGAGAGGCAATCCCACCGTCGAAGTGGACGTCACGCTCGAAGGTGGCGCCTCGGGTCGCGCAGGAGTGCCGTCGGGTGCCTCCACCGGCAGCCGCGAAGCACTCGAGCTCCGCGACGGGGACAAGAAGCGATTCGGTGGGAAAGGGGTCGCGAAGGCCGTAGCCAACGTGAACGACCTCATCGCGAAAGCGGTGCTCGGGCTCGATGCCTCCGACCAGGCGGCGCTCGACCAGAAACTCCTCGCCCTCGACGGTACGCCCAACAAGGAGAAGCTCGGCGCGAACGCCATTCTGGGAGTCTCCATGGCGGTGGCTCGGGCCGCGGCCGCCTCCTTCGCACTGCCGCTCTACCGGTACCTGGGCGGCGTGGAGGCTAACCTTCTGCCCGTGCCCATGCTGAACGTGCTGAACGGCGGCGCGCACGCCGACAACAGCGTCGATTTCCAGGAGTTCATGATCGCCCCGGTCGGGGCACCGAGCTTCCGCGAGGCGATGCGCTGGGCCGCCGAGGTCTACCAGGCGCTGAAGAGCACGCTCAAGTCGAAGGGCCTCAGTACCGGAGTGGGGGACGAGGGTGGATTCGCCCCGAACCTCAGGGCCAACGTCGAGGCCGTGGAGGTGATCCTGGCTGGGATCGAGAAGGCGGGTCTCGCGCCGGGCAAGGACGTCGTCCTCGCGCTCGATCCCGCCGCGAGCGAGTTCTACGAGGACGGGGCCTATGTCTTCGCGAAGTCCGACAAGAGCAGGAAGAACTCCGCGGAGATGGTCGCCTTCTGGGCCGACTGGGTCCGGCAGTATCCGATCTGGTCCATCGAGGACGGCTTGGCGGAGCAGGACTGGGACGGCTGGAAGGCCATGACCGAGAAGCTGGGAGAGAAGATCAAGCTCGTCGGAGACGACATCTTCGTCACGAACCCCGCCATCGTCCGCCAGGCCATTGCCAAGGGCGTGGGCAATTCTGTCCTCATCAAGCTGAACCAGATCGGGACGGTGAGCGAGACGCTGCAGTGCATGCGAGAGGCTCGTGCGGCTGGCTACGGAACCGTGGTGAGCCATCGCTCCGGCGAGACGGCTGACGATTTCATTGCCGATTTTACCGTGGCGACGGGGGCTGGGCAGCTCAAGACGGGCGCCCCCTGCCGGGGCGAGCGCGTGGCCAAGTACAACCAGCTCCTGCGGATCGAGGAGGAACTCGGCTCGGCTGCGCACTACGCGGGGCCGCGGCCCTTCGGCCACTGACGGCCTCGTCGCTCGAGGCGTGGATTACCGCTGGGGAACCTGCTGGACCGGAGTGGTCGAGCGACTTCACTCCAGGACCGGTGGGTTCCTCTTCTCGAACACGGTGCACCCCGATACAGGGTGCAGTGGGGTCAATTCGCTTCGGCCTCGAGGAACTGCCACAAGCATCCCGGACGCATGCACACCTCCCCCTGGGCCGAGGGTGCCCGCGCCGCCTGCCGCGCCGGGAGAGTTCCGGGAGCGTTCGAGATGAGTCTCCAATCGTGAAATCGGACCGTGCGGCGGTATGGATTCCCGAGATCGAGAGGCCGACATTCGAAGGCCGTTTCGCCCGCCCGGGTGAGCGGCCGGTCGATGGCGACCGTCTCGCCGGCGTCGCTCGGTGCTTCGCTTTCATTCGAAGAAGTAGTCGAGCCAGATGGCTCCATGCTGCCCGACCTGCGCTTTGAAGCCGCCGTCGCCGCGGAGGCCCCTGAGACGTCCCGTGCCCGATCCGGGCACGACGAACCATTCGCTCTGCATCTGTTGGCCGACGAGCGTGCCGCTGACCTGGAGCAGAAATGTGCCCGAGAGGTCCGCGATCGTGCCCCGTACGCGCTCCAAGCCCACGAAGCTTGCCGACCCGTCTCTACGCGCGACCTGAATGACGCGCGCGATACCCTGGCCTTCGATGTCGCCGCTGAACGTCTCCGTGACCTGGACTTCGTTGAGCGCGGGTCCGTCAGCTGTCTCGTCGAAGGTGGTGGGAACATACGCTTTCACTTCGGTATGCCCCGTTGCGCGAAACGTATGCTTCTCGTCCATCGCCCCTCCTTCGTTCTTTGGTGCTTCGCCCCACGCAGAACCGGCGCGGGCTCTGCCGAATCGGGTGACCAGGGCGCATTTTTGGAACGCGAGCAGTGCGTGCCACTCCGTCGTCCGGCAGGTCCCTCACGTGCCTTGCCACGCTGCCGGCTCGTTGCGCTTGCGAGGTGCCGAGGCCGGAGCACGACGCCTCGGACCCCTGCCGTTTTGGGCAGGGCAGGGCAGGGGCCGGCCGTGAGCTTCCACTGCCCGGGGTCTGCCTGCTCACCACAGCCCTTCACCACAGCCCGTCGCGGACGTAGGGCCGGGCCCAGAGCGCCAGCTGCAGCAGGACCGATTTCGTCCAGGCCCGTTCCATGGCGCGGAGTTCCTCCTCGGTCGCGTTGCCGCGGGCCAAGAAAGAGCGCACGTCGAGCACCACCGGCGCGAACGCCAGCAGGAAGCGCAACGGCACCAGTTTCGCCGACCGGGCGTGGTCGGTCTGGTTCTTCTTCGCCGGTGTGTGGCGCAGCCCGATTTCTTCCTGGTAGTCGAGCCAGGCCTGGTCGCGTCCTCGATCGCAGGTGTCCTGCACCCACTTTACGAAGCGACGCTTGACTGCCGCTTTGTAGGCCTCGTCGGGTTTCCCATCCGAGCCGAAGAACAAGCGCGCCAGCTCGGGCTGCGCGCCGATTCGAGAACGCCAGGTGTTGACCATGGCCTCGGCCTGATCGGACAGGATCCCCGAAGCGCGCCGCAACCAGCGGTCGTCCTCCTGCGTGAGGTCAGCCGCCCTCTCCAGTTGCCGCAACTCTTCGAGCGAGACGGGCGAGGGGCCTACCCGCTGGCTGCCATAGTCATACCCTGGGATGGGACCCGTCGATGCCATTCGCCTCCAAGTTGGCGCAGGCTACTCTGGGAAACAAGTGACTCGGGCCGCGCCCGCTGGCAGGCACGGGGCCCAGCGGCGACGCGGCCTCTTGGATCAGCCCAACCGCGTGTCGCAGGCGAGGACCACGGAGGCCCTGCTGGGCTCCCACAGCGTGAGTTCTTAGGGACCTCCGCCGTGACGGGAGGTGGACATCACGGTCGTCCTCACTCAGCTCTACCTCGCCGCTCCACCTTGGCCGCCAAGAGGCCCTCGTCAGGTCCCTGCTGCTCGTCATGGCAAGGATGCGATCCGACGATCTGGCGCGTCTTCGCGATAGGGCCGTTGCGGCAAGAGCGAACGAGCGCTCGGCATCGCCTGGGGTACCGGGTACGCGAGCGCCTCGTCATTGCCCACGACGACGCATGGCGAGATTCGGACGTCTCTGATCGGGAGAGGCAGCGCGAAGGCGTTAGAGGTCCCATGCGGCGCAGTTTCACCCTGAACGAAGAGGCTCAACTATGGAATAGACATGGCAGGGCGACCTGACCGCTACAGGAACGCGATCGTCCCCCACATCTACGTGAACGGGGCGGCGGAGGGCATTCTCTTTTACAAGAGGGCATTCGGCGCGGTGGAGCTGTTCCGCATCGCTCGACCTAGCGGGAAGATTCTTCATGCGGAGCTATCGATCTGCGGTTCGACCGTCATGATCGGGGATCCCGAACAGGAGCTGTACGGGGAGCCCAGGTCTCTCGGGGGTTGTACTGCGAGTCTGCACATCTTCGTCGACGACAATGCGGCTCTCGTTCGCCGCGCTGTCGAGGCGGGGGCCGAGGAGATCCAGCACCCCACTGACATGTTCTACGGCGCAAACTCTGCCAGCGTGCGCGACCCCTATGGACATGTCTGGGTGCTCCTTTCCTGGAAGGCACTCCTTGAGCCAGCCGAGATCGAACGGCGCGGACGGGCTATCCTCATAAAGTGAATGTCGAGACGGTTCGCCCTGGCAGCCGCCGGCGAACCGGGCTGCCTTCCAATGGGCTGCCTTCCCCACCGATCGTGAGCCGACTCGGGGTGAGGGTAGCTCGATAGGAACCTACTCGTGCGGCCCTCCGACCGGAGGCCCCGCATGCGCCCGTCGGCCAGGCTTCCGCCTGCGGGCCTGGAGTGCGGGTTCCCCTGCTGGCGTACTACCGGTCTCGCGGTGAGCCTTGATCTCAAGGTGGTGATGACACAGCTTCATGAAGGATCTTCCAAGGCCACATCGGGAAAGCATTCGTGGCCTGTGCATCACGCGCCGGACAGGCGAGCCGTCAAGGGGGGCCGAGCACCATGGCGAAGAACGTCGGGGACTTCATCTTGGAGCGCCTCGCGCAGTGGGGAGTCCACCGGGTGTTCGGCTATCCGGGCGACGGCATCAACGGCGTGTTCGGCGCATTCCATCGGGTGAAGGAGATCGAGTTCATCCAGGCGCGACACGAGGAGATGGCCGCCTTCATGGCCTGTTCGCACGCCAAGTTCACCGGGGAGGTGGGCGTGTGCATCGCCACTTCCGGCCCGGGGGCCATTCACCTCCTGAATGGGCTCTACGATGCCAAGCTCGACCACCAGCCGGTCGTCGCCATCGTCGGGCAGTCGGCGCGCTCGGCCATGGGCGGTTCCTTTCAGCAAGAAGTCGATCTCCAGAACCTATTCAAGGACGTGGCGAAGGAGTACGTGCAGACCATGATGGTCCCCGAGCAGGCCCGGACCCTCATCGATCGCGCCATACGGATCGCTCTCGCCGAGCGCACGGTCACCTGTGTCATCGTGCCGAACGACCTGCAGGAGCTTCCCGCCGAGGACCCCTCGCGCGCTCACGCCACGAATCACACCGCCATCGCTCAGGGCTTCAGCGCGCCCCGCGTCTTCCCAAGCGAAAAAGACCTTCGTCGCGCTGCGGACATTCTCAATTCAGGGTCACGAGTTGCCATGTTGGTGGGAGCGGGGGCTCGAGGTGCGGCCGACGAGATCTCTGAAGTGGCCGACCTGCTCGGCGCCGGGTGTGCCAAGGCTTTGCTCGGCAAGGACGTGCTTCCGGACGACCTCCCCTGGGTGACCGGGGCTATCGGATTGCTCGGCACGAAGCCGAGCTGGGATCTGATGGTGGACTGCGACACGCTCCTCATGGTGGGCACGAGTTTCCCCTACTCCGAATTCTTGCCCAAGGAAGGGCAGGCTTGTGGCATCCAGATCGACCTCGATGGCCGAATGCTCGCCATCCGGTATCCGGTGGAGCTGGCGCTCGTAGGTGACGCGAAGGAGACCTTGCGGGCGCTCGTGCCGCTCCTCACGCGCAAGCGGGACCGGGGCTGGCGCGATCGCATCCAGGCCGAGGTGGCGACCTGGTGGCAGGTGCTGGAGGCGCGGGCGATGAGCCCGGCCCGCCCCCTCAATCCGCAACGCGTGTACTGGGAACTGTCTCCGCGCCTCCCCGACGATTGCATCCTCTGCGCGGATTCGGGATCGGCCGCCAACTGGTACGCCCGCGATGTCAAGATCCGCCGCGGGATGCGGGCCTCCCTGTCCGGGAACCTCGCCACCATGGGACCGGCCGTACCCTACGCCATCGGGGCCAAGTTCGCGCATCCGGGCCGCGTGGTCATCGCCATGGCGGGCGACGGCGCCATGCAGATGAACGGGAACGAGGAGCTCATCACGGTGGCCAAGTACTGGAAGCGCTGGAAAGACCCGCGCCTCATCGTGTGCGTCCTCAACAACCGGGACCTGAACCAGGTCACCTGGGAACAACGCGTCATCGCGGGAGACCCGAAGCTCGAGGCATCCCAGGATCTTCCCGACTTCCCCTACGCCCGCTATGCGGAATCCCTCGGGCTGAAGGGCATCCGGGTCGATAGACCCGAGGATGTCGGGCCGGCGTGGCAAGCGGCCCTGGTATCCGATCGGCCGTGCGTCGTCGAGGCGGTGACCGACCCCGAGGTGCCACCGCTTCCTCCCCACATCACCTTGGAGCAGGGGAAGTCCCTGCTCTCCTCGATCTTGAAGGGCGATCCGGCTCGCGCCGAGGTCATCCAACAGTCTTGGAAACAAGTGGTGAAGACCTGGCTCAAGGCGTGAGGCCGCGGTGCCGGGCATGCCCATCGAGCGGTTGGAAGTTCGGGCAGCCATCATCCCGACGGACCGACCCGAGTCGGATGGCACCCTCGCCTGGGACCGGACGACGATCGTGCTCGTCCAGGCCCACGCGGGCGGAGAGGTCGGACTCGGGTGGACCTACGCTGACGAGGCCACCGCGCGGCTCGTAGCGACGACGCTCGTCCCCCATCTCGTGGGTCACGAGGCCTTCGACGTGGAGGGAGCGTACGCCCGCTCCTGGGCATCCATCCGGAACCTCGGGCGGTCAGGCATCGGGGCCATGGCCGTCTCGGCGGTCGACGCGGCGCTGTGGGAGCTCAAAGCGCGGCTCTTGCGCCTGCCGCTCTTCCGGCTCCTCGGGGCTGCGCGCGAGGTCGCCGAGGCGTACGGCAGTGGGGGCTTCACCTCCTACTCGCACGCCGAGCTCGAGGCCCAGCTGCGGGGCTTCGCCGAGGCCGGTCTGGCCAGCGTGAAGATGAAGGTCGGCCGGGAGCCCCACCTGGACGCCGAACGGGTCAAGCTGGCCCGTGGCGCCATCGGGCCTCGGACACAGCTCTTCGTCGATGCGAACGGCGCATATAGCTGCCGGCAGGCGCTGGCCCTGTCCTCGCGTTTCGCCGAACAGGGGGTGGTGTGGTTCGAGGAGCCCGTCTGGGCCGGCGACCACACTGGCCTACGGCGCGTCCGCGATCGTGCTCCCCTGGGCATGGAGATTGCCGCCGGCGAGTACGCCTACCTTCCGAGCGACTTCCGCGGCCTGCTCGAGCACGGTGCGGTTGACGTGATCCAGGCGGACGCGACCCGCTGCGGGGGGCCGACTGGCTTTATGCGAGCCGCCGCCCTGTGCGACGCCTTCGATGCGCCCTTGTCCGCCCACTGCGCGCCTCAGTTGCACGCGCACCTGTGCTGCGCGGCGAGCCGGGCCCGGCATCTCGAGTACTTTCACGACCACGCGCGCATCGAGCGCCTCCTTTTCGACGGGGTGCTGAGTCCTGTCCACGGAGTCCTGCGCCCGGACCCGGCCCGTCCTGGGCTGGGTGTGAGCGTGTCGTGGGCTGCCTTCGAGCGTCACGAAGTGCGAATCTGAGGGAGTGCCCAATGCAGGTCGAGGGACACCCGGTCATTCCGGGGATCGGAAGGGGAGCAGAACGAGCGGAACGGCTGCGTGAGGGAGAGATTCCCCGCGGCGCAGTGGCACCCTTCGAGATGAAGGCGGCGCGTGCGCTCGCGGCGGACCTGGAGCGCCGCATTCAGGGCGAGATCCGCTTCGACAGCGGCAGTCGCGCCCTTTACGCCACCGATGGGTCCAACTATCGGCAGGTCCCTATCGGCGTCGTCATCCCGCGGTCGGTGGAGGAGGTACCCGAGATCCTGGCGACCTGCCGGGCACATGGTGCTCCGGTCCTCGCCCGAGGTGGGGGTACGAGCCTCGCCGGCCAGTGCTGCAACGTGGCCGTGGTGATCGACTTCTCCAAGTACTGCAACCGAATCCTCTCACTCGATCCCGATGGCCAGTCCGCCTGGGTAGAGCCGGGACTCGTGCTCGACGATCTGAGAGAGGCCGCGGAGCAGTATCACCTGACCTTCGGCCCTGATCCCTCGACCCACAACCATTGCACCCTGGGAGGCATGATCGGAAATAACTCATGCGGGGTGCACTCGGTCATGGCCGGCCGTACGGCCGATAACGTGGAGGAGCTCCAGGTCCTGCTCTACGACGGGACGCGCCTCACCGTCGGGGCGACGCCCGCGCCCGAGCTCGAGGCGATCATCGCGAGCGGCGGCCGGCGAGGCCAGATCTACGCGGCCCTTCAAACCCTGAGCGACCGGACGGCCGGGCTCGTCCGCAGCCGGTTTCCTCGTATTCCGCGGCGGGTGTCGGGCTATGCACTCGACGAGCTCCTGCCGGAAAACGGTTTCCAGGTGGCCCGGTCGCTCGTGGGGTCCGAGGGAACCTGCGCCCTCACGCTGCGGGCCAAGGTGCGCCTCGTTCCGAGCCCGCCGGAGCGAACGCTGGTCGTGCTGGGGTACCCGAGCGTTTACGAGGCCGCCGACCACATCACGGAGATCATGGCGCACGGGCCCATCGGCTGTGAAGGAATCGACGACCGACTGGTCGAGGACCTGAAGAAGAAGCGGCTTCACCCGGAGCGCGCCCGGCTCTTGCCAGAGGGCGGGGGTTGGCTGCTCGTCGAGTTCGGCGGAGACAGCCGAGAGGAATCGCGAGCGGCGGCCAAGCACATGATCGAGGCGATGCAGAACGGCTCTCGCTCACCTTCCGTGAAACTATACGACGATCGAGCAGAAGAGAAGGCGATGTGGAAGCTGCGCGAGTCGGGCCTCGGTGCCACCGCACGCATCCCGGGCGCGAGGGACACATGGGAAGGCTGGGAGGATTCGGCCGTACCTCCCGAGTCCCTCGGGAAGTATCTTCGCCAGTTCCGCGCGCTCCTCGAGAAATTCGGCTATTCCTGCGCTCTCTACGGCCATTTCGGTCAGGGATGTGTCCACACGCGCATCGACTTCGGGCTCACCACCTCGGAGGGCGTGGCCGCATACCGCCGCTTCGTCTTCGAGGCCGCCGAGCTGGTCGTCTCCCTGGGCGGCTCCCTTTCCGGCGAGCACGGTGACGGCCAGTCCCGTGCCGAGCTCTTGCCCATCATGTACGGCGAGGAGCTGTGCCAGGGGTTCCGTGAGTTCAAGAGGATTTGGGATCCAGACCTGAAGCTCAACCCGGGCAAGAAGGTCGATCCCTACCGCATCGGCGAGAACCTGCGGCTCGGCCCAGGATACGTCGAGCTGCGGCCATCGACTCACTTCCACTTCTCCGAGGACGATGGCAGCTTCGGACGGGCCGCCACCCGGTGCGTGGGCGTGGGGGAGTGCCGGCGCGAGAAGGGAGGGCTCATGTGCCCTTCCTACATGGTGACCCGCGAGGAGAAGCACTCGACGCGCGGCCGGGCCCACCTCCTCTTCGAAATGCTGCAGGGTGAGCCGCTTCACGGTGGCTGGCGAGAGGAGGAGGTGAAGGACGCCCTCGACCTCTGCCTCGCCTGCAAGGGGTGCAAGAGCGACTGCCCGATGAACGTGGACATGGCCACCTACAAGGCCGAGTTCCTGTCGCACTACTACGAGCGGAGACTGCGGCCGCGGCAAGCGTACTCCATGGGTCTCATCATGCTCTGGGCGCGTCTCGCCGCCAAGGCACCGACACTCGCCAACTTCGCGACCCACGCGCCGGGGCTGGCTCAGGTGGCGAAATGGGTGGGTGGAATCGCGCCAGAGCGCGAACTCCCACGCTTCGCCCCATACACTTTCCGAGAGTGGTTTGCCGCGCGAGTTCCTCGAGCGACGCACGCCGCTGCGCCGCGTGGACCCGCCATCCTCTTCGTCGACACCTTCAACGAGCACTTTCATCCCGAGACTGCCATTGCCACCCTCGAGGAACTCGAGGCCGCCGGCTACAGCGTGCGGCTCTCGAACCGGGGGCTCTGTTGTGGGCGACCGCTCTACGACTTCGGGATGCTCAAGCTGGCGAGGCGCTTCGCACGCAGGCTCCTCGACGAGCTCGCGCCACAGACGCAAGCGGGTGTGCCCATCGTGGGCATCGAGCCCTCCTGCGTGGCCGTCTTTCGAGACGAGCTCCCCGACCTTCTTGCGGGCGACCCGCGGGCGCGCCAGGTCGCTCAGGCGACCCAGACCCTCTCCGAGCTTCTCGAGCGAGCCCGGGTTCCCGTCCCCCGGCTCGAGGCGGCAGCCGTCATGCAGGGCCACTGTCACCACCATGCTGTCATGGGGCTCGATGCCGAGATGGCGCTGCTGCACCGCATGGGCCTGAAAGTCGAGCGACCGGACACGGGCTGCTGCGGGATGGCAGGCTCGTTCGGCTTCGAGCGGGGTAAGCACTACGAGGTCTCCATGGCGGCGGGCGAGCGCGGCATCCTGCCGGAAGTGCGCCAGGCGCCGAAGGAGGCACTCATCTTGGCCGACGGGTTCTCCTGCCGGGAACAAATCGCACAAGGTACCGACCGGCGGGCCCTTCACGTGGCCGAGACCCTGCGCCTCGCCCGGCGCAGGAATGATCAAAAATCCTATCCCGAGCGCTCGGTGGCCGTGGAGCTCCCCGGGCTTCCGCTCGCCAGGCGATTCGAGCGCGGCGTGGTCAAGGTGGCCGCCCTCGCTTCGATCGTGACGCTCGTGGCTCTGGGAATCCGAAGAATGCGGTCAAGAGCCATCCCCGAGGAACCGGCCTTACACGGAACTCGTCACGATCTTGTCGATGAGGTTCCAGGTAGGCGTAAACCGCTTAGGCTTAAACCGCTACAGCCGAACGGCTGCATCACCGCCTCTTGATGGGTTAGGAAGCGAGCAGCCGCTCATCAGCCCCGCCTGTCTTCGGACGTGTCTCGCCGGTCGGCCCGAGCGAGGCGGTCGGCCTGGGCGTGCTCGGCGGTTCCACGACGAGCCGGGTTGGTGAGTTCTACGCCCAGGACAGGGCTACCTCTGGACCGTATACATTCCGAGTACGCATCCAACGTTGGCGCCTAGCTCAGGATCCAAATATGGAATGAGCAGCACCACCCCGCGTCGCAGGCCATGCACTCTCACAGGGAATGTGGACTTAGTGTCTCGGCGCAATTCTTGTATACGCCCGAAACCGTCTGCATCTCCTCGGCCGTTAGCGGCTGACCGTTGCCGAACCAAGAACGCGGGAAGATGGAGGTGAGCTGCGGAACCGTGCAGTTGCAGAGCGCATGAGAACTCGCCTGGTCGACTCCCTGCCCCATCGCGCTAGCCTCGCACCGGTCGTGCAGGGCATCCAAATCCTCTTGGCTCCAATCGGCCATCTTTCCCGCACGGTGAGAGGGGCCATGCGCAGTGTCGCCTGGAGACAAGCCGTGTTGGATGGCGTCCGCGCCCCCAGAGTTCTGCGAGCGCGAGTCCGCCTGACTCGAAGGCACCGGCGGGGTGTCGGACGCGTTGGAAGAATCCGCCAGAACGACATTCGAAGGAGCGAGAACAGTGGGCGCCGGGGCCGCGGTCGACCCCGGCGAAGCCATCGCTACTGTTCCAAGCACAAGCATCAGCCCAATCATATGACCTTTCCCTACGAAGCAGCCGGGCGATGCCGTCACAAGCACTCACCCCAATCAAGTTGCCATACTGCCGAGCATCTACATCTGAGCGGCATTCGGTCTCGCCGCAAACAATTACTCGGCCATTCGATCATTAACCTCAAAGCCGTGACCGCCAGCACTCACAAGTGAACTAACCGCCATTATTTCCTGTCGTTCCCATTCCGCCGCCATTCGTGCCGGTGCTGGGGTTCCCGGGAGTCGTGCCGGTGCCCGGGCTTCCGGGGCTCGTTCCGGTACCGGGGCTTCCGGGATTCATGCCCGTGCCCCGGGTTCCGGGATTCGTGCCCGTGTTTCCGGAATTGGCGTTGGGCCCGGCTACGGTACCATTCCCATTGGTCCCGTTTCCATTACTGTAAGCCCCATTGTTGCCTGGAGTGGACTGGCTGTTCGTCCCGGGACCCATACCCTTGTCGTTGTTCATCCCGTTGCCCTGGGTGGAGTCGGCGCCGCCCATGCCAGAGCCGTTTCCATTGTCTGTTCCAGGGGCCGTTCCGGACCCAGTGCCCGTCCCCGCGCCCACGCCGCCCGCCGAGCCTGCCCCGGCGGAACCACCTCCCCCGGCGGAACCTGCTCCTCCCCCTGCGCCGCCTCCGCCCGCTTGCGCCCCCGCTGGACCGTAAAGAGCGAGCGACGCGATGAGTGCAGCGCCCTGCAAAAGCCTCCACTTCTTCATGGATTACGCCCCCCCTTAACGGAAGGTAAGCCTTCCCATGGACCTCGGAAGTCCCCTCACAAAGGGTTCCACCCTCGGCGAAGAGGCTCAGGGCTCGCTGCGTTGGACGTCGGGGGAGCGGCGCGTGGGCCGCTGAGGCAAGGGCCTCGTCGCCATCTGAGCAACAGAGCGCATGTCCTACTTGAGCGTAGACAGCTCGTACAACCAGACGGCCGCGGCGGCACCCGGGCTCGAGGGTATCTCCGAAGCTGTTCGGCAGTCCCGCGTGCGCCCGTGACGTAGAACCTCAATGCCAGCTGTCCGATAGGCTCAGCGGCGACGGGTGGCGACGTTCTTTTCAAACCGGCGGCTGCTTTCGGCAGGAGGAGCAGCGGCGGCGACCCCGCGGCTGAGTAGGATCGTGATGATGAGGTCGGCCAAGCGCCCAGGATAAGTGACGAATGTTCCATCCTCTACCGGTCGCCCGAGAAGAGCGGCACCGCCCCGCGCGCTTGGGCTCGAAGGTTCGGCACGGGTGATGGCACGAGGGCGGGACACGCCACGAGAAGTTCGCTACAACATAGCCGACTACGGAGAACCCCGACATGAGCAAGGCTGCCATGCTGCTTTTGGAGCGTCTTCGCAGTAAGGCAACGAAGGGTATGCGCGGCTTCCCGCTCGGAACGCTCGCGTTCTACGGCCCAGACGACGAGCGGGCCAGCAAACTCGTGGCTTCCATCGTGGCACGTAAGGGCGCTGCGCCGTCGCCAATGCAGAAGTGGTACTCAGAATCAGGCGACGTTCGCAATGACCTACGCATCTTGGACGAGGTGCTCGAGTTCATCGACGCCAATGGCGCGAGAAGTATCGTCATGCCAGACCGGATCATCGGCTGCCCGCACGAAGAGGGTATCGACTACCAAGGCTCCGTGTGCCCGCACTGTCCGTTCTGGGCGATCCGTGACAGATGGACCGGCGAAGTGATTCAGTAGAGGCAGGGAGGTGGGGGGCTGGCAGGGAGGAGGACTGCGCGCCCCCCCGCCCTCCGCGGTCGACCCGAAAACCGGGAGGGCATCAACTCCAAGTTTCAGGCTGCCGCAGTCTTGTTGCTGATGACGACCTCAGCGGTCGTGCTACGCGAAACCCATCTCACTTGGCGTAGCGTCCTCGACAGCGAGAGCGCCACCGCCTCGATGCCGTTGAGAGCCTCGAGCGTGAACTCCTCGCTTCGCGTCAAGAGGTCACGGATGACCTTCAACGCCGCGCCTTGCGCGCTCTCGGTCAAGGCGACGGCGCCGTTCACGAGTTTGAACAGTTCAGTGTGCGACGCCTTAGCCACGCTCAGTGCTCCGAGCAGGGCCTCTTCCGAGAGATCAAATCCCAAATTCGTCGCCGCCGCAAAGACGGTAGTCTTCGCTTCGACTGTCGCGTCTGCCATGGCATCCCCTTGTTGGTAAAATCAGCGAGGATTGTGACGCGGTGAGTTGTGACGCAGCGTGGCAATTTGGGTTCGATCCCGGTGGGGGCAGGATCGCTTCCGTGACTCCGGCGGGCTTGAGGCCCGGCGAGAGGGTGGCGCGGGTGGTCGCGGACGCTACGCAAACGGGTGCCGTATCCAAGTTTCACCGATGGCGTTCACCTGCCCAGTCGGGTGATCGCGCACGTAAAGCGCGTATCGCCACGCGCCCGACTACGACCAAGCCCTCCTCGAGCGATGAGGGGACTTTTGCCTTCCCCCTTCGCCGCTCAAGCAGTTGTGCCACCGGGCTCACGAACGGACGCCTCGGTGGCGCGATCTTGAGCCACGAGGCCCTGGCGCTCGTGGGTAAAGTCCGGCGCGTTCCGGAATTCGGCCGCCCGTCAGGGGCTGGATCGAAGAACAATTAGCTCACCGGGGGCTGACCGCGGTGAGCCGCCGAAGGCCGGGCGAGCCCAGCCGTGTTTCGGTGCGTGAGACGTCTTCTTAAGGACCGTTTGAACCGTCGTCGCAAAGAGGCTGCCGCTTTCGGGTTAGCTGCAAGTGCAACTGCAGGGGTGCCGGGACGACAGCGCAGCCTGACCGCTGGCCGAGCCCTGGACCCAAGTCCCCGTTCGAGCTTTAGCGACCTCGGGACGGCACTTGGGCCCAACCCGTTTTTGGAGCAACTCGCGACAGAGGCTCCGGCTGGCGCTTGCTCGGGGAACGTCCGTAGGCGTCGCGGCTGCGCCATCGAGCACCGCGTCCTCGAGATGGCCGTTCAAGGCCGCTGGTAATGAGTCCACTTGGGCGGCGAGCGCGCTCCACCATCGATTGAGTGTGAAGGCCTTCCGTTTGGCCGTCTTCCTTCTTTCGCTCGGGCACCGCCGCCACCCCACCCTTCCCGAAGGGCCCGCTGCACCTTGTCTCACAGCTACTTACCTGACTCTACCGCGTGGGTGCCAGGCTGAAAGCTCAGGGCTCACGGTTCGGGCAAGCGCCGGCGGTCAATCCGGTAGGGGCCACCATCCGATACCCATAGCTAGCTTCCTATAACGAAACGTGCATCAGCGAAGCGTGAAGTCATGAGAATCCAATGTGGTTTTCTGTGAGAGCCCTCGACGTCGTGGGACGTAGTGCAGTCGGCTCGAGGAGGGCGCTAGAATCGAAACCATGCAGGAGCCCGCCCAGTTCCTCGAGGCTTTCGAGCCGGAGGCGCTCCTTGGCGCAGTCTTCGACGGTAGGTACGAGCTCCTGGGGCACCTGGCCGATGGAGGAATGAGCACCGTTTATCGGGCCTACGACGCTCACCTGGACAAGGAGGTAGCGGTCAAGGTACTTCGACCCCCACTGTCGGTCTCTAAGGAGGTCGCCGAACGCTTCCGAGCAGAGGCGGAGATCGCGAGTGCACTCGAACACGTGAACATCATCCGCGTGACCGATTTCGGGCGCAGTGAGCAAGGGTATCTCTACTTCGCGATGGACCTCCTCTCTGGAGAGAGCCTCTTCCAGCGGCTGCGGAAGGAGGACGCGTTGTCTCCCCGGGAAGCGGTCCCAATTCTCTCTCAGATATGCGCCGGACTCGAGGTCGCTCACGCCTCCGGCGTGATTCATCGAGACCTGAAGCCTGAGAACGTGTTCCTGGCGAACACCGCCGGCGGGCGAACCGTGGTCAAGATCCTCGATTTCGGGATTGCGAAGATTGTGCATGCGGCGGACCGCCGTACGTCCCAGATCGGCATGGTCGTGGGCACCCCCGAGTACGTGTCGCCCGAGCAGGTGAAGGGGAACGGGGTGGACGCCCGTGCAGACATCTACTCCTTGGGGATCATGGCCTGGGAGATGCTCGTCGGGCGCCATCCCTTCGAGGCGAAGGATCCGCAGGCGATGCTCATGATGCAGGCGACCCAGCCGGTACCCGCCCTGATCGAGCAGCGCCCGGACCTCGGAGATTGGCCGGATTTGGTCGGTGCCGTCATGAGAGCGTGCGCGAAGGATCCGGGGCAGAGGCCAACTGCCGAGGCGTTGAAGAAGTCCTTCGAGGAGTCGATGTCGCACGGATCCACTTTGATCACGGCAGAGCTCCCGGCTGGCGGATCTGGGCCGCACGTCACGAATTCGGATCCGAGAATCCCTACGAGGGACCTGGCGTGCGGTGTGTTCGTGGCCGAAGGAAAAGACGACCCGAAGATAACCTCCCCAGCCCGATCTGGAGCTCTTCCTACTCTGGGGATCAGGCGAGCGAGGGCCGAGCTTGTGATAGGTATCCTCGCCTTCGCGGGGGTCTTGGCGCTCCTCGTGCGCGAGCATCGGCATGAGAGGAGCCTCACCGTCGAAGCTCGTAAGCAGCTCGCGCTCGGGCACGCGGTGGAGGCGAGAGCCCTCCTCGACGCCGGCCGGATCCTCCGGCCGAACGACTACGAGTTGCTGCTTCTGAGCGGCGAGGCACTGCACAGGGTCCCGGGCGCGGCTCGCGAGGGGATTGATGCCTACCGGGCCGCGCGAGCGCACGGACCGCTCGATAATGTCGCGCTCGGAGATCTCGTTGGGGATCTCGATCGGGAAAAGGGCGTCGCGGAGCGTGCGGCGCGCCTCCTCCGCGAGGTCGGTGAAAGCTGCCTTCCGGCGCTCATCACGGCTGCGGGCGAAGGTAGCGGGGTGAAGCGAATGAGGGTGCTCTCGCTATTGCGAGAAATGGGGGCGGAGGACCGCGTGGACCGTGTCCGGGCTTACGGCCGCTTGCTCGGCGACGCCGACTGCGATGTCCGGCGGACCGCTGCACGACGACTGGGCGAGATCGGCAATCCTTCAGCCGCGCCACAGCTCCGAGCGGCTGCCCAGGCCAAAGAAGAGTTACGGGGATTCCTTGGGATAAAGTACCGATTGCCGGCGTGCGGAGCTCCTGAAGCTACCGAAGCACTTCGTCGAATCGACTCTGCACGCAAGTAGGATCATCCAGGCCCCGCGTCGACCAACCTGGCACGTTCAGCGGATTCGCCTTCGAGCACCAGGCGACGAGTCGCCTTGGCCAGCAGAAATGCGGACGACGCTAACAAGGAAACGAAAAGCGGAGTCCAAAGGAGGCCAACGTAACAAGCACCTTTAAAATCGTTCCACGAGTGGAACACTTCCAGATCGAGAAGAGGGTGGAAAGCTGCGGGGTCCGCAGGAAGGCTCAGGCAGACGACGCCGAGAGCGAACCCGCTCCCGGCCAGGAATACCACGCGCCACATCCGCGGCAGTTCCACGGCAATGAAGCCGCCCATCGCCAGCGCGAGTCCGTGAACGGCCAGGATCGGCCCGCCGAGCGCGCTGCCAATCACAGCAAGCGCTCCGGAAGTGATCGCGGCTCGGCCGTAGCCTCTGGCAGTTCTTTCGTACCCGGCTGCGGCGACGATCGGCGGGAAGAGCGCCAGCACCAGCAGCGAATAGAGAAGGAACGTGTATGGCCTTCCATTCAGGATCGCGTGCGACAGCGTGTTGCGAAGGCTCCCAACGGCCTTCACGTTCCTCCAGGCCGCAAGCGCAAGGCTATACAGCAGGCCGGAACTTGCGGTCGCTAGTGCCGCCCAACCCAAGGAGACGAGGAGGAACCTGCCGAAGGGCTGCCCGCGCCGGGGCTTCTCGCCGAGCCACTCGTGGCAGTGCTTGCACTTTCTGGCCGAGGCCAAGATGACCTCGGCGCAAGCAGGACACACTTTCGTGCGGCGTGCCGGCGGACTCAGACGGCCGATCATTCCGCCGCGGGAGACCTGGGTGGCTGCTGTGGTCGGAGTGCGTAACTCCCGCGGCGCGCTGCTGGGGTCCTTGGCAGCGAACCCGCTGCGGCCATGGTGATCGCGCTCCTGGCGCATTGCCGGTTTCGGGTTATCGGGTCGCGGTACCGCCAGGTCAGGCGCGGAGGAGGCAGCTACCGCCGCTGATTTTGACGAAGGGTGCTCGCCGACCGAGCGCGGCTCGAACCAGAGTGTCAGTGTAGAGCGCCCCTCCAGAAATTCGTCACCTGAAGGCGGCGTTCGTCGGTCGCCTACGCTCATGACCTCTCCGCTCCCCACTCGACTCTTGCCCTGAGATTAGTGACGGTTCTCGGAGAAAAGTGATACCTAGAACGCGGGTGTAGGCATTTGTGCTCAAGTCAGCGACACCAAGCCTCGAGGTCGTAGGCAGCCAAAGCGCCGATATCACTGGCGAGGACTTTACCCCAAGGCGGTCAACCCAAGACCGTTGAGTCGATCGCCCGGGTGAACTGGCTCAAAGGGATTTCGGACGTCGTGATGATTTGCGCGAACGAGAGGGACGGGTGCTGACTCGGCCGGACAGAGTCTCGAAGATAGAGGTGCCTCGCCCCAAACTGGTGCGGCAGGTGCTTCGCACGCAGGCCGCGCAGCATTGCTCACAGGGAATGTCGAGGCCCCTGGCGCGCTGGCTGCCTGCCACACGAGGCACTTACGTCTTGGCCGAATCAGCTACAAGTCTCGCCGGGGTCGGGCAGAACGCGCCTAGAGATTCGTTTCGCCGATCAGGATTCGGCCTTACTCGTACAAGCGAACGAGAAGCGTAAGGTCCCCAGGCGAGGGCGAAGGAGAACCAGCACAACGCTAGCTCGCCCGTCCGCGACGGTTGCCATCACCGAACGCGATCCGCACTTTGGGCTGAAGTAAGTGGCACCAAAACAGGAGCAGCCAACAAAACAGGAGCAGCAATGACACGCAGAGGTATCGTTCTCGGCAAGACTTTCGCCATCAGCACAGCGCTAATGCTGGCGACCACCGCCTGGGCGCAGAGCGCTACTCAGGGAGAAACGGGACAACCTGCCGCCCCGGACGCCCATGATGCAAGACAGCACCGACGGAACCTGCATCAGGACAATCAGGTGACGGATCCCCAAAACCAGGACAAGACGACCCTGGAAGGTGGGAAGGGCCAGACCGACTCCCAGGCCCGTCAAAACAACCCGGCGTCCATAGACCACAACAACCCCAACAACCAATACGATCAAAACAACAAGTACCAAGACCAGAACCCGCAGTAAGTTTCAAGAGCAGTGGATCTGGGCTGATCAGGCAGCGCCTTCCCGGGCGCATTCTGTTTTTACAGTGGGTACACCTGGTCAACCCTCTTCCACCCTGCCGCGTCTCGCTCGCAGCCCCTTCCGCCGAGCCCCGCCCTGCCGCCGGCGGTAATAGACCCTCACCGGCGCAGGGACCGCGAACAGCCTTCTGCTGTTTTGCGGTCAAGGGAAATGCGGTGCTACCCCAAAGAGAGGCGTGGAAGCATCTAAGTCACCTCGACCGTAGAGGATTCGGGAAAGAAGTTGGACGAGAGCTTCCAGAAGCAGCTTGCACCCTGACGGCCGAGGATAACCTACCCGGCTTGACCTGTAGAATGAAGGGATAGGGTCTCAGGACATGGTGAACCTTGCTGCGGACCGCATCGGGAAGGTCACTGCGGTCGGACAGGGGGCGTTCTGGGTGGCGACCAGGCTCTCGCCGCTCGTGCATTATCGCAGCTTCGAAGCGGTCACCGGTCCGAAGGAGGACGACTGGCTGGTCAAGACCATCGGTGGGCTCATCGCAATCGTAGGCGGAACCTTGCTCGTCTCAGCACGAAGGCGCGAGCCCACATGCGAAGCGGCGCTGCTCGGCGCCGCCGCTGGTGCGGCAATCTCCCTCGCAGATCTTCGCTTCGTCGCCCGCGGGCGTATCTCGCCTGTTTACTTGCTCGACCTCCTGGCCGTTCCTCGCCGGCTGGGCGGCTTTTGCGCTCGGGCGCCTGCGGCGGGGCGGCCGTGAGGCGGAGCTCGCAGGATCCCGCGAGGGCACGATCGCGCCCGGGTAAGCCAGGTTCGTTACGAGCGCTGAACTGGTTTCTCGCCTCGAGGAGGTCCCCGAAAGCGAGACCCACGGCGGGCTCGCATGCCGAGATTTCGGGGACCCCCTGGTCAGTGCCGGACCTGGGACGGATCGGGCTCTGGTACAGAATGTGAGGGTGTGGCGCTCGGCTGCGGATCCTCGACATAGCGGAAGTCTGGCTGGCTGTTCCAGGGCCCCCGTGGAGCCGCAGCACCACCGTCCTTGGAGAGGTCGAAGTAGAGGTCGACCGTGTTGTCGGGCTCGACATCCCCAAACATCGGCTCGGTGAGCTCGCCGAGCGAGTCTAGCGCCTTCATGAACATGTTCGTGTGGGAGATCTCACGAGTGAGGAGGTGCACCAACGCCCGCTTGCTCTCTTCGTCCGGGCAGACCTTGATGAGCGCCTCATAGGTCTGGCGGGCACCTGCCTCGGCCGCGATGTCGGCTCGCAGATCCCGGACCACGTGCCCTCCCTCGTTGACGTAGGAGGCGGTCCAGGACACCCCGTTACTGTCGACGAAGTGCGGCCCCAACCCACGCACCGCGAAAAGCGTGCTGTCGTAGGCCTGGTTACGGCCGGCGCCACGCGTATGGGCCTCGATGAGCCTGCCTACCATCTCCAGGTGGCCGAGTTCCTCAACCGCGATGTCCTGCAACATGTCGCGGATGCCCGCGTCATCGCAGTGGAACGACTGGACCCAGTACTGCATGGCCGCGGTCAGCTCCCCGGTCGCTCCCCCGAACTGCTCCAGCAAGAGCTGTGCGAAACGCGGGTTCGGTTCGCCGATCTTCACATTCTGAATCAAGGCCTTCTTATGAAAGAACATGTCTTCTCTCCCTTCGCCTTACCGAAAGTTACGGGCGGCCATCTTCCGTGCCTCGAAGAGCGCCTAAAGAAGGCACGAACGCCTCTTAACATGAGGCGAAGCGCTCGCGCTCCCCGACCCCCTCACGCGGGAAAGGCGTGGGGCCGGGCCCTGTGCTCGACTACGCCGGCCAGGGCGGTCGCCCCTCCGAGGGTGTGTTCCACTTGCCTTGCAATTTCGGGAAATGTGCTTGCTCAATGGCCCATCAGGTCCATCGGGGTCTTCTTCGGCAGCTTGGCCTCCTCGCCGAGCACCTCCTGGAAGGAGAGCTTCTCGACCGCCTTCCTGATGAGCAGGAGATGGTCCTCCTCCTCGTGCAAGCGCTTCTTGAACTCTCGCTTTGCCGCCCGATCTCCCGCCTCGTCGGCGAGCTGGACGAGGAGGTCCCATCCGGCATTGTCGACGAGTTCGGCCGCGAGCAGCGCGTGCAGGAGGTGCGGCAGCTCCGCATCGCTCATCACGACCTCCTCGATGCCCTTCGACTCCCGGGTGATGAGCTTCGACTTTTCGGTCTCGGCGTGCGCGTCGGCGCCGAGCGCGCGGATCTGCTCCTCGAGCCACTCTTCATGCTCCTTTTCCTCATCCCGATGCTGTTGCATCTCGTTCAGCATTCGAGCGACGTTCTCGTCGGTCTGTCGCCGCATCGCATCGAGGATGCGGTCGTACAGCTTCACGCCCGCTCGCTCGAATGCGAGACGCTCATTGAGGATGTCGATCACCTTCGGCTTGGAGTACTTCGAGAGCTCTTCCATCTTTCCCCTCCGCAGAATAGAGCTTGCAGGTTGTGTACGCACTTGTGGGAAGTCAATGGGCGCACCTCGGGGCGCACTCGGATGAGGCGCACCTCGCGCGTTCACAGAGCACCATACGCCTTGCACCCACACGCGGGGTTCAGAGGCTTGTGAGCCGCGATTAGCGGGCTGCCGCGAGGCGGCGAGTGAGACCTCCACCTGCGGCCCTGACATCGCGAGGCATAGGAGAGCGCCGGTGACCCCCGACCACCCACCCACGAGGAGATGACGGGTGGCGGCCCCACGGAAGGTTGCGCTCGCGTGCCCGGCAAGGATTCGAACGTCGGCCCGCAGGCCCGGTAACTTGAGCGCGATGCAGGGCCTGCCAAGTCAGCGCGGGCTCGCTCGAGTGGCCTTCACCATCTCTGCCCCGCCCTACGTCACCTGGACATCTGTCGGCGCCGTGTCGACCGTTGTTCCGATGGTCAATCACGTTCAGGCACAGGATCTCGAGGACCGGTATCGCCACCGCTGGCTGGCGCTCTCCAATACAACGCTGGGCGTCTTCATGGCGATGGTCAACTCATCGATCGTGCTCGTCTCGCTCCCTGCCATCTTTCGAGGTATCCGGCTCGATCCGCTGGAGCCGGCCAACGTGAGCTACCTGCTCTGGATGCTCATGGGGTACCTGCTCGTCACGGCGGTCTTGGTGGTGGCGTTTGGACGCGTGGGAGACATGTTCGGACGCGTCCGGATGTACAATGCGGGTTTCCTCGTCTTCACCCTCGCCTCCGTCGCGCTTGGGTTCGTGCCCGGTGACGGTCCGCCTGCTGCCCTGGCTCTCATCGTCCTACGTATGATTCAGGGAGTCGGTGGCGCGCTGCTCATGGCCAACTCGGTCGCCATCCTCACGGATGCCTTCCCGCCCGGGGAGCGGGGACTCGCGCTCGGCCTCAATCAGGTGGCCGCTCTAGCCGGCTCGTTCGTGGGGCTCGTGGCGGGCGGGCTCCTCGCCGACTGGCACTGGCGCGCCGTATTCTGGGTGAGCGTGCCGGTGGGCCTACTGGGGACGGTCTGGGCCTACGCCAAGCTCAAGGACCTCGCACAGCGCGTGCCCGCCCGGCTGGACTGGGCGGGTAACATCAGCTTCGGCGCGGGGCTCACCCTCGTGCTCCTCGCGACGACTTATGGGATTCAGCCCGGCCAAGGCCGCCTCATGAGCTGGACAACGCCGATCGTGCTCATCGAGCTCTTGAGCGGCACCGCGTTGCTGGTCCTGTTCGTCTGGATCGAGGGACGCGTACGGCAGCCCATGTTCGCCCTCTCGATGTTCAAGCTCCGGGCCTTCGCCGCCGGAAACCTCGCTAACCTGCTTGCCTCGGTCGCCCGGGGCGGCCTGCAGTTCATGCTCATCCTCTGGCTTCAAGGGATCTGGCTGCCGCTGCACGGCTACTCCTTCGAGTCGACGCCCCTCTGGGCCGGCATTTACATGCTGCCTCTCACCCTGGGGTTCTTATTGGCCGGCCCGCTTTCAGGCTTCCTCTCCGATCGCTTCGGGGCGCGCGCCTTCGCCACTGGGGGCCTCATCCTCGGCGCTTTCACCTACGTGGCTTTGGCGGCGCTCCCCGTCGACTTCTCCTACCCTGCCTTCGCGGCGGTCATCTTCCTGAACGGCGTCGGCTCTGGCCTCTTCGCCTCACCCAACACTTCGGCCATCATGTCGAGCGTAGAGCCCTGGGAGCGAGGCGCAGCCTCGGGCATGCGCGCCACCTTCCAGAACGCGGGGATGGTGCTCTCGCTTGGGATCTTCTTCTCGGTTCTCATCGCCGGCCTCGCCCTAGAGCAGCCCGCGGCCCTGCGCACCGGCCTGCTCGCGCACCACGTACCTTTCCAGCAGGCCCAGCAGGTCGCCTCGCTACCGCCGGTCGGCACGCTCTTCGCGGCCTTCCTGGGTGAGAACCCGCTGCGCCAGATGCTCGGCCCCCACATCCTCTCCGCCCTGTCTCGCAGGGATGCCGCTGCACTCGTGGGCAAGACGTTCTTCCCGGGCATCATGGCTTCGCCCTTCAAGCACGGGCTACTCTGGGTATTCGGGATCGCCGTGGCCCTCCAACTCGTCGCCGCACTAGCCTCCGCGCTGCGCGGGCGCGAGGCGATCCGGGCACCGCGTGCGCATCGGGTGGATAAGACGCGCTCGGCGGAGGCGTGAGCCTGCACGTGACAGCCCCGAGATGTCTTGGTCTCATGTCGTTCACGTGCGTCATGGCGGCTCTCATGCGCTCTCGCGGCCACGACGCCACGCTCGAGATCGCGCCTGAAGAACTCCATCGAAAGCCGTCCCCGGCTGCTGATGCGCGGTGCGGCTATTGGTCCATGTACGTCCCGTGCCATTCAGCAGCACGTTGCGCCCACTCGAGTTTCCACAGAGCGGCCAGTGGCGAGTGCGGCGCGGCCCGTTACGGCCGCCGCCTTATAGGCCAGCACCACCTCGAAGCGATGGGCGCAGCTTGAATAGGGCTCTGCAAAACATCGAGAGCTCCTCGGGGGACAGCAGCTAGTCGGGACTTGACCCGACCTAGCATCGGTCCACGAGAGCGCCAGAACTTCGGGACCTCGACAGCTCACGCGACGCCGGAAGTATCGAGCACCTGGTCCTCCAGGAATTCTTCCACGGCGCCGCGCTGCTTCAGGGTGTCCTCGTAACCGAGTTGCATGAGCCGGCCCACGTACTCACGCTCGAACGCGAGATAACTCAAGAGATCGGAGCCGGTTTCACCCTCCGCCCCGATGCCTTTCAAGAGGTAGCGCAGGATGCGTGGGAACTTCACGGGTTGGTCGGCGGCGAGACTGCCGAGATCCTGAGAGGGCCTCAGGGCGAGGACGGGTATGTTCCTCAGGGGCTGAGCGGAAGTGCCTCGCATATCCGCCGGAAGTAAAGAGACCGTTTGGTTCACCCGCTCGAGCCGTTCCAGGTCGGCCTCGAGGGCGTCGAGGAAGAGGGCATTCATGAGCACCCCAGCGATCTCGGAGGGACGTAGCCAGTCGCCGTGCGCGATGGCGGGCGGATTGCCAATCCTGGGTACCTTCGCGGTCTGCACACCGATGGCGAGAATGCGATCGGCCCCAAGGTGAATGGCAGGTGAAAGCGGGTTGTGCATACAAACACAGCCATCCGCGTAGTAGAGCTTCCCGATCTTCACGGGAGGAAAGAAGATCGGGATAGATGAGGACGCCAAGACGTGCTGCAACCTGAGCCGCTCGCGTACTCCCACGCGCATGGAGCGCCGCCAGGGTTCGATCTCGCGTGACCCATCAAAGAACGTGACCGCCAGCCCGTCCGCGTAGCTCGTTGCCGACACCGCGACCCCGTGCAACAGGCCCGAGGCAAAGTGCAGGCTGAGCTTCGACAGGGGCAATTTCGCGGCGAGCATGGCGCGAAGAGGGGCGGTGTCGAGAAGGTAATTGATCCGGGAAGATCCGAGGATGCCGCCGGCGGCCAAGTCCTTGAGCCAGCGCGAACCGATACCGAGGAGGTTCAGCGCACTCGTGCGGTACACGCAATCGGGGGAAAGTTTTCCCCACATGTCGAAGAGGTGCTTCGTCGCCGCGCGGAAGTCGTTCGCCCCGCATGCGATGGAGACCGCGTTGATGGCTCCAGCCGAGACCCCGGCGATGACCTGAAAGGGCGACGCTTTGGCAGGGATCAACTCCGCGAGAGCTCGGAGTGCACCGACCTGGTAGGCCGCCCGCGCACCACCGCCGGTCAGCACGAGGGCACTCCGGCCGGTTCGGGCCGGACGGTTTCGTGCGCTGCGCCGGGATCCCAGGGAGGTTACCCATCTGTGAGATTCAACGTACCGCACCGGTCACCCGTCAAGTCTCATGGGGCACGAGGCGGCGGGCCGACTCGAGCGCACCTCGTCCAGTTGTGGTCGGCGGAGCGAAATTGGAGCGAGCGCTCCCTGATGCAATCCGAAGCTCGGAGAACCCGATTGAGAGTGGCGAGCCGTCATCAAGGGAGGATCGAGGAGCCTGTCTGGCGAGCGAGAGAGGGCACGCAAACTCCGGCGAAAGCCCGAGAACATTCCGACGGGCTCCCAAATCACATATTGTGACGCGCTGCGAAGAACGGCTACTCGTCACCCTCTTTAGGTTGCAGGGTCGAGACGGTTGCGATTGGTGAGTCGGATCGATAGCGGGACCCTTACCGAGCCGATCGCGCGGTGTGTGATGGCTCCTAGAACGTCGCGGGATGCTCGGCCTGTTCGAAACCATCTCAGCGCCCGAGCAATCGACTGAGCCCTCCCCCGCGCCTCCTGGAGTTCCTAACCCTCGGTTCGAACGCGAGACGCTCTCATCGACAAGGCGAGATGGCCCGAAGTCTTCGAGCGGCGAGGCGCAAATCGTCAGTGGCTCTTGTCTGTGCCTCGAGCGAGACGTCCCGGGCAATCTCACGGACGGCCGCGAGTCAGGCCAAGAGGAGAACGGTCCCGCCACAGGAAGAGGATGAGGTCGGAGCAGGGATGCTGCTCAGTTGTGAACGGGAGGTCCGACGTCCAACGCCGCTCGCCCGGGAAAGGTGGAGCAGTCCGCATGAACCGAAGCGGCGGGACCGGAAGCCATCGGGCGAGAGCGCAGTGGTGCCCTGCCTCAGGGATGTTCCGACTGGGCTGAGGGTTGAACGGGTTCCTCTCGTCTGTCTCGATCGGGTATGCCTTCGTCACGCTCGTTGGGGTTCGCGATCTGTGGGTTGCCACGGAGGAGGATGGCGCGAATGACATCCGCTTGTTGCATCAGACTTTGTTCCTTGTCCGAGAATCGCTCCCGCAGCTTCGCGCTCCGCTGAGACTGCTTGAGCCGGCGCGTCAGTGCAGCTTCCTCCTCGAGGGAGCGCACAGCGGCCCAAAGCGCCCGCTCGACGTCTTCCCCCTGTTCGAGCACCAGGCTTTCGAGCGAGAAGGCATGGCCCACATGGCATCTGAAATGCCGAAAGCCGCCCATGTCCGCCTCAGTGAGGACGCCGTGACAAAGTGGGCAAACGAGCTCGGCGCGGTTCCCCAGCCGGGAGCCCTCAAGGGCCTCGAGGGGGTGTTGGGGTACGGGTTCGACCGCGACCGGGTCGGCCGGTTCACGAACGAGTCGTATGAGGAGGCCGGGAAGCTCGGCCGGCTTTACGATATGGTCTACGGTGACGCGTTTGAGCACGCTTTGGGGCATAGCGGGCGCAATAGCGGTCGCCGGATCTTGGACCACGGCGAGACCCCCTCGGGCTTTCACTGACATCATTCCGGCCGTGCCACAGTCGAGGTGACCCGTCAGCACTATGCCCACCACGCGTGGGCCATAAGACCAGGAAGCGGTGCGAAAAAGGGGGTCGACGGCAGGACGATGGCCGTTCTCGCGCGGGCCGCGCACGACCTCTACGTAGCCCTGTCGAACCAACAAGTGGTTGTCCGGCGGAGCGATGTAGATGTGTCCCGGCAGCACGCGATCGCCGTGCAGTGGATGCACGGCAGGCAGTGGGCCACGATTGGTAAGGAGATCGGGAAGCGGGTTTAAAAAATCTGGCGAGGTGTGGATACACACGAAGACCGGTGCCTGGAAGTCCGCGGGCAACTCGCTCGCCAAGCCGAGAAGGATCTCGACCCCGCCCGACGATGCGCCGATGACAATGACGTCGCGTTTAGCCATTCCTAATGATACGGAGTCGCCGGAAAGAACGCCTGTGCGGCAGGCGGCCGTACGGCCAAGGCGGCGTGGGCGGATCACCCAAGCCGCAAAGAATGTTTTTCGCCCACAGTTTGATGACCAACCGAGCTAACCTCAGGCGAGAAGCTCATCGACCTCATGGGGAAAAGGTATACCCCTTTCGCAATCGAGCGGCTGAACTGCACCTGGGGGCAAGAGGAAGCGCTGAGGGATGAAAGCCCCACGTGATGGAACACGTCTTTGTTAAATTGCCATTTCTTCGCCCCATCACAGGTGCGATTGGAACTGCTCGGGGAGTCCGACGGCGTCCTGGCCCAAGCCTGCTCCAAGGGCATCGTTTGGTGCGAAGGTGCTAGGTCTATCGTACCTTCCCCATGTGGGGGGATATTTGAAAGTGAGTCCCCTGCTTCGTTAGGTTGAGGTTTCGCATGGTGAAACGCTCGATTCACAGTCTAGAGCATGAGGACTTACGTCGTCGCGCAGAGGCACGTCTCCGTGAGACGAAGGCGAGGGCCAGGGCAGCTTCGCCCGGCGACCACGGCGAGACCGACCTGCAGCGGCTCGTGCAGGAGCTCGAAGTCCACCAGGTCGAACTCGAGATGCAGAATGAGGAGCTCTCGAGAACCCGCTTCCTCGCCGAGCAGGAGTCGGCTCGCTTCGCTGAGCTCTACGATTTCGCGCCGATGGGCTATGTCATTCTTTCCACCGAAGGGCTCATCGTCTCGCTGAACTTCGTGGCAGCACGCCTTCTCGGGGCAGAGCGCTCGATGCTCCTGCGCCGCGCTTTTTCCTCCTTCGTCTCCTTCGCCTCGCGTTCGACCCTCAAGGCCTTTCTCACTGACACCCTCACTCACCTCGACGACAACAGGACGGTCTGCGAGCTCGCCCTTGCAGCCACGCAAGGGAACGAGAGCGTCCATGTCCGCCTCACCGCGTCACCCCTGCAGCGGGCAGACCGCCAGATTCTGGTCGCCATGGAGGACATCTCGGAGCAGACCAAGGCTGCGGAGAAACTGCGGAGACTCAATTTACGACTGACCGAATTCGACCAGCGCAGGAATCATTTTCTGGGCGTTCTTTCGCATGAATTGCGCAACTCGCTCGGGCCGATCAAGACCAGCATGTACCTGCTCGATCACGCCCCCCCGGAGAGTGAAGACGCGAAAAGCGCAAAGGAGATCATCGAGCGCAAGATAGGTCACTTGTCGCAGCTCGTGGACGACCTTCTCGATGTGGCGCGCATCTCGCGCGGGAGGGTACGCCTGCAGCGCGGGCGCGTCGACCTGCGCGAAATTGCCCAACACTGCTGCGAGGACCACCGCGCGCTCTTCGTGCAGGCCAAGGTGGACCTCAGCTGGCATCTCCCTCAAGTCCCAGCCTGGATCGATGCGGACACGACGCGCATCTCGCAGGTGGTAGAGAACCTGTTGCAGAACGCGCTCAAGTTTACTCCAAGGGAGTCACGGTCAAGGTCACGATTGCACAGGACGAGATCGAGATGCACGTTCGCGACGAGGGAATCGGCATGGAGCCGGGCGAACTCAGCGAACTGTTCGACCCGTTCGTTCAAGCCCGGCCGAGCCTGGCCTCGTCCCCGGCCGGCGGCGGCCTCGGTCTCGGGCTCGCCCTCTCGAAGGGGCTCGTCGAGCTCCACGGCGGGACCCTCCAGGCCAGGAGCGAGGGGCGTGGTCGCGGATCGGAGTTCTGCCTAACTCTACCGATGATGCACGCTCCCGCGTCGAGCACGGCCGTCATCACGACAGGGAAGGCCCAGCGCTCGTGCGTCGTGCTCGTCATCGAGGACAACTTCGATGGCTCCCTGGCCTTGTCGGCTGCCCTCGAGCACATGGGGCACCGCGTCTTTACCGCACACGACGGAAAGACCGGGATCGCCACGGCCCACGAGCTCAAGCCCGACGTGGTGCTGTGCGACATCGGTCTACCCGACGTCGACGGATATGACGTTGCCCGTGCCCTGAAAAGGGACGAGCGCTTGCGGGCGACCCACCTCATCGCGCTCTCAGGCTATGCCCAGCCGGAAGACCACCTCCTTGCTGCGAAGGCGGGCTTCGACGCTCACCTGGCGAAGCCCCTGGAAATGGCAGAGCTCGCCGCGATGCTCGCGTCCCTGTAAGGACCGCGAAGCGGACGCTCAGGATTGACCTATCCTCGAGAGACGCGACCCGGAGGCAGGGCGGGACATCTTACAGCTCTACTTCGGCCCCGAGTTCGACGACCCGGCTCGGCGGGAGATGGAAGAAGCTGCTCGCAGTCTGGGCATTGCGCGCCATGTAGATGAAGAGGTGCTTTCGCCAGCGAGACATGCGCGCCGGACCATCGGGGAGCAGCGTTTCTCGGCCGACGTAGTAGGACGTTTCCAGCGGAGTCTCGATGGGAGGTCCCGGTAGTGCCTCCCGTTTCAGAGGAGCGAGCAAGGCAGGGACATTGGGCGTCTCCATGAAGCCATAGGTCCCGACGACCTCCTCCAGGCCTGCTCCGAGATCGCGCACCGACAGGCGGTCGCGCGGCGGGACGGAGGGAACGCTGCCCGTCCGCACCGAGACGAGAAGTACGCGTTCGTGGAGCATCTTGTTGTGCCGGAGGTGATGGAGGAGCACGAGCGGGACCTTGCCCACGTGCGAGGTCAAGAAGACGGCGGTGCCGGGCACCCGGGGCGGTGGCTTTGCGAGAAGGTCTTGTATGAAGGTATCCATGGGTAAGCCGACCCTCGAGGCTTCCTTGGCGAGAGCGGCTCGGCCGCGATGCCAGGTGGACATGAGGGCGAAGATGGCGAGCGCCGTCGCGAGCGGGAACCAGCCGCCCCCTTCGATCTTCACCAAATTCGCCCCGAGGAAGGCGCAGTCGACGACGAGGAAGGCCGCGCTGAGCGGCCAAGCCCAAAGGCGCGGCCACTGCCACAGGTCGCGCATCACGCTGTGGAAGAGAAGGGTCGTGATCGCCATGGTCCCTGTGACGGCGATGCCGTAGGCCGAGGCGAGGGCCGCGGAGCTTCGAAAGGCGAGGACGAGCGCCACGCAGGCGACACCCAGCATCGAGTTCACTGCCGGGACGTAGATCTGCCCATACTCCGTGCCGGAGGTGTGTCGAATCGTGAAGCGAGGCAGGTAGCCGAGCTGCACGGCTTGGTTCGTGAGAGCGGATGCGCCGCTGATGAGCGCCTGGGAGGCGATGACGGTCGCCGCCGTGGAGAGCGCGATCATGGGGTAGAGCCCGAAGGCGGGAACCAGGTGGAAGAAGGGGTTCCCCGCGGCGCTCGGGTCCTTGAGGAGAAGGGCGCCCTGCCCAAGGTAGTTGAGGACGAGCGCCGGCAGCACGACTGCGAACCAGGCGACGCGGATGGGCGTCTTGCCGAAGTACCCCATGTCGGCGTAGAGCGCCTCGGCCCCGGTGACGGCGAGGACCACGGCGCCGAGGACGAGAAATCCCCGCAGGCGATTGTGCGCGAAGAAGAGGACCGCGTGGTAGGGCAAGAGGGCAGTTAGTATTCCGGGGTCTGACTTGATTCCCAAGGCGCCGACCCCACCGATGCCGACGAACCACAGGAGCATGATCGGTCCGAAGACCGCGCCCACCGTGGCCGTCCCGCGCTTCTGTAGCGCGAAGAGCCCGACGAGAATGGCCGCGGTGAGCGGGACCACGAGGCGGTTCAGGACGGGTTCGGCCACTGCCACGCCCTCCACCGCGGAGAGCACGCTGATGGCGGGCGTGATGATGCCGTCACCGTAGAGGAGCGCCGCACCGAGAAGCCCGAGCAGGATGAAGAAGTGCCGGTTGCCCGAGGCGCGCCGCCTCTCGCCGAGGAGCGCGAGCAGGGTGAACATCCCGCCCTCGCCTCGGTGGTCCGCACGCATGACGAAGGCGAGATACTTCAGGCTCACGACGAAGGTGATGGCCCAGAACACGAGAGAGAGGACCCCGCGGATGTTCCCCTCGGTAGGAGCGACCGCGTGCTGACCGCCGAAACAGGTCTTCAGGGCGTAGAGCGGGCTCGTCCCGATGTCCCCGAAGACAACGCCGAGTGCCCCGAGCCCAAGGCGCTCGAACTGCCCCGCCGAGGTGCGAGGCATGCCCTGCCGAGTGAGAAGTCCGCGTTCACCTACCCTAGGGCCCTCTGCGGAGCGGGCAACATGATGACCGGGGGAGGGCAAGGTAGCACGCGTGATGGAGTAAGAACTGGCGCATTGAAGCCTATGCCTCTCGAGAGCGCGACGGGAGACGAAGGCACCCCACGGGGAATCAACCATTCAATCATGCTCTCGAATGGACCGTTGACACGCCTGAAATGGGCGCGACAGACCCGGGACACCTCAGGCTGGACCCCCTCGCGCTCGTGAGAGAACGTGACCCCTTGCAAGGCTTCCTCACGCCTGCCAACTGAGGGAACTTCCGGGCAAGGAGTCCAGGAGGGGCGGCCCAATAGCTCGCCCGCTCGCTGCTACTTTTCCGGATGACTGGGTCATGGCACTGTCGCCGCTCTGCCAGGGTGGCGTCCGGCAGACCGCTCCCCGTGCAGTCGCGCTGTGTGGACGGTGACGAGGGGCCCGTGACGTTTTGGGCCTCCACACGTCCGCGAAGGGGCGCTTCGAAAGCAGGGACTCGCGCTACCTTCATCAGAGCGAACACGAAAGGCACAACTCGGCTGCGTGGCCGCCACGTGTACCCATTGAAAGAGATTAGGAGCAGGTGATGAGCTCTCGTGCCCTCAATCAAGAAGTCGCTCGGCACCGAGGGAACGTCACCGTAAGTGATAACTGGGAAGGTCGCTCTTGACCTCCTGGAGGGTGCCTCGCTGACGCTCGAGCTCCCAATGTGGGAATCGCTGTCCGACGCGGCACGTACGCTTCCCCGCCATCATGGGTAAACGCATGCGCGAGCGGGCCTAAGCCACCTGCCACTGACCCTCATCTCACGCACAGTGCTTCGAGACAGGTGCTTCGCCGATCCTGAAGGCCACCAGGTGTTCGACGTGCGGTAGGCATGAGCTCAGGATCCGGAGATCCTACTCGGGTTCTGCCGATCAGCTCTGATCGCCGTCGCCCTCGCTCCAGGCACCTACTCCAGGTGACGGCCAGGAAGCGAGGGTGACGATCGGGTCATGTGGGGGGAACCGGGCGAGTCGTCCTTCCTGGGCTCGATCGCCGGGTTCCCCCCCCAGGCCGCCTGGTCCCTGCTCATGCGCAGTGGCCGGGACGGAAAGTGAGCGGGTTTACAACGAGCTACGCCTTCAGCCTTGTTGACCGTGGCCGTTCCCGGCGAGGTTCTCGCCCCGGACCTCTGGGGCCCCGGCGGCGCCGGGCATGTCGCGGCGAGCGCTCGAATCCTCCATGGCCCGGGCCAGACGGAGGTGGTTTCGTACCTCGTCCACGCCGAAGACCTGCTCGACGATGTCCTCGATGAGGCGTTTGTCGATCCGGCGAGGGACGCGACCGGAGAGGGTCACGACGGCGTTGTTGACTTCCACCTCGATTTCCCGCGCATCGAGGCCACTGAGGGAAATTCGACGGTAGACATCGTCGAGCACGTGCTCGTCAGGCCGTCGATAGGATGTCCTGTTCCCGTAGCGTCGCTCCGGCCCGTGCCCTCCGCGCCCCAAGCGCTCGCCACGTTGTTCCATCGCGGAGCCCACCCGCTCGCCTCGGCCGCGCATCGCCCGCCCCAGGTCCTTGCTTGTGCCCTTGAGCTTCCCTCCGAGGAACGCTCCCCAACCTTGCAGCTGATCGCCGATCCACGACGCGCCGGCCCTGAGTCCCGACCCTAGCCATCCCAAGACCCCCCCATGCCAGACGTGCCCGCCTGGCGATTCTTCTCTTGGGGGGCGCGCCATCCGGTACTCAAGATCGCGGGCCGCAGGAAAAGTTCCCGGGTAGGCACCTATCTCGTACTCGCCGTAGCTCGATCCCCAGTCCCCCTCCAAGTTCTCGAGGTCGCCTGGACTCTCTCCGTACATCCGTTCCGTGGGATTCATGGTTCCCCTTTCTCTTTCGGACGCACACGTCCGTAGCTCCAGGGCAAGAGGAGATCGACGCAGTGCGTTTGGTCAGAGAGTAGGGTAAGCGGCCCCCTTCCCGACGCAACGAACACGCACGGGTCCGACCCGGCACCCACGCAAAGCCTACTTTCATCTTCTAGATTTGATTCGCGCCAGGCTTCGATCTGGACAATCCTGATCTTGCGCTATCGTACGGGCGCGTGACGTTCACCTGCTGGTCGAGGAGCTGGGCAAACGGGCCGCGCAGCGCAGGGCTGCCGGTTGCTCACTACGGAGGTTTGACCCGCTCTCCATGGACACTCATCCGCCCGGGTGATTGTCAGCTACAGCCCTCCGTTGCTCCTAGACGATCGCCCCAATTGGAAACAGCGAGCTGTTGGTACAGCGAGCCGTCGCCCGAGTGAAGAATTGAGTTGGGAGCGACGAGCGCACCGGAAGCGAAGACCCGGGTTCGACCGCTTGCGCCTGGGTGTCGGGTGATGGGGGTGAACGTGTGGCGAAGGTGAACGGGACTCGTGATCGTCCGAGCCGGCGATGCCAAGTGTCGGCGCCGATGCCAGGGCAGGCGTGTCAAGACCATCCGCTTTTCGATGGGCGAGGGCGCGGATGGTGCAAAGCCGCACTCTCACGCCTCTTCGTCGGGGCTCTTCCATGTGGCGAGTCGTGCAGGTCCTCGCCGACGAGTCGTCGCGGCCTGGCTGGCCTGGCGCCTCGCCGTTGGCGCTGGCCCAGCTTTGGCCCTTTCCTCCTGCGGCGATGGGACATCGTCGCGCCAGCTGGCTCGCTTCCAGATCGCCGTAGGGTGAATTGTGCGGGCGGTTTGCATTGCCGAGCAGTTCACTTCCACATGAGCCGCTTAGGGCCTCGCGAGCCGGCGCCCGCAGGGTCGCCGCCGTCCAGATGGGGCACATGCTTGCTTGGTTCGGTCCCCGAGCGCGGCAGGCGGGAAGCGGCCGCTCGCGCCAGCCCCCTGCTCCCGGCACCTCGCCCCGCGCTTGCCACGAGCCCACCCACTCATCATCCTCATTCAGAAGGAGATTCGATATGGCCGAGAAGCAGAGGAAGGTCCGCTATGCGGTCGTGGGCGCAGGAAACATTGCCCAGGTGGCCGTCCTGCCCGCCTTCGGCCACGCAGGAGCAAATTCGGAACTCGTGGCCTTGATCTCCTCGGATGAGAAGAAGCGCGACGAGCTGGGACGTCGCTATTCGGTCGAGCACCTCGGTCCATACCAGGAGTTCGAACGGGTGGTCCGGGAGGCACGGGCCGAGGCCGTCTACGTCTCGGTCCCCAACCACCTGCATAGAGAATGGACAGAGCGGGCCGCCCGTTGCGGACTGCACGTTCTGTGCGAGAAGCCGATGGCAGCCACGGTCGCAGAGTGCCAGGCCATGACCCGCGCCACCGAGCAGGCCGGCGTGCGGCTGATGATCGCCTACCGATTGCACTTCGAAGAGGCGAACCTGGGCGCCATCGAGAAGATCCACTCCGGGCACATCGGGGATCCGCGCCTCTTTGCGGCCACGCTCACCCAGCAGGTCCGCCCCGACGACGTCCGGACGCGGTCCTCTGAGGCCGGCGGGGCGCTGTTCGACGAAGGGCCGTATCCCATTAACGCAGCACGGTACCTCTTCGGTGCGGAGCCAACGGAGGTCTTCGCGTTCTCCAACGTGGGCGAGGATCCGCGCTCGAACGGGGTCGACGAGACAACGGTGGCCTTGATGCGTTTCCCGGAGGGGAGGCTCGCCCAATTCATGGTCAGTCAGGCGGCCGCCGGGACCACGCAGTTTCGCGTCATCGGCACGAAGGGGGACCTGCGCGTCGAGCCCGCGTTCGACTATGTGGGTGAGCGCAAGCACTTCCTCACCGTTGGCGGCAAGACCGAGGTGTCCTCATTCCCAGCCCGGGACCAGTTCGCGCCCGAGCTGCTGTATTTCTCGCAGTGCATTCTAGAGGGCGCGGAGCCCGAGCCGTCCGGCGAAGAGGGGCTGGCCGACGTTCGCGTGATCGCCGCGTTGCAGGAGTCTACCCGGCAGGGTCGCCCCGTGGCGCTACCGCCGTTTGACCGTAGCCGGCGTCCGGAGCCGAGCCAGGTGCTCGTTCGGCCGCCGGTCGAGGCACCTACACCCGTGGACGCCCCCTCACCCACGGCCGGCTGAACGGCAGGAATGGCAGGCCCCGCTCGGCGGGACCTGCTCGCCCGCCGCGTCGGATTCAACCTGCCGAGTAGCTCAGCTCTTTCTTTTCCGGTCGAGAGGGCGCAGGGTTACCTACCCGCCCGACCGGACGCCCACCGCACCGCCACCCCGGACGTGACCGTCGGCGAGGTGGCTGCAGAACAATCCGAACACTCGGCCGCCCTCACTGCCGAAGCGCCCGGCGGGCTGGATTTGGCGCTACAGCGCGCGTTTCCCGTTTCACGTCGATCCGGGCGTGCCCGAGGTCGCGCTCCAGGATGGCTTGCGTCACGAGCTGCTGCTCGGATGCGCCGTACTCGGGTCTCGTGAAGCAATACTGAACGTGGAGGACAGCGTGGACAAGGCGGTGATACCGATCGAACTGCTGGTACAGCTATAGGTGTTCCCGCCCGAGGGCCCAGAAAGGCTCACCGGTCACGGGGCGAGCGGCAGCACGCGAGCCCGGCGAGGGGGACGGCCGTCGCTCGCGGATGCTGCCGCTTGTCAGCGACCGTGGCCGGACCCACCTTCAGGGTCTGGGGGAAGCCATGACATGGAGAAGGAGAAGTAGCCGCTCGGTCGTGAATGCGCTCATGGGGGCGGCGAGCGGGCTGGCGGCGAGCTGGGTGATGGAGAGAGCGCAGGCGAAGATCATGAGCGTCGGTGACGGAGAGACAAAGCGGCGCGAAAAGGAGGCACAAGACGACCTCGAACCCGCTACGGTGAAGGCCGCCGAACGCGTGGCGACGATCAGCGGTACCGCCATCCCACGGGAGCGGATGGGCGTGGCATCGCAGGCGGTCCATTACGCAACCGGCGCCGCCTTCGGAGCGATCTTTGGGTTGTTTGGTCGGCGTGTGAGCTCACCCATCCTGCTTGCGGGCGCCCTGTATGGCGCGATGGTTTGGCTTTTCAACGACGAGGCTCTGGTGCCGGTGCTCGGCCTATCCCGAAAGCCGTGGGAGTACCCCGTCTCGACGCACGCCAAGGGGCTCGCTTCTCACCTCGTCTACGGCGCGGCCACCGGTGCGGGGTTCAAGCTGATGGACAAGACCCTGCATTGAGGACCGCCAATGCGAGCCCTTCGGCTCATCTGAGCAAAATGAACGCAGCTGCGATTGTCTTTTCACCCTGGTCGGGTTTACGCGTCTCTGGTCCCGACGCTTCTGCAGCGCGAACTCCGCCAGAAGAACCTTGCCGAAGGGGGCCTCATCGTTGCACTCATGTTTCTCCGCGCAGCCGGCCTCGGAGGGCAGAGTGCGCCCCGAAGCCGCAATACAACTCCGGCGGTTGGGCGCGGGGGAAGCGGCCGAGCGCTTCGAGCAATCCAGCGGCGAGTCGAGTGGCATGTTCCCGGAGACGGTACCGGATCAGCCCGGCTAGGATGAGAGCGTTGTCGTGTGGCCAGACGCTCCCGTCGTGGTAACTCACCGGGTTATAGCCGCCTTCGCTCGAACCCATGGTACGGACGCGAAGCCGGAGAACATCTGCTCGCCGAGCAGCACGTCGGTGATGGCGCGAGCGTGCTCGGCGGTCCGGCGGCGCGCCTCACAGGCGTAGCCTTGGACCTCGACCAAGGCGATCGAGGGTTCGGCGTCCAGCCGTCCCGAAACTGAACCGAGTCGCTCGAGTCCTTCCACCCCTGGTTCGCCAGCCCCACGTCGGCATCCCGTCGGTACTCGAGCAACCCATCACCATCGCGGTCGCCGTACTCGCGCATCCAGTCGAGCGCCGCCCGGACGTTGTCCCAGATCTGGCGGCCGAGTGCCTGGCCGCCGGTCGTACGGACGTCTTCCGAGAGCGTGATGAGGAAAAGCGGGGTGGCATCGATGCTCCCGTAGTACGGATAGGCGGGGATGAGCTTCCGGGCCGCCAGCGTGAATGGCCCCTTCCTGCACTCGTGGAGGATCTACACGCGGTCGATACGCTTCCCCTGAAGGCGGGCCTAGCGCTTCCAGCGTAGCGCGGGCCGCCACCGTCGGGTCGTGGATCATGGACTCATAGGAAGCGATGAGGCTGTCGCGGCCGAGCAGGTCCACGTACCAGGGGATGCCTGCCGCGATGGTGCCGCCCGCGCCGTTGCGCTCCTCCGCCTTGATGGGCAGCGTCGTGAGGTCGCGCCCTCAGACGCTGAGATCACTCAAACGCCGAGCTGCCGCCGCGCGGCTTGGTTCAACCTACCCCAACGCATTCTCAGCGACAGCTATCAGCCGAGCAGGGTCGTAACCGTGAAGCTCATCACGGATGACCTGCAGTTCCCGTCTGCTGGCGCGCGTTGAGATGAGGGCGGCTGTTCCACCCGGGCCAGCGAACCCGGTGGTCGTAGGAGTTGAGGCCTTGCTTCCGCGGCCCCTCAGCGATGGCAGGTGGTGCAGTTCGTGCGGGGATGAACATCGAGCTCGAGGGCGAGCTTGGAGCGGAGCGTCTCGCCGGCAGGATCCGGGGGCGACTGCCAGGTCATGCTCGCGATCTGGTCGAGGGGCCTCAGGTGTGGAACGGGGTTGCGATGGCATTCGAGACACCAGGCCATGGTGAGCGTCGCAACTTGCTCGACGGCCGCCATCTGGTCGACCCGCCCATGGCACTCGACACAGCCTATCCCCTTGTTCACGTGAATGGAATGATCGAAATACACATAAAGTGGAAGCTCGTTGACGCGCTTCCAGCGAATGGGACGATCCTGGAAGTAGGCCGAGCGGAGGGGCTCGAGCGCCTCACTCTGGTTCCAAATCTGAGCGTGGCACCGCATGCAGGTCTCGGTAGAAGGGAATCCGGCTGTCGCACTCTTCTCCACGAGCGAGTGGCAGTAGCGGCAATCGATGGCATCGTCGCCGACGTGGTGCCGGTGGTCGAATTCGATCGGCTGAGCTTCCGGGGTCAGCCGATGCGTTCCGAGTGGGCTGCGGACCAGGATCAGGAGAGTGGCGAGAGCCGCCAGGGGAAAGGCCGCTGCCAAGACGAGCGCGAGCCGGAAAAGATGAGTCGCGCGGCTGGAAAGTCGGACGGACACGGAGCGGCCTCAAGGGGCCCGTGAGGGCCCGGGCTCGGTTCTGTTCGTCTCGGAGCCCGCCGGCGAGGCGCCGGCCTCAGGCTGGCTCGAGGCTAGCCCGTTGGGCCTGGCCGGTGGAAACCGGGTGGTGACGTCGAGCAGCGTCAGGGCGAGGAGCAGGAGCAGGTAGAGCACTCCCACCGGAAGGGCAAAACGGCGTGTGCCTCGGACTTCGGCGAGGTGCATGAAGAACCAGAGCAGCAGGACAAAATTCAAGGTGGCGAGTCCCAGCGCCACCGGAAGTTGCAAGCTTCCGAGCTTGACGTGGAAGAGGCCAAAGTTCGCAGCGGCGTCACCCACGAGCACGAGCCAGACGACGAGCAGGGTGAGCGGGCCGACATGGCGGCCGCTGTGCTGGTCGGATTCCGTCACGGCCGGGCGAGCAAATAATAGAGGGGGAAGATGAAGGTCCAGATCACATCGACGAAGTGCCAGTAAAGAACGGTCACTTCGACCGGTGTGGTGTACTCAGCCGTGATCCGGCCGAGCAGGGCCTGCAATGCACTCCAGGAGAGTAGCGCCAGCCCTATTGTGACGTGCAGCATGTGGAGCCCGGTCGTCAGGTAGAAGAGCGTGAAGAAGAGGCTCGCGCCGGGAAGGGTGAGCTTGTCGAAATGGTAGTACCTCCCTGGCAACGCACCCTCGCGCGCGTGGTGCCACCATTCGGCGAGATGCAGCACCATGAACAAGGTTCCCAAAGCCACGGTGAGCCCGATGAGGCCCACGGTGGCGAGCCGCTTGCCCTGGCGGGCCGCCAGGACGCTCAGGGTGGCCAAGAAGCTTGAGGTCAGGAGGAGGATCGTCAGCACCAGACCCAAGCCGTGCTCGGCGTAGCTGCCTGCCATCTGGAAGGCGACGGGGAACGTATACCGGTACTCGCCATAGGCGACGAAGAGCCCGGAAAAGATGAGCAGTTCGGTCCCAAGAAAGACCCACATGGCCAAGGTAGCGGCCTCTTTCTGCCGCGCTGGCGTTCCGAACTGCTCCTGGATGGCCGCTTTAGGGAGGGGAGGCACGGGGGAGGGTCCTCCTCGGCGCGACGGAGTAGTCGTGGGGCTGTGCCGGGAACTGCGGAGGCGCTGTGAAGTTGTGGGGGGCTGGGGGAGAGGTGGTTCCCATCCATTCGAAGCCCCCCGAGCCCCACGGGTTGTCGCCTGCAATCGCGCCGTACCGGAGCGAGACCAAGAGATTCACGGTGGCGATGAGGATCCCGATGGCGAGGATGGTCGCGCCCCCGGTGGAGGCCACGTTGAGCCACTGGAACTCGGGTGGGTAGAACGCGTATCGGCGCGGCATGCCCATGTTGCCGAGATAGAACTGAGGTGTGAAGGTGGCAATGAAGCCGAACCCGACGACGGCAGCGGCCGACGTGGCGGGACGTTCGAAATAGGTCTTCCCGAAGAGCTTTGGCCACCAATAGTGAAGTCCGGCCAAGAAAGCGAGCATGACCGAGCCCACCATGATGTAGTGAAAGTGGGCCACGACGAAGTAGGTGTCCTGCCAGTGAAGATCGAGGCTGGTGGTGGCAAGGGCGATCCCGGTCATGCCCCCGAATACGAGGAGAAACAGGAAGCCGAACAGGTAGATCATGGGCGCCCGTAGCGAGATGGCGCCGCGGTACATGGTGTAGGTCCAGGTGAACACCTTGATGGCGGTGAAGATGCCCACGAACATGGACAGGATCCCGAAGGCACCCGAGGCCGGAATCGATTGCCCGGAGGTGAACATGTGGTGCCCCCAAGTGAAGAAGCCGACGCCAGCGATGCCGACGGTCGAGATGACGATGAGCCGGTAACCGGCGACGTTCTTGCGCGAGAAGGCGCAGACGACCTCGGAAATGACGCCCATCGCTGGAAGCACCATGATGTACACGGCGGGGTGCGAGTAAAACCAGAACAGGTGCTGGAAGAGGATGGGATCCCCGCCCAGGGCCGGGTCAAAGATGCCGATCCCGGCGAAGTGCTCGATGGACACGAGCAGCACGGTCAGCCCGAGTACCGGTGTCGCCAGGAGCTGAATCAAAGCCGTGCCGTAGATGGCCCATAGGAACAGGGGAAGCCGCATCCAGCCCAGCCCGGGCGTGCGCATGGTGTGGACCGTCACGACGAAGTTGAGGCCGGTGGCGATGGTGGAGAGTCCGATGACGAACACCCCGAGCAGGACCGGGACGATGGCGGTGGAGGTGGTCGTCGAATAGGGTGTGTAGAAGGTCCAACCGGTGTCGGCGCCTCCCCAGAGCATCCCGATGACGGTGAGGAGCGCACCGGCCCAGAAGATCCAGAGCGAGAGGAGGTTCAGGCGTGGCATGGCCACGTCCTTGGCTCCGATCATGAGGGGGTAGAGGAAGTTCCCGAGTCCCGAGGGGATGGCCGGGATCATGAAGAGCCACACCATGGTGACGCCGTGGAGCGTGAACAGGCGGTTGTAGGCGAGGGGACTCACGAAGCGGGACTCGGGGGAGAGCAGCTGGATACGGATGAGGAGCGCGTAGATGCCGCCCAGGATGAAGAACACTCCCACCGTGGCGAGGTACATCACTCCGATGCGCTTGTGGTCGTGCGTGAAGAGCCATGAGCGCACGCTCGTCTCGTGGTTCAGGTAGTGAACGTCGGGCCAGCGCGCGAGCTCAACGTTGGGGCGAGCACGTGCCTCTTCGTCAAGGGGTGAGGGGCGCATGGGGCGGCTCCTGTCCGGACCCGGGCACGACCTCGTCCGTCCGGAGCGACTTGATGTACTCGACGATGGCCGCCACCTCGGCCGCACCGATCCGCCCGCGGTAGGACGGCATGAGGGGCTGAAAGTGGGCCACGATCTTCTTGTCTGGCTCCATGATCGACTCGGTCAGATAGGCCTCGTCGGCGATCGCGAAAGCTCCCGCTTCGAGCGGTACCCGGCTCATGTAGAGGCCCAGCCAGGTGGGGCCGATATGGCGGCTGCCGTCTACGGAGTGACAGGCGAGGCATCCCTGGGCGACGGCGATTCGCTCGCCCTGCTCAGCCAAGCTCGGTGCCGGATGGGCCTGCTGCTCGGGGCCCGAGGCCGAGGCGTCGCGCTGGGCGTTCAGGTCCTGGCGCTGGTTAGCGAGCCAGGCCTCGTACTCCGCCGGATCCAACGCTACGAGCTCACCGCGCATCTCTGAATGAAGGAGACCGCAGTACTCGGTGCAAAGGATTCGCCAGCGTCCGGGCATCCTGAGCGTAAACCATGTCTGGGTGTACCGGCCCGGGAGGACGTCCTGTTTGAGCCGGAGCTCGGGGACGAAGAGGGAATGAATGACATCTCGCGACGTGAGCAGGAGGCGCACCGGTCGCCCCACCGGCAACCGGAGCGTGTTGATGGAGTTGGGCCCCCCGGGGTAGGTGAACTTCCACATCCATTGCTTGGCCGTGACGTACACGTCCATGGCGCCGGGGGGCGGTGTCTCGGTGTACACGTACTGGCGGAAGCCGATGAAGAACCAGATCACAAACAGGGTGAGGGGCAAGACTATGTAGGCCGCTTCCAAGAGCCGGCTCGGCGGGACGTGCACCGTGGTCTGATCGGGATCCCGCTGGCGGTAGCGAATGATGAAGATGGCCGCCGTGAGAAACACGCCGAAGGAGCCCGCGAAGGTGGTGAGGATCACAACGAAGTGCAGGCGATCGGCGCTCACCGAAAAGGTGGATCCCTCCGGCGGGAGCAGGAGGAAGTTCCGAAGGAACTCGGTCAAGGACGAGGGCATCTCACAAGCCTTTGGCCGGCGGCGTCGCCAGGAGCTCCTGGAAGGCGTTCTCTATTGGTACGTGAATGATCCCCTGAGCCCGGTCGACCCAGCCGTAGCTTTCGAGCTGCTGGAGGCGCTTCGCTTGGTCCTGGTACGAGCTCGAGGCGACCGGGAAGGGAACTTGCTCGAGCAGATTGATGGTCGGGCTCCCGATGAGGGGAGGGCCGCGATCGTAGTGTGGGTTGCGGCCGGACATCTCGGCTTTGGCCATGGTCCACTGCACGGCCACCCCGGCGCCGAAGAGGAGCAGGGTGGACACCATGCTCACGAGGACGGTCCGCCAGCGAATGCCCTCGGGCTCCTGGGGCGGAGTCTTCCATGCGAGGTCGCTCATGTGCCCGAATACCTCAAGGACTCGAGGAGGTACGGGTCCTTGGCCGGAAGGGGGGCGTGTCTCGCAAATCGGACATGGGCGAAGGCGATCGCGAGACCTCCCACCGCGGCGAAGGCCGCGAGGTCGGTCCAGTGGAGGAGCGGCGAGGCCGGGTCTCGGGTCGGCATCACGAGCCAGAAGAGGTCCAGCGCGTGAGCCGCCAGGACGAGGAGCGCCACCGCGGCGAGCATTCGGGAATTTTCCTTCACGTTTCGTCGTAGTAGCGCCACGAAGGGGAAGCCGAACTGCGCGATGACGAGCAAGGCAGCCAGCTGCCCCCAATTCCCCGAAGTCCGGATGAGGAACCAGGGAACCTCGTCGGGCAAATCCGCGATCCAGGTGAGGAGCCATTGACAGAATGCCACGTAAACCCAGAAGAGGCTGAAGGCGAACAGCAGCTTGGCGAGGCTCGCGCGATGGGAGGCCCGCGTTGATTTCGCCGGCTCAGCTTCTCGTGAAGCGGTGATCCAGACAGCGAGGAGCGCAATCGCGGCGAGGAGCGATCCGGTGAACCAGTAGAGCGGGAAGATGCCCGAACGGAAGCTCGGATCGAGTGCCATGAGCCAGTCGAGCGCCGCGAACGACATCGCGAGCGCGGTGGGTATGAGAGCCGCCGTACCGAGCCGACGCTGCCGCCGCGTGAGTTCGATTCCGCCCTCGCGGTCCTGGCGCCGCGACAGACGCAAGAGACCCTCCGCCACGGCCACCCACACGGCGAGATACAGGAGGGCCCGCAGGAGCCACAGGACGAAGTTCATGTAGGGTCGCTGATGGGCGAGGAGGAGGGCGACCGGTCTCGAAACCGCCTCGGGTGAAGCCCAGGGATAAAGCTCCTTCACACCCAGCAGTACCGGGATAAAGAGCACCGCCATGAGGGGCAGGGTCCCGGCCAGTGTTTCGAGCACCCGGCGGAAGACGACGGGCCAGCGCGCCCGGCTCGCGTGGAAGATGCAGAGCAGGAGCAGGGCGGCCACGGCCAGGCCGGTCCAGTACGCCCAGGCGAAGAGCCAGGCGAAGAGGGCGGAGCGGGTCGAAAAGAGCAGTCCCGCCACGGAGGCAGCGAGACCCGCTGTTCCGACGAGGCCGGCACCCAGCCCGGCCCGGGATCGGTACCGGAGCGGGCTCACCGCGAGGTCTCCAGGGCCTGCTGCTCGGCAGCCGGAGCCGCCGAGAGCGGGGCACGCTGGCTACGGCGCAGCGCCTCGACATAGGCGACGACGCCCCAGCGCTCAGGGACGCTGAGTTCCTCGCAATAGGGTGCCATGAGACCGTAACCCACTGAGATGGCCTGATAGAGGTCACCCGGCGAAATGGCGTGGGCGATGAGCGAGGGTGGAGCGCGCAGGGCCATCTTGCGGGCGGGCACACTCATCCCGTCACCGAGGAGGCCATGGCAGGCAGCGCACCAGATCTGGAAGTCGTGGCGGCCGCGCCGGAGCATCTCTTCGGTCAACGGGATGGGTACCTCATCGAGCGGGCGGCCTTCGGTGAGGCCCGTCGCTACCGGGTCCGGCCATGCATTCGAGTCGCGTGTGACGGTGCCGGGAGGCGGCGTGCGCAGGGAGCGCCCGTCCTCGAAAACGGGGGACCCATCATAGGGGCGTGCTTTGAGCTGGCGGACCATCCCGTGCGGATCGCGATTGCATGCGAGGGCCATAACGGCCACCGAGGCCGAGGCGAACAGTGTAGCGAGGCGAGTACGCCCAGAGTTCACGGGGTGTCCCCCCCGACCGACTGCACTTCTGCGGCGCCAAGGGCACCGAGGGCCTCGAGCGCCAAATCCCGCTCGAGCTCGGAACTTGCGCCGACACTCACCCAAAACGTGCTCGCCGTCGCAGTCTCGAAGCCCGCGGCACCGAGGACCGGATGGTGAAGGTTGGGAAGCCGCCAGGCGGCGAGCAGAGCGAGGAAAATGGCGAAGGAGGAGGCGAGAATGAGGCCCTCGTAAGTGAGGAGCGTGAATGCGGGCCATGCGCGCAGCGGCCGATCCCCCACGTCGAGCGGCCAATTGAAGGCATTCGTCCACCACTGAACGGCGTACCCGGCCGCGCCGCCGAGAAGGGCACCCGCGAGCGCGGCCCAGCGAATCCAGGACTTCGAAAGGCCCAGGGCGTCGGCCGCACCCTCCACCGGAAAGGGAGAGTGGAGGTCGAGTTCTCGATAGCCCCGTTCACGCAGGGAACGAAGCGCGGAGAGCGTCTGTGGCTCCGAGGCGAACGCGCCAAGGACGTAGCTAGAACTCATCCTCCCTCCGCAGGGGCCGCCGCACGCTTCGGTGGTAGGGAGAGCTCCTGGTGGAGCTTCTTCACGTCGCTCGCGGGCACGAGCGGCACGATTTTCGCGAGGACGAGGTAGAGCCATCCGAAGAAGCTGATGGACCCGAAGAGGATCATGAAGTCCACCGGGCTCGGCCGGTAATTCCGCCACATGGATGGGATGAACGCGTGGCTGAGCGACGGGATGATGTGGGTGAACTGCTCGAGCCAGACGCCGACCACCACGGCGAGCCCGACGAGCACGCTGGCAAGGCGGCTCCGACGCAGCCGGGAGGACCACATGAGCTGGGGGATGAGGCTCGTCCCGGCTACCGTGGCCCACCACCAACCCGCATAGTGACCGCCCCACAGGTCAGCGAAGGTGCGTATCTCGAAGGGGTCGCCCCCGAGCCAGGCCATCAGGTTCTCTTGCAGGTAACCGTAGGTGACGAACCAGCTGAAGAGCAGCACCATGCGATTCACGAGGTCAATGTGCTTCTCGGTAATGACCCCGGTCAGCCGGTAGACCTCGCGCACCGGAATGAGGATCACGAGGAGGAGAGCGAACCCTCCGAACATGGCGCTCGCCACGTAGTAGGGAGGGAAAATGTTACTGTGCCAACCCGGGAGCTGCGAGGTGGCAAAGTCCATGGAGATGATCGACTCCACTGAGATCACAAGCGCCGTGGCGAGGGCGGCGAGGAGCAGATAGCCGGTTCGCCAGTGCTCCCAGGCTCGGGCCGAGCCGCGCCAGCCCAGGCTGGCGCACGCGTAGAATATGCGCCCACGCGAGGTGCGGACCCGGTCGCGGGCGGCGGCGAGGTCCGGGATGAGCCCCACGTACCAGAAGATGAGCGAGACTAGGAGGTAGGTGGCCACCGCCCCGGCATCCCAAGTGAGCGCGCTCCGAAACTGCGGCCACACCGAGAGCGTGGTCGGATAAGGTAAGAGCCAGAAGGCGTATTCGGGGCGGCCGAGGTGGAGGATAGGGTAGATCCCGGCTTGGGTCACCGCACACAGCGTCATCGTCTCGGCGAAGCGGTTGATGGAAGCGCGCCACTTCTGCTGGAATAGGACGAGGATCGCCGAGATGAGCGTCCCGGCATGGCCGAATCCAATCCACCAGACGAAATTGATGATGGGGAAGGCCCAGGCGTTGGGAATGTTGTTGCCGAGCGCCCCGATGCCGACCACGAAAATCCAGACCATGGCGACGGCGTACATGACCGTCCCCGCCGTGGAGATGAGGAACAGGCTCCACCACGCTCGTCCCGCGGGCTCGAGGACCTGCACCAAGAGCCTCTGCGTGAACGCCTCGCTCGTGTCCTCGGTCCGGAGCAGCGGCAGTGGATCGAGCAGGTCGGTACCCGGCACGGGTCGCACCTCCGGCACGTCACAGCTCCGGGTTAGGATTGCGTATCCGGGCCAAGTAGGCGGTCCGTGGGCGTGTGCCTAATTGGTGGAGGAGATCGTAGCGGCGCGGGTCGCGGTGCAGCCTGGCCACGGGCGAGTCCTCCTGGTGAAGCGATCCGAACACGATGGCTCGGGTGGGACACGCTTGCATACAGGCGGTTTCCAAGGAGAGCGTGTCGATGGGGTGGCCAGCGTCACGTGCCGCGATCCGCGCCCGCTCGATCCGCTGAACGCAGTAAGTGCACTTCTCCATGACCCCCTGGGCGCGTACCGTGACTTCCGGGTTGTGGGCGAGGCTCACGAGCGGTGGTTCATCATCGTGCCAGCCCTTGAAGTTGAACCGCCGCACCTTGTAGGGGCAGTTGTTGGAGCAGTAGCGGGTCCCTACGCAACGGTTGTAAACCATTTCGTTGAGGCCTTCATCGGAGTGGACGGTTGCGTTCACCGGGCACACGTACTCGCAGGGCGCCGCCTCGCAATGAAGGCAGGCGAGCGGCTGCGTCACTGCGTGCGGTGTCCCCTGAGGCCCCTGCCAATAGCGGTCGATGCGCAGCCAATACATGTCCCGGCCCCGAGCCATATCCTCGATCCCGACCGTAGGAATGTTGTTCTCCGCTTGGCAGGCCACCACGCAGCTCGCACACCCGATGCAGCGCTGGAGGTCCACCGCCATAGCCCATCGATAGGGAGAGGCTTCGTCCGGATGGGAAAACGGGTCATACAACTTTGCCACAGAGCCGCGCTGTTCCGAGAGGAGGGACGCGCCCTGTCGCGTGAATTCGTCCAGGTCGCGTGTGATCGCGATGGGTAGCCCGTCCTCGCGGTCCTGGGCCTGCATGAGCACAAGCCTTACCGGCTCCTGCGACGGGAGCACCTTGGCCTCGGGTGCAGACCAGAACCCGTCTGGCGAGCGAAGCCAGTACGCGTTGACGCCGCCGTCTTCACCTCGGCCGTGGCCGAGCGCGATGGTCACGGTATTCTCCGCTTGGCCGGGGAGGACGTAGACCGGCAAGAGGGCGGATCGTGCGCCCACCGCCACGCGGACCCCCGATCCTCGTTGCAGGCCCAACCGGGACGCCGTGGCCGGCGAGAGCAGCGCCGCATTGCCCCAGGACTGTCGGGTAACGGGATCGGGGAGCTCGAGTGCCCACGGGTTGTACGAAAACTCCCCGCTGTGCAGGCTGAACGAGGATCGCAGGTGTAGCTCGATCCGTTCAGACGGGCCGGGAGCGGAGTGTGCCAGAGCTGCCGTCACGCGTGCAGGATCGAAGGAGGGGCGAACCGTCGGCTCCCCGGTCCCGGGGACGACCCCGCGTCGCAGCCAGCTTTGCCAGGCTGTCTCGAATTCCGAACCGCCCTGCCGTGAGCGCCATCTCTCCCGCAGGTGAGCATACGGGTCGAAGTCGGGAAGTCCAGCGAAGGGCGCGAGCGCCTCAGCCTCGGTCACAGATGGAAAGATCGGAGCGATGAGCGGTTGGACAAGGCCGGCGGTTCCATCCACCGCGCGCGTGTCTCCCCACGATTCCAGCACCGTCGCCCGCGGCACGAGCCAGGTGGCGAGTGCGGCCGTATGGTCCTCGTGCGGAGCGAGGTAGACCACGTTCGGGACCCGGGGCAGGGCTTCTGCCAAGCCCTCCGGGGCGCTGTAGACCGGGTCGAAGGCGGTGATGATGAGGGTGTCGACTTCCCCTGCCCGCATTTCATCGGCGAGCGCGCCCACGGCTTTGGGTCCCGTCCGGCGTTCCCGGATCGGTGGATGGACGAAGCGGACGTGTCCTTCGAGCGAGCCCAGTGCGGCATCGATGCTCCAAGCGATGGCGTGCACCTCGGGGGGGGCCCGGGGCCCGGCCAAAACGAGAGCCCGCTCCCGGGATCGAACGAGGTCCGCGGCGACCGCCGCCACGAAGCGCGCCTCGGTCGGGCTGAGGGTGGGTGGATCGGGGAGCGTCCGCGCGAAGGCCAGTCCGGGAAGTGCATGGCGGAAGGCGAGCTCGTGGAGGAGGCCCCCTGCAAGCCGCCGAACTCCCGATGGCGGAACCGGGCAGCGGTGGTCGGCGAACATGCCGGTCAACGAGACAGTCGGCTCGATGGAGTAGAGGCGGAGCATGCTGGGTCCCGGCGCACGCGCCTCCACCAGGCCGCGCGCGTCGGCGAGCCAGGAAGGTCCTTCGCGGAGCGGGTCCGCGTCGAGTGTGACGAGCACCTGCAAGTCCCGGTACGAGACGAGCGGCTCGAGCGCATCACCGAAGGCCATGGTCGTGCCGTCGTAAACGGAATCACGTGCGAGGGGGTCCCAGGCTTCGATGCGCGCGCGAGGGAAGCGCTCGAGAATGCGATCGCGCAGATCGGAAAGAAGGGGAGAGGCCGTCGGCCCGACGAGGAGCCGCAAGCGGGCACCCGCTTGCGCGCTCAAGGCCGTTGAACGCGCAAGGGCCGCAGCGCGATACTCGGCCCAGCCCATCGCCGCGCCCTGGTGGAGGAAGTAGCGGGGCCGACGAGGGTCGTAGAGCTGCATGAGCAAGGCTTGCTCGTGGGGGCCCGATCCGCCCAGGCTGGCGGGGTGGTCGGGGTTACCGTCAATCTTGAGGGGTCGGCCCTCTCGAGAGGTGGCGAGGAGTCCGACTCCGTAGCCTTGGACTTCCCAGGCCGTTGCGTAGGAGTTTGCTTGGCCAGGAACGACTTCAGCGGGCCGCCGCGTGTACGGTAAGGCGGGATCTCGCGGCGCAACGAAGCACCCGCCGAGGGACGACATGAGTGCTGCTGCTCCAGAGAGCTGGAGGAATTGCCGCCGGCTCAGCTCTCGCCCGAACTTGCCCTCTGGGGAAAGGCCAACGGTCGCTCCCATGTCCGCCTCGCGCGAGAAGCTAAGCCCACCTTCGCGCAGTCGTGAGGCCCTGTTAGGTAGACATTGATAAGGGGCAAGTCCACAACACGGACGAAAGCACCCGGGCTGAACAGCCACAGATGCTGTTCATCTCACGCGTGCGTCAATCCGGATCATGGGAGGTAGGTCACCCCAACCTCCGGACCCGCGACTCAGAGCTCCAAAATTCCCATCCGGAATTGGCTGCGGTTCCCAATCGAGGCCCTTCGAGAAGGAGGGTAATCACATTTGGACCGGAATTGATGTTCGGCCATACACCAACCGGAGCTCGTCAAATCCACCCCGCTCGAGCTGTCGTCTCATCTACCTTGGTCATGGTTGTCACTCGTGGGGGGTGATCCCAAGTCCCGCTCCAGGCTCGGGTGGCCCCTGTTGGCTCGCCTCGCCGCCAAGCGATCTCGAATGCACTCCGGGCTGCTCCCGTGGAGGGTGAGCGGATTAGGCCCGTAGCGCGCGATAGCTCCACACACCTGCTGCCACCGCCGCGAGCGCGCCCGCAACCCAGCTCCGATGAATGCGAAGCCAGAGCTCTGGGCTAAAGGTACGCGCACGCGCGTCGAAGTCCCCGTGCGCGCCGCGATCTCCCGGGAGCGGCCGGTCGACGTCGTCCGGCCGGCCGGGCGAGACGGGCTCGCCGGTCTGCTGACCGGAGTACGCCACTTTGGCGAGGTACCTATCGAGCAGGCCAGGAATAACCCTCTGACCGAGGATGGCCTTCACCGTACTCCAGCCCACCCAGAGCTCGCGGATGGGATGGTCGGCCACCCAAAGCACCGCGCGCGCGATGACCTCGGGTTGGTAGATGGGCGGCACGGGCTGCGGGTGATTCGGCAGGCGCGATCGCACGACGTCGAACTGAGGGGTGTTGACGGCCGGCAGATGGGCCATGGAAAGCCTCACGTGGCTTCCGTCGTGGATGAGCTCACTGCGCAAGGAGTCGGTGAAGGCGCGCGTGGCTGCTTTGCTCGCACAGTACGCGCTCTGCAGCGGGATGGACCGGTAGGCCAGAGCCGACCCGATCTGGATGACGTGGCCCTCGTCGCGCGGCAGCATGTGCTTCAGCGCCGTGCGGGTGCCGTGGACGAATCCAAGGTAGTCCACCTCGGTGACGCGCCGGTATTCGCCGGGCTCCATCTCCTTCACGGGAGAGAAGACGCTCACCATGGCATCGTTCACCCAGACGTCGATCCGACCCCAGCGCTGCACCAGCTGGTCGGCCGCGGCTTCGACGGCGGCGGCGTCGGCGACATCGAGCGGCAGGACCAACGCCTCCCCTCCGGCGGCCTCGATCTCGCGAGAAGCGTCCTCCAACGCTTCACGCGTCCTCGCGACAAGCCCCACCTTTGCACCCTGCTGGCCGAAGGCACGCGCCACCGCGCGGCCCACTCCGGCCGAGGCCCCGGTCACCACCACCACCCGATCCCTTCGCTTCACGGCACTCATCGATCATCCTCCGTTCCTTCTGAAATACCCCCGTGCTCGAGGCTCCATCCCGCGGGCAGACGCGTCACCTCGGCGCTCGCCTTGCCGTCCCTTACCCGCACCTCGACATCGAACCGTGCTGCACCGGCCGGTACCCCCTCGAGTGACAGCCTGCTCATTTCGGGCAGTGCGAGAGGAGCGAGCACGATCTTTTGCCGTAGCCCGTCCACCACGAGACCCAGGGTGGAGCGCACGAGTAGCACCACCGCCCCCGAGGCCCACGCCTGGGGTCGGCACGCGGTGGGGTACCGTATGGGCTTGTCGAACTCGCTGCGTGCGAAGCCGCAGAAGAGCTCGGGGGGCTGGAAATGCGGGAAGGCATTTAGAGCCGCGAGCAGCCCTGACGCAAGCCGCGTCGCCTCCTCGCGAAGCCCATAGCGCACGAGACCCGCGAGGATGAGCGCGTTGTCGTGCGGCCAGACGCTCCCGTCGTGGTAGCTCACCGGGTTGAACCCGCCCTCGCCTGAGCCCATGGTGCGGACGCCAAAGCCAGAGAACATCTCTCCGCTCAGCAGCACCCTCGCGATGGCTCTCGCGCCCTCCTGGCTGACCGCGCCGGACCAGAGCAGGTGACCCGGGTTGGAGGTCAGCGCGTCGACGGGTCGTTTCTCGCCGTCGAGCGCCTCCGCGTAATACCGGCGCTCATCCAGCCAATAGCGCTCGTGGATGGCGCCTCGGAGCGCAGCGGCCTCGTCCTCCAGCCGATCCGCCTCCCCCCCGCGGTTCAGGCGGCGTGCGAGCTCGGCGACCCTGCGCCGGGCGTCGTAGGCGTAGCCCTGCACTTCGACGAGTGCGATGGGCGGTGCGGCCACGCGACCGTCGCGAAAACGCACCGAATCCGTGGAATCCTTCCATCCCTGATTGATGAGCCCAGACCCCGAGTGGCGCTGGTACTCAAGGAGCCCGTCGCCGTCCCGGTCGCCGTACCGGCGCATCCAATCGACGGCTGCGCGCACCACCTCCCACTGCGCGTCCGCGTACCCGAGATCTCCCGTGACCCGGACGTACTCGGAGAGGGTGACGAGGAAGAGCGGCGTCGCGTCGATGGTGCCGTAATACGGGTAGGCCGGAATGACGTGGCGCGCGGCGGGCGTGAGCGGCCCGCGACGGTATTCGTGCAGGATCTTCCCCGGCTCTTCCTCGGAGACCGGGTTGAGGTTCCGCCCCTGCAAGCGTGCGAGGGCGTCGAGCGTTCCTCGCGCCAGGGCCGGATCGTGCAGCATCGAGGCGTAGGACGCGATGAGGCTGTCGCGACCGAAGAGATCCATGTACCAGGGGATGCCCGCCGCAATGGCATATCGACCTCCGCCACCCTCTTCCCCCGTCTCGCCCTCAGCCTTGATCCGTAGGGCAGCCAGGTCACGCGAGGCCTGCGCGAGAGCGGGCCCGAGCACGGGATGGTCGGAGGAAAGGCTTGGCCAGGCGCAGCGCAGATCGCGCTGCCGGCCCTCCATCTGCTCGACACGAGACCGCGAGGGAGGCGCGGCCCTCCCGCGTCGACCCTCGATCTCGGGCGAGAGCTTCAGGGTTGCGCACCACCGCGCGTGAGGTTCGAGTGCAACCGTGAACCGCGCCTTTTCGGTCTCGAGCCGCTCCGGTCGGGGCTCGAACTCGACGAGCGCGCGATGGACCGAGCCCTCCTCATCGAGCGCGAACTCGACGGTTCGCCCCTGCCGAACCGAGCTACGGACGCGCCGGGCTCCGGGCCGGCTTCCCCCGCCAGCCTTCACGGTGAGGATGTATTCGAAGTCGCAGGCGAGGGAAAGCTGGAACTCGACTCGCACAGCCCGTGTGAAGTTCTTCACCTCGATGCTCTCCCGGAGCCCGCCGCCTCCGAGTTCGCGGTGCACTAGGACCGCCAGCGTCGAGGCGGGGACCCCTTCGAGCTCGGGATTGGTCAGGTGATGAAACGCCTCGTGGGCTCGGGGCGTCCAGGCCTGGAGCAAGATGAGGCGCTCGCCTCCCATACGCAGCGTGTGCTCCGAAAGGAAGCGGGTGTCGAGGTGGAAGAAGCCACCTCCCTGCCCGGGCGTGACATCGCCGAGCTCGTCACTGACGAGGAAGCTCGAGCCTTCGTGAATGATGATCGACATTCAGGCCTCTCCGTGGTGACCCGTCCGGAACACGGTCCTGACCGCCGCTGGGAGCTCGCGGCTGACAGCAACCGCGATGGCGATCGTCACCGAGACCACCGCGGACACGAGGCACAGGCTGCAACCCGCACGGACGACAAGGGCTTGCACGAGTACCAAGCCGACACCGGTTGCCCCGAGCGCGAAGGCCACAGCTGCGAAGGCGAGGACCAGCCGTGGGTGGGTGCGAGATCGCTCGGCACCCCCGGCGAGGTCGAGCACGATCTCCAGGGCATAGGCGAACGCGCCGAGGAGCGCGTCTGGGACAGGGAGCGCTCGGCTGAGGGATGAGTGCAAGACGCGCAGGCTACTCATGGGCCCGAACACCGGGTCCCAGGGCGAGGTGATCATCCCGACTTGGTTGGCGGCCAGATAGAGCGAAACCGCGAGACCGAGGAAGGCGAGGGCTGCGAGCAGCGCGCGCTCGCGCCAGGAGAAACAGCTGGACGCCATTGCTAATTTGAATATGTGCCGCTCGAGCGTCGCGCGGAAGCTCCGGTGGCCGAAACGCACCATCTCACGGCGACCAGGCAAGCGCGAACCATCTCGTGAGCGAACGTCCGCAGCCGTCCTGGAGCACGATGGCCTGCAAGCCCAACGTACCTTTGGGGTGGGTCCAGCGCCGCAGTTACTCAGGATAGAGTCCTTGACCGGCCCCCCTCCTCTGTTAGGAGCGGGCAAACGCATTCCGGTCCTTCGAATCCACCTACCCTTCTCAGCCAGGAGACGGAAGGCCCTGACGCTCGCCTGCCCACAGTTCGAGCTGAGCGTGAGAGGACCGCCTTGCCCGGCGGCTTTGCGCTGGAGTGCTCCAGCACCGAAGTGACTGCGCGATCTACAGTGGCGCGGGCATTGCAGCGGTGCGGGACGACGAGATCGTCCCCGAGCTCGCGAAGCGTTACGGATCCACCCTACGCTGGTCTTCAGGTGGAAGCGGCAGCTGATCGAGCGCGCGACGGCGGCCTTCTTGGAGGAAGCGGTCAAAACCCACGACAGCGGACCCAGCCGCGACGAGCTGCTGAAGAAGATCGGCGAGCCCACGGTCGAGCGCGACTTCTTGGCCCAGGGGATGCGCCGCCTGGGCTGACCACGCGCCGGGGCCTCGTGTGCAGCGAGAGGGCTGCCGCCTGTCGATCAGTCGGCAGTGCGCAGCCCTCGCCCTGCCACGCTCCACCTTCTACTACCAGCCGCAGCCGGTATGCGATGAAGAGCTATCGCTCATGCGCCTCATCGACGAGACGTACCTGAAATACCCCTTCTACGGCAGCCGAAAGATGGCCGAACCACTGGGCTGCAAGGACAGCTCGTGAACCGCAAGGGGTGAAGACTGATGCGACAGTGGGGCTCGAGGTCTCCACCAGGCGCGGCCTTCCTCGCCGCGCGAGCGGCGAGTGGGGGCTCGAGCATGGTCCGCAGGTCCATGAGCTCCTCGATCATGGATTGCTGGCGCTCAGCATGCTCGCGAGCGGCGTCACGAGAGAGCGTGGCGACAGGTCCTGCACGATGGTGCTACCTCCCTGACGTACCCTGGCCACTCCCATGCTTCCAGCCACACGGACGGCGTCGCGGATCGAGCTGCGCCCGACCTGGAATCGCTGACTGAGCTCGCGCTCGGGGGGCAACCTGTCGCGGGCCTTGAGGTCCCCGTCACGAATGAGCCTATGGATCTGAGAGACGATCCTCTCATAGGGACGCGGAGTGGGAATGATCGTGAATCCCGTTTCCGATTCAGCCGGTCCCAATGGAGGTCAGGGAACCTCAATCCCCCGACGCCCGTTTGGGATGACCACGGCGTCGATGGGAGAATCGGCTCGGGTCCTCTTGAGACGGGGCATACTCGACGTGAGTGGGCCTGACGAGGATGGGTGACCTCGAAAGCGCCTTCTAAGCGCGCACCGCGATCGTCGTCTTCGAATGAGGTGTCCCGAGGCCTTCTCCACTCTCTACAAGGAATTCCACATCGCACACGGTGAGTTGACCCACGCCCACCAGCCCGTCCATCCTGACTGCAACGACCCGAACTGTTCGCCATCGAGCGTTGCGATCCGAGGGCGGCAGCCGCTCTCGGTACGCGGCGCTCTACCGTTTCCCGGAGGTGTCACCGAGCACGCCCACCTCGTCGCCCACTTCCGCCGCCCCGATCACGCCATGTGGCCCTGGCCGAGACGCACCTGCCCTCCGCCGACAGGTCGCAAGCCAGGGGGCGCCGCCTTCTCCGGCAGGGCCCCGGCCACCTCGTCGCCTGGCAAGAATCGGCGCGGGCGCTGGCGTGGACGCAGACAAAGTCCTTTCCAGGGTGGGCCCTGTGCCTGCCGCCGCAGGCAGTGCACGCAATGTCCAGAGTGAACAATATAGGTGTGGGCGCAGTGCAGGTGTACCGCGTCGAGAGGGCACGGCGTTGAGGAGGAGGTGTTAGCGGAAGGCGGCCGGCCGCGAGAACGGGCGCCCGTGCGCGAACACGAACTGGGCGGTTGACGGTCCGCCTTCGAGCCTGAGGCATGTAAGCTGCGGCTATTCTTTGCCGACTTTCCGGCGGACTTTGACTGGCAATCCGGCAAGCTATTCTATCTTGGGAGATTCGATGCGTAGACTGCAAGAGATTCTTGTCCTCGTAGTGTCGACCGCGCTGCTGCTGAGTTCGTCAGCATTCGCCGCCAGCAAAACCATGCCCAGCAAGCCCCCGTCCACCACGGGGCCTGCGAAGCTCGTGTATTTCATCTTCACGGGATATGCATATCCTTATTTCGCGCCAATGGCGGAGGCGGTGCAAAAGGCCGCCGCGCAATACCCCGACATGAACGTGCGCATTGTGAATGCCAACAACTCCGCCTCCACTGAAATCACGGACCTCAAAGAGGCGGTGGGCGCGGGTGCCAAAGGAATACTTCTCAACACCATCCAGGAATCGGTGACGAGCGCCGCCTCCGATGCGATGAAACAGGGCGTTCCCGTCGTCACGATCGACCGTGACGTGAGTGACCCGACGGCTCGTGTTGTGTTCATTGGCGACAACGACCGCACACTTGGAAGACAAGAGACGCAGTACGCGGTTGACTACCTGGCGTCCCAAAAGATCGCGAAGCCGTGGCACGTGGCCGTGTTGCAGGGCACCCTCGGCGCGAGCGTCACCATAGGTCGCCTGCAAGGCGCAATGGACGTCCTTGATCCGCTCGTGAAGAACGGTTCGGTGCGGATCGTGCTGAACCAATCCGCCAACTTTGCCACGGACACGGCGCAGGCCATGATCTCCACACTCCTCGCCAAGACCAAGAACCTCCAGCTTGTGGTGTGCGGGAACGACGCGGAAGCCCTCGGCGCCATCAACGCGCTGAAGAACGCCAGCATCCCGCTCGGCCACAAGACCTTCGTGGTGGGGGCGGACGCGCAGCCCCAGAGTCTGGAGGCGGTCAAGGCGGGCACTCAGCTGGACACGGTCACGCATTCCCCATACGTGGAGGCTTACTGGGCCGTTGAGGCCATGCACAGGTACCTCATGCAGGGCGTGAAGCCCAACGTTGCGCAGTTCCCCAACGGGGACGTCATCATCCCCATGACGCTGGTCACGCAGAAGAACGTTGACAGCGTCAGCGACTGGGGGACGCCGCAGACCATCGCCGCGCTACCGTACGGTGCGTCCGCAAAAATGAGTTCGAAGTGACGCCTCCCTCGGACCGGCAACCCTTGCTGGCAGTCCGCGATTTGGTGAAAGCCTTCGGGACCGTGCGCGCCGTGGACGGCGTGAGCGTCGAGGTATTACCGAATGAAGTGCTGGGGATCATCGGAGACAACGGCGCAGGGAAATCCACGTTTCTCAGCCTCTTGGCGGGCTATCATCGGCCTGACTCGGGAACGTTCTTCTACCAAGGGAAGCCCGTTGCCATCACCTCGCCTCGCATTGCGCGAAATCACCTGGGTATCGAGATGGTGTACCAGAACCTGGCACTCGCCCCCGATCTGAGCGCGCGCGACAACCTCTTCCTCGGTGAGGAGATGCGTGTGCTAGGCGTGTTCTCGGACAAACGGGGCATGACGCGGAGGGCCGAGGAGGCGCTCCGTCGTCTGGAGAGCGATGTCTCCCCGTCCAGCCTCGTTGGAGAGCTCTCCGGTGGCCAGCGCCAGGCAGTGGCCATAGGCCGGGCGCTGCTCTTCGACCGCACGATCATCATCATGGACGAGCCGACTGCCGCCATCTCGGTCCATAAGGTGGGCGAAGTACTTTCTCTGATCCGCAGCCTCAAGGCGCTGGGCAAGACGGTGCTCTTCGTGAGCCATCGCCTAGAGGACGTCCTTTCGGTCTGCGACAGGGTAGCCGTCTTTTATCAGGGGAGGATCAGAAAGGTGCTCGCAAACGTGAACTTGCAACTGGACGATCTGCTCCGCGAAATGTTCTGAATGAAGGCCATGAGAAAATTCGCGCCGACGGGAGGGGTAGTTCTCCCCGTGAATAAGGCGGCAAGGCCAGTCCGTGGTGCACTGCGTACACTCCTCGGGAACCAGGGTAGTGTGCGTCGGCCGATAGCATTCCTGGTGCTCGCCGCTTCGGTTTCCTGCCTCATCTCTCCCGAGTTTCACGGATTACCCAATATCCGAGTCCTCCTCACTAACTCGAGCTTCCTGGTAGTCCTTGCGGCGGGAGAGGCGCTAGTGATCCTCGTGGGTGGCATCGATCTCGGCGTGGAGAGCGTCCTGGCGGCTTCGGGCATGTTTGTAGCATCGCTTTTCGTTCTCCACAGTGTGCCGTCCGGGCTGTCGATGCTAATCACGCTTGCGCTGGGCGCGGCAGTGGGTGCGCTTGCGGGGCTCATGGTGAGCAAGGTACGCGTGCCCTCGTTCATCGTGACCCTCGGGACGTATTGGGGGTTCCGCGGTATAGCGCTCCTGTTCAATGGCGGCAATTACATCAGCCCTGATGCTGTGCACCCGGTGCGCCCGTTCGGCTTTGCCTGGATCGCCGGGAATCTTGGCCGCTTCCCGGTGCTCGTCATAGTGACGCTCCTCGTGGTGGTGGCTGGCCAGATCCTCCTCTCCTTCACGCCGCTGGGCACGCGGATCAAGGCCACCGGTTCGAGCGAAGAGGCGGCGCGGGCAGTGGGAGTCAGGACAGCATGGATAAAGATCCTCGTCTTCGCCTTGTCGGGCTTCTGCGCAGCGCTTGCCGGCATCATGATCACGGCATGGCAGAACTCGATCTACCCGCTCACCGGGGAGGGTTATTCGCTGCAGGCCATCGCAGGGGTCATCCTCGGAGGGATCCCTTTCAGCGGAGGACGGGGGAGCCTTGCCGGGGCGGCAGTCGGAGCGCTCGTGATCGGGGTGATCAATGACGTGATCGTGCTCATCGGGCTTCCCGCGCACTATGAATACATCTTCGTTGCAGTCGTGCTCGTTCTCGCGGGACTCCAGACCCGCGGCGGACCCTTCGTGAAATAGCGCACATCTCAAGTCAGCCGTTCACTCCCCGTACCGTCCGGAAATATGTCCTGCCGTGATCTTTGCACAAGCCCCAGAGCGGACACTGTTCTGGACATGGTTACGGGCGACGCGCAAGGTCGGCGACCTCGCGATGCTACCCGTGACCCTCCAGTTCATCGTCGCGACGCTCGCCCGGCGCGCTCAACGAACAGATGGCGCGCGGAGTCGAGTACTTACAACAGGAAGTCCGCGTTCTCAAGGACTGCTCGCAAGAGCGGCACGACCCGAATCCACTCTACCCCCGAGCAGGGACGACGGCTGGCGGACGATTCTTCACGTGATGGCTGGTCTGCGCGATATGACGAGAGGGTAATAGCTGGGAGAGTAACGCCCAGCCGACCGTGTGCCCGCATGTGAGTACCGAGCCCAACGTCAGCCTCGGCAGTCCGAGAGCCTTGAGTGTGTCGGTGACGATCTCGGAGGAGAGATGCGTCGGACACAGCCCGATTGGAGCACGAGCAGGCGACAGGATTACGGAGTCGACCCGCTCGAGTGTGGCACGCGTTGAGATCTGCCTGCCACCTCGCAGGGTGCGCCCAACATAGTGCTAACCAGCACGTGCACTCCGGTCGAGCGCCGCCACACGAAACTGAGTATGCATCGATTCGCCCGCCTGCCGCCCGAGTGTCGACCAAACGCGGGAGCGTCGTTCACTTCCCAGCCTGCGCATCGTACGTGAAGGCCCAGCCGCGGACGCCACTGCCTACGCCCACAGCCACTCGCCCCGAGCGATGCGGAGGCGTGACGGCTGTGATCTCTTCTGGATTCACCACGACCACGTGTCTCGCCTGCACTCCGCCGAAGGTCACGAGCGTATCGGGTGGGAAGTAATCGCCGACGATGGTGACCTGCGTTCCCCCCTCGACGGGGCCGCGATCGGGCGAGACCGAACCCACGCTGGGCAGAGGTGGGCCGCCCCCGGTCTGAATGCCGTGTCCGAGGGCGAGGAGGGGAAAGAAGAGGAGCAGAAAGCCAAGAGCCAACCGATTGAAGTCCGTCACGATACTCATGTTAGTGGCGCTGCCTGCTGAGCCAAGTTCCCGGGGGGGGCGAGGAGCGCCGCGTCGTGAAAACCATTGGCAATTTCTAACAGGAGGGCGATTGCGATGATGGCGACAAGCGCGACGAGCATCAGGCGTACTCCGTGACGAGCGTCTGCAGAGCCTCCGAAATTCGCCCGCAGCGATCGGCAGCGGCCTCGATCCCGCCAAGCAGGTCGTGCCGTTTGAGGATCTCGACCAGGTCGAGGCGGCCGTCGACGCGAATCTCGGTCGTATCGCTTGGGCCGGAGCCGCCACCCTCCTGGAGGTCATGGCCATTGAGGAACTCTCCGAGTGCTTCGCGGTAGGCGCGATCCGCATCTCGCTCCAGCGCCGCGATCTCGCCACAGAGGCGCAGGATTTCGTCGTCTTGTCCCCTCTCCTTCCGAGCAGCCGGATCGCTCCGTCGGCGATCTCGCATGCGCGCATCACGGCCGACATGAGCGCCGAGGCACGAATATCGCTTGGACACATATCGAAGAGTAGCAGCCGCTCGCTCGCCGCCTGGATGGCCTCCATCACCGACCGGAGCGCTTCGACGAGGTTGCGCATGTCCACGTGGTCGTACGGCGTGATCCAAGTCTCGCGAATGCGCACCAAACGGTGAACTGCGCGGACGACTTCGCACTCGCTGAAGCGGGCTGATGCACGTAATCGCCGGGGCCCCAGCCGAGTCGCAGGGATACGGGCCCCTCAGCCGCCGCGGGCTGTACTGCGAAGGCGCGTGATGAGGGCCCGCTCGCCCGAGCCGACTGCGCAATTGTCTCCGCTTCTCGCCACGGGCTGTGGGTTCTTCTTATGGAAGCTTGTCTGCTTGGGTTGAGCCCGCGCTTTCCCCCGGATGCACCACTTCTGCGGAGAACCGCGAATTCCGTCCAACACCAGATGCTTCGAGACGCGGCCGGCTCGTCCAGATAATGGCTCTGAGCTGCTGCACAAGCCAGGTCCCGAGGTCGGGTTCTGCGAACACAGTCACATAGTTGCGAAAGCTCACCGTCGGCACAGGAAGAAGTCCAGCCGACCCCATTTGCGGTTAGTATCACCTCAGCATGACCTTGACGAAGGCCGAATTGCGCCCGGCCTCACGGTCGACGCTCGCTCTCGGCCCGAGACTTCCGATGCGCGACCGCTTTAGGGGGTGAGCGACTCTGGGTCGCCATCGGCAGCCGCGCGCGTCCAAGGGATGACGGCGAGCCGCTCGTACGAGATCGGCTGGCCCGTCCTCTCATCGAGGCCATAGGTGCCGGTGCGGAACTTCTCGAGGGCGCGTTCTACCTCGCCGAGCAGGGCCCGCTCCCGGTCGGTGATCTCGACGCGATCGTCTTGCTCGGCCGTGCGCTGGGCCATCTCCTCGGGCTCGCTCCGCTCGTCGTAGGATGCGGTCGCGGGTGTGCTGAGCACCGCGAGGATCCGGCTTCGCTCCTCTTCGAGGCGCCGGTGGAGCATCTCAAGCTGGAATTTCGTGAGCCTTGATTCCACGTGAGCCATTGTTATCCCGTTGGTAAGATAAGGTGCTATGCCGTGCGTGAGCCAGGGACGCCGCTCACAGGCGGGATAACTGACCGAGCCACCGGGCACGCGGCCGAGCACTAGGGCAGCGTCCGGCTGGAACTTTCCCAAATCGACCCTCGGGGAGACAGGCGTCCGCGCTTGCCTGCTTCGCGATGTGCCCGGTTATTCGAAAGGCCCGAGATCCACCAACTTGAAGTCCGAGGCGCAACGGGGTGCGAAGCCGGTTCAAGCGGGCGCGGCTGAAGCGCTAGCCGAAGGGAAAGGATGAGTGGATCCGGACCGGGCAAGGACGTGCTTCCTGGGTGGAGATCTGGCTCGCAGGGTGGACACGAACTCCTCACCCAGGCGGTGGAAGTCCGCGAGAGCAGCTGCGGACCGTCGCTCTTGTGGGGTCAAGAAGTCGGCGTATCGCCGAGGCCAGGCGCGCGCGGTAATCTGATCGTGAATACGGTATGAGCGTCTCTATGTTCCGCATCCACGGTGCCGCCATGAGCGCGTGCCACCTCTCGAACGATGAACAACCCGAGTCCGAGGCCCGTCTCGGATCGGCTGTGATAGGGCTCGAAGAGCCTCTCCATCTCATCCGACTCGACGGGGTCTCCTGCGTTCTTGACGGCTATTTCGATGGATTCCCCTCCTCTGGTAGCGGAAACTTCAACGGGGGTCCTGGGTGCGCCATACTCATCCGCATTGGCACAGAGGTTCATCACCGCCTGCGTCAGCCTGTCCGGGTCATAGACTCCGCGGAGATCTCCGTGGGTGCGTAGCTGGAAGTCGCGGTCCGGATGAGAGGCGCGCACTTCATCCACGACCTGGCCGCAGATGACCCCGACATCGGTAGGTTTCGGAGTCACAGGAATACCTCCACCCAGGCGGCCGCGAGTGAAGTCCAAGAGGTCGCGGATCATTCTGCCCATTCGCTCCCCTACGCGCGCGATACGGGAGACCCTCTTCGTCATCTCGGGGGTGAGGTGCGCGTCGGCGAGGAGAGCCTGGGCGGTGCCACCGATGGTACTGACGAGATTGCGCAGGTCGTGGCTCAGAACTCCGAGGAAGGTCTCACGGACCTCAGCGGCCTGCGTGAGCCGCGCCTCCGCCTCTTGCGCGCGCTTGCGTTCAGTGGCCTCGGCTTGGCGCAGGCGTGACTCGACGACGGAGGCCGTCGCACGGCTAGCTATCACCCTGAGTAGGACCGTATCTTCGGGGGCGAATTCGTAGGCCGTCCGTGAACCCATGTACATGACCCCGACCAGCTGGTCCCGATCGAGCAAAGGGACCCCGTAGAGAGCTTTCGTGTCCGCGGGCAGGCCGCGAGGTTTGATCGCGCTGTCCTTTCCAGCACAGCGAAGCGCCAGCGGCGTGCCGCGTGACGCGACCGCGCCGGCAAATCCTTCGCCCAGGCGGAGCGCGAGTTCCGGGAAGTCCTCCATCATCCCGACGCTCGACTGTACGTGCAGCGCATCATCTCGCCACAGAAAGATCGCTCCCATGTCCACCGCGTCCACCGTTCCCACCACCACCTCGAGCAAGCGCCGCAGGAAAGGATGGACGTCATCGTTCCCGAGCGCGGTCAAGGAGAACTGATCGAGCGCGAGGAGTGTTCGGCCGCGCACCGTCGCATACTGGGCCACCGATAGGCGAATGGCATCGTCGATGCTGGCGTTGAAGTGCTCCAGTTCATCCAGGTCTACCAGGCCGTCAGCCACCGTCTTGTAGAGTTTGAGAACACAGGACCGCAGCAGCTTGTACTCGGTCACCAGGGTGCGAAGATCGAAGCCTAGGTCGAGGCGAGCGAGGGCATGCAGATCGGGAAGCGCCTGGAGCGCGTCGCTGCGGTTCTGGGATTCCACCTGTTCCGCGATTCGATTGAGCAAGGCGGGTAGGTGATCTCTGAGTTCCCACTTGGAGAGTTGACCGGCGACGGGCTCTGAGCGCAGGAGCTCCTCCCATGCCGAGAGAATCTCGGGTTGGTGGTCGCGAAGAAAGCAGTCGAGGCGAAGGTGCCCTTGCGCGGTGGTGAGCGAAGTCACGGGACAATGCTTCTAATGACGGATGCTGTCTGGCGCCAAGGCGGCCCAGGTGGCGGGCCGTTGGCCCACCGCCCGCTGCATAGGCCCGTGGCCACCGTGAGCGAGCCGGGCAAGCGGCTTGAGGGAGTAGACCCCTTAACCGCAGAGCCCCAAATTTGATGCTCCGGTACTTCCCGGGTCATTCGAAACCTTCGCTGCGAGCGCAAAACAAGACGTTCACGCGGCAAGCGAGGGCCGATTCCGCGCCGTCCTGGGGGACGGCCGATCGCCTGGGGTCGTCATGTTTGAACGAGTTCAGGACCAGGGAGGGACCTCGTCAGGACGCAAACTTCGGAAGCGTCACCGTGAACGTTGCGCCTGCTCCCGGAGAGCTCTCGACGGCGATGGCACCCCGATGCGCCTCGACCATGCGCTTCGCGATCCAGAGCCCCAACCCGAGGCCGCTCACCATGTTCGAGTCGCGAGCGCGCTCGAACCTCTCGAAGATGCGTTCGTGGTTCTCTCGGGAGATGCCGATCCCCCGGTCGCGAACGGTGACCGTCGCGGTCTCACCGTGGTCGGCCACGGCCACCTCCACGGGCTGACCATTGCCGTATTTGAGCGCGTTACTGACGAGGTTCGTGATGACCTGATCGATGCGCATTCGATCCCAGTGTCCTATTGCGGAGTGGAGGCGAAGGTGAACCTCACTGCCCGAACGCTCCGCCTCCGACTCGAATCGTTCGAGCACCTCTTTCGCGACATCGGCCAGATCGACCTCAGCAAGATCGAGGACGAGCCTTCCCGCAGTGATGCGGGACACATCGAGAAGGGTATGGACCAACGCTTCCATGCGGTCGAGCTGATAGTTCATGGACGAGAACTTGCGCTCGATGCGGCGGTCCATGGAATTGGTCTCGCGGAAGCTTCTTGTCAGCGTATCGAGCAGCAGACGGAGCGTGGTGAGTGGGGTCTTGAGCTCATGGGAAGCCATCGACAAGAAGTCATCCTTCAGCCGATTGGCCTCTCGCAGGGCCTCGCGCGCCCTCATCTCTACCGTGACGTCGCGCATGATCTTCGATACGCCCACGATCTCGCCACCGTGGCGTCGGACCGGAGAGTAGGTGATCGACACGTCGAGTAGATCTCCACTCTTGGTCACGCGCTGCGTCTCGAGATGGACGATCCGCTCTCCGGACCGGATGCGAGCGAGGGTCTCCTTGTCCTCCTCCCGTCGCTCCGGTGGCACGATGACGTCCCCCGAGCGGCCGATGACCTCCCGCGAACTGTACCCGAGCAGTCGTTCGGCGCCCGCATTCCACGTCAATATGGCCCCGTTGAAGTCTTTCGAGATGATCGCATCATCGGAGTCCTCCACGATCGCAGCAAGCTGGGCCTGGGCCACGCTCGCGCGACGCTCTGCGGTCTCGTCGCGAAAGACCAGCACCACGCCTTCGACATGTCCCTTGGAGTCTCGGATGGGCGCACCGCTGTCGGCGATGGGGCGTTCCGTTCCGTCCCGGGCCATCAGGACAGTCTGGTCGGCGAGCCCCACCACCTCGCCCTTCCGCAGGACACGATCCACCGGGTTCTCTGCCGGCTGTCGCGTGCGTTCGTCGACGATGTTGAAGACCTGCCGGAATGGTCGCCCGATGACCTCTTCGGCCTTCCAGCCGGTAGCTCGCTCGGCCGCCGGGTTGAAGAGGGTCACGCACCCGGCCTCGTCGGTCGCGATCACGCCCTCCGCGATGCTGTGAAGGGTCACCGCCAGCCTTGCGCTCTCGGCCGCAAGGCGTCTCTCGGCCTTTTTGCGATCGGTGACGTCCCTCACCGTGACGACGGCCATCGAAGGCTTTCCGCTCACCGCGGGGACCATCCGGCCGCCGTAACTGAAGGTGCGGCTCCAGGGGCGGTCAGTGCGTTGGATGTCGGCCTCAACGTCGCGCAGATGTGCACCGCGCACGATGCGCTCGAGAGGTCGCTCTTCAGGCAACAGCCTGCCTCCGTCGGGCGAGGAGAGGATGAACAGCTCTCTCAGGCGCTCATAAGTTGATGGGTGTTCTTCCTCGGGGGAGAGGCCGTGCATCTCTCTCGCAGCACGGTTCCAGCGGAGCAAGCGTCCGTTTGAATCCGCGACGATGACCCCATCGACGATGTTGTCGACGATGGTTTGCAGCTGTGCTTCGCTGGCCTGGAGAGCCTCTTCGGCGCGCTTTCGCTCGGTGATGTCGCGAATGACCACGCACAATATCGGCCCCCCTTCCAGGGTTGCTCCCTGGGAGCTCACCTCCACGGGAAGGGCGCTCCCATCCTTGCAGCGGCAGACGCCTTCGAACCGGACTCCGAGCTCGTCGGCGGATGCCAATCGTGAAGTGGTCGTCCCGCACCCGGCCTGTTCGCAGAGATCGTCGATCTTCAGCGACAGCAGTTCCTCGCGCGAGTAACCGAAGGCTCTGGGGGCAGCTGCGTTGGTGTCGAGGATGCGCCCATCCTCCCGTCGGACGAAGAGGACAATGTCGTGCCCGTGCTCCGCGAGGAGCTGGTACCGGCTCAGAGCCTCCTCGGCACGGTGGCGTTCCGTGACGTCGGTCGCAATGGTGAGGAAGGACCCGCGGCGCGGCGAGACCACGGAGATGCTGAACCAGCGGTCCATCGGAGCGAAGTAGGCATCGAACCGAGCGGGTTCACCCGTGGCTGCGGTCTTGGCATAGGTGTCGAGGTAAGGCGGGTTCGTAGCGTAGAGTTCCGATGCCAGCCGACCCACAACCTGCTCGCGCGCGATCGCGACGCTGCGGGTGAAAGCCGGATTGCAGTCGAGGATCCTGTAGTCCTTGGCTTCACCGCCAGGTCCGTAAACGATCTCGTGAAAGACCGCCAGCTCGACCATCGTGTCAAAGGCAAGGCGGACGTTCAAAGCGTGTGAAGGGAGGCCAGGCGTGCCGTCAGTGACGTCTGGTGACATCAGCGTCTCCACTGTAGTCGATGCTACTCCTCAACCTTGGCTCTTTAGCCTCTCGTTGCTGTACTGTGCGTCGATACTCCGGTTAGGATCCTCTTTGGGCAGCCCGTCATGTCAAGCGTCCTCCCGCCGAGACCTCATTTTACCGCGACGGCTTGGGCGCATCCGGCGGAGCAGCCTCGCTGCCGGGTAAGCGGTTTCGCCGAACGAAAAGACGGCGGCAGTCGAGTTCATCCCGGCACGAGACGGGGAGATCGGCCGTGTTCATGGCCTGAGCGCAAGCCAAATTTGGCAAAAGTGGGCGCCCGCATCACTTCGGCCGGGCCATTCAGCTGGTGAAGGGCCTCTTCAGATCGCCACCCACGGGTCGTCGCCTTCCTCAGGTAGTCGACGCGGCCATGGGGCTGTTCCCCTTCAGGGAAGAACTCGAAGAACCTCATCGCGCACGCGGCGAACGAGTGCGCGCAGACCATGAATCGCGCCAGGCGGATCTGGCCGAGCGCACGGCCAGGTGCGTCGCCGTACCGAGCCTTCGAAGACCTCCGGCCGAGAATCCTCGGGGGCCCATGCCACGAACAGGAATGACCACGTAGGATTGCCGTGCAGGACCACGATCGTTTCACGCCGTTTCGTCGGACCCTCGTCGATGTAGTGGATTCGGGCGCCGCCCGGGAGCAAAGCGAAGTGGTGGGCGATTGGGATAGAGCGCATCGTCCACCGGGAACTTTAGCCCAGCCGGGCCCGGACCCGGATCACGCCCGGCTAGTATGGACGCGATCCCACCCGCGGCGGAAGTGAAGGCGAGCAGGGCTCCGTCTCCCAGTCCGGCCTTGGTCATCGCTCGTGTTCTCCTGGATGATGGGCTCCTCGTCGGCTGGAAGGCAGTAGGGCGAACCAGGCCGCGGACAATGGCCAGCCTGGCATCGAGGAAGCACTCCGTGCCGTGTTCAGGCGGCCTTCCCGGATCACGGCACCGGTGTGACTCGAGATCCTCGTCCCTCATTACACAGGTCCTCACGGAGCCAGGGCGCCTCCGCGGGCTGCCTGCTCGTCAGCTCTGTGAACGGCCTGCTCGGCGTCCCCGCGCCTTAGCCAGTCGGCGAAGGTAACCCGCGTTCGCGTGGCGGTTCCGCGCAGAAGGTTCAGCCCATCGCGATAGCCTTCGAGCACCCCCATCACCCAGGGCTCCACTTGCGGCACGCCTTGAGGTTCGATCTTGACTGCGTCTACCGTGACGGGCAGCAGGGTCGCCGGACGGTGTCTCACGGTAAGCCAAGTGGCCGCGATCTCGGCCAGCGTGAGAACCTCCGGCCCGCCCAGGTCAGGACTGTCTCCGCCCGGCGGACCGAGCGCGATCTCGACGAGGTGCTCGGCCACCTCCTCTTCATCGACGGGCTGAAATCGGAGGTCCGCGAAGATGGGGGTAGGGATGGGCAACGTCACGGCCGCCGAGACGAGGCGCTCAACAAACGAATGAAACTGCGTGACGCGGATGACCGTCCAGGGAACGCCGCTTGCTCGCACGGCCATCTCGATTGCGCGCTTGCTCATGTAGAACGGAAGCGGGATCCGGTCGCACCCCACAATCGAAATCACCACGATATGAGGGACGTTCGCGGCTCTCGCTGCCCTCAACAAGCGCTCGGTCGCGAAGACGTCGGCATCGCCCTGCCGCTTTTCGCTTGCGAGATGGAGGACCACGTCGACGCCACGAACGACGGCACCGAGCTCGCTGCAGGTGAGGTCCGCTTTCGCCCACTCATGGTGCGATGGCTCTCTTGAGGGGCGCTCGCGACGACTCAGGATCCGCGGCACGACCGCCCGGTTGGAATCGAGCGTGGTGACGACTCGCCTGCCGAGATTTCCCGTTCCGCCTGTGATGAGTACGCGACGTGTCGCGGTCAGGTTCATGTGTCCCTCATTCGCCGGGTGCGCTCGCAACGGTCGATCCATCGCGCTGACGCCTGGGGCGTTCCCGATGAACGTGACACCTGCCTCGATGGCGAGTGCCGCGCGTCGGCTCGAAGACACCTCGGCGTTGTTCGGGAACCGAGGAAGCGACTCGGCCCGTCGCGCGCGGCTCCCAGGAGCGGTTGATCGACTCGGGTACGAGCCATTGGCCGCTCCCGAGTTCGCTGGCTGGACAGAATAACTCCCGGTTCGCCAAGAATACGCGCTACATCCCCGTGTCCATCATAGGTACGGGCATACTCCTCGAAAAGTCGGCGTATGCCTGCGGGACCTGAGGTGGGGAGAAGGTGCGTTCAGAGGTAAGCCCTCGAGACGGCCGCCGAGAGACGGCCAGGTAAATGGGTCGGACGAGGGAGGCTCGGCCTAGCGCCAATTCGGTAGCGAGGCGAGTAGGGTACAGGCGACTACTCGAGCGCCCGGCCGAACCAGCGCACGTCGCTCCACGCCGGTGGCTGCTCTCTCGGCGTTCACCAGGGAGAGCACTTGAGCGGCTGGTCGCCGCGTCGCCGCGGCACGAACCCAGCGTGCGCTCGGAGGGCAATCCGCAGCCCAAACCGGTACAGTGTTGTGCAGGCTTCAGGCCCCGTGAGCACCCATGACGCATGGAACCGGAAGTCATGATCGTGGGAGCGGGCCGACGGGCCTCGTGTTCGCTCTCTGGCTCGCGCGCTTGGGTGTTCGCACGCGCGTTGTCGACAAAGCCCTTCAGCCCGGAACGACCTCGCGCGCGCTGGTGGTGCAGGCGCGGACCTTGGAGCTCTACCGGCAAATTGGGCTCTCCGAGCCACTCGTCCAGGAAGGCCTCGGCTTCACCGCCATCAACGTCTGGGTAAGGGGAAGAAAACGCGGGCGTGCGGAGGTGGGCACGCTGGGCCGCGGGTTGAGCCCGTTTCCGTTCTTGCTCATCTATCCTCAAGACGAGCACGAGCGCACGCTCCTTGCCTACCTAGAACGGGAGGGGGTCGAGGTCGAACGCGGCATGGAGGTGGTTGAGGTCGAGGGGGGAAAGAGCGCGGTCCGGGTGGGCCTGCGGGACCAAGGTGGAACCCTGGAGCGCTGCGAGGTGCCCTGGCTGGCTGCCTGCGATGGCGCACGCTCGACGGTGCGCGAGGCTACGGGTACCTCATTCCCAGGGGGGACCTACGCACACCGCTTCTACGTGGCGGACGTCGAGGCCGAGGGAGAGGCGGTCAACGGCGAGCTCAACATCTCGTTCGACCGGGCTCAGTTCCTGGGTGTCTTCCCCTTGAAGGGAAGAGGCCGCGTCCGGCTCATCGGAGCGATACACGAAGGGGATGGACAAGGCGAGGACGTCGGCTGGGACGACGTGCACAAAGACGCGGTGCAGGCCACCGGTATCCGCGTCAAGCGGGTGAACTGGTTCTCAACTTATCGAGTGCATCACCGCGTGGCCAATCATTTCCGCGCGGGTCGCATCTTTCTTCTGGGAGACGCGGCGCACATCCACAGTCCCGTAGGCGGTCAAGGGATGAATACCGGCATCGGCGATGCGGTGAACCTCTCCTGGAAGTTAGCCATGGTCCTTCGCGGCGAGGCCGAAGAAAGCATCCTCGACAGCTACGAGATCGAGCGCATCGCCTTCGCGCGGCGCCTGGTGGCCACGACCGATCGGATCTTCCAGCTCGTGTCCCGCCCCGGCCCGCTGGCGAACCGGATGCGGACGCTCGCCCCACTCTTCTTCTCCGTGATGTTCCGCCTGCCTCCGGTGCGCCGGTACCTCTTCCGCACCGCCTCGCAGATTGCCATCCAATACCGTGGAGGACCCCTGAGCGAGGGGCGCGCCGGTACGGTCCGCGGAGGGGACCGGCTCCCGTGGGTCGAGCCCGTCGGAGGCGGCCAGGACAACTACGCTCCGCTTGCCTCGTTGCGCTGGCAGGTGCATCTCTATGGAGATTCGAACACGGGGATAGCGAGCGCCTGCCAAAAGCTCGGTCTTCCTCTCCAGGTCTTCTCCTTCGGCCCGGCCCAATCGCGTGCGGGGCTTGTGCGAAACGGGACGTACCTGGTACGGCCTGACGGGTACGTCGCCCTGGCCGATCCCGCGGCGAGCCCCATCCGCCTCGAGCAGTACATCGAGACCCGGCGACTCCGCCTGAACGAGGCGGGCGAGCGAGGCGTTCCCCTCGGGCGCGACCTTGCCTCCCCGCACTCCGGGTCGTCTCTCGAAAGTCAGAGGGTACACATGGAACGACGGGTACTGGGCCGGCAAAACCTTCCGGTGTCCGCGGTCGGGCTGGGGTGCATGAGCTTGGGGATTGCCGACGCGTACTCGAGCAGTATCAAGAGCGATGCCGAGGCCGTGGCCCTCATCCGGAGAGCGCTTCACCTCGGCGTGACGCTTTTCGATACCGCCAATGTCTACGGGGATTCCGAGATCAAGGTGGGCAAGGCGCTGCGAGGTCATCGCTTCGGAGTGGCTCTCGCGACCAAGTTCGGAATGGTGAGGGGCGAGAGAGGAATGGAGACGGTGGATGGGCGTCCCGCGAATGTCTACGCCTCCTGCGATGCTTCGCTCAGGCGGCTCGGGGTCGAACACATCGATCTCTATTATCTTCACCGGGTCGACCCGCGCGTCCCCATCGAGGATACGATCGGAGCGATGGCCGAACTGGTCCGACAGGGCAAGATCGGCCACCTGGGACTCTCCGAGGCCGCACCCGAGACCATCCGGCGCGCGCATCGCGTGCATCCCATGACAGCCCTTCAAGTCGAGTACTCCCTTTGGAGCCGCGACCCGGAGGTCGAGCTCCTGCCGACCCTCCGCGAACTCGGCATCGGACTCGTGGCGTACAGTCCGCTCGGGCGCGGATTCCTGGCCGGTCGCTTCAGGAGCATGGACGACCTCGCCTCTGCCGACTGGCGGCGGACCAATCCCCGCTTCCAGGGCGAGAACCTGGCGAGGAACCTGGCCTTGGCCGACCAGGTCCGCGGCATGGCGGCCGAAAAGGGCTGCACGCCCGCCCAGCTCGCTCTGGCCTGGGTGCTCGCGAGCGGAAAAGACGTGGTCCCCATCCCCGGCACGAGCAGCATGGCGAGGCTCGAGGAAAATATCGCCGCGACGAACGTGCGGCTCACCGCCGACGATCTCGCGCGCCTCGATGTGCTCTCTCCTCGCGGCGCAGCCGCGGGTGCCCGGTACTCTCATCCCATGATGGAGATGGTGAACCGCTAAGGCAGCGCTGGCGTTCACGAACCGCTCTTCGCTCCGGGCGACCGGAGGGAGGCGCCTGGCCGGCCGGCCAAGTGCGGAGTTGGCCCAAGAGGGCTCAATCTCGACGATACGTTGAACCTATTTCAGGGCTGGGGGGCTCCGACGCTAGCTCGATTACAAGAGGCCTGGCGCGGCGGAATCGCGATCGCTACAGATGTCCGAAACGTGCCGGTACTGGACATGTCTCGGCCGGCGATCGAAGGACCGAGGCCCCTGTTTCGGTGTGGTCCGCTTCGGCTGCGCCACGGGCAGCCGAGGTGAACGCCGCGCCGCCACGCGCTCGATCGCGGGTTTCAGCAGCGAGCGGGGGGGACAGGGACGCTTCCGTCGAGCGGAAAGGCAGTCGGGATCGCCTGTGAAGAAGGAGATGCTGAAGGCGGCCCCTTGCAGAAACTACCCTGTCGGCGATACGAATTCTGCTAGCCTGGAATCCCATCGAGGCTGGCGGCGTAACGATTTCCGCGGGTCTTGCCTGGCAGACAGGGACTGATCCGGCCCTTCGTTATCTCTGCACTTAACAGAGTAACTTATCCCCACTGCGTTATGTGGCCCACTGAGGGAGGG